>JACCDL011177012.1_pt1 | contig 18918 bp, 34 predicted proteins | sample 7441931 | NCBI WGS metagenome assembly JACCDL01 (sample SAMN15323437, study PRJNA562643) | freshwater metagenome | isolation source: river surface water | place: USA:Blue River Watershed | collected 2017-08-16 | reverse complement strand
TAGGAGCATATCCATAATCTTCGTGAATGTGCCCACTAAAATGTAAATGTGGTTTTACTGCGTGTAATCTATGTAGTAAATCTGCACAACCAACATTTTCATATGTACGATATGTTTTATCTCTATAACCATAAATTGGTCCGTGAGTAATTACAATATCGGTATCCATTGGAATGGTATCCCAAACTTTTGAAATAGCCTCACCTCTGCCAGCGTTGAATGCCCAACCATACCCAAACGATGGGCTGATAGGCGAACCCCAAATCTTTATTCCATCTAATTCAACAAATGAATTTTCTAAATAGAATACGTTTGAATTCAATTCTGAATTTAATAATATATCCAACCATTGTGGTTTTCCAACTGAAGCTAGTGTATCCCAATTGTTTCTGCCTCCATCAAAATAATCTAATTTGTTTCTTAATAGAATTTCACTATCAAAAGACATATCATGATTACCTGCGATAAAAACCTTATTAGTGTATCCTTCAATTTTATTGAACCACTTAACAAAATCTTTAACTTCAGATTCTCTACCTAATGAACTGATATCACCGCTGTGAATAAGCAAATCACCTCCCGGCAATTTTCCGTTTAGCTTTTTGTGCTTATTGTGTGTATCACTAATATGTGTTATTCTCATTTTCATTTTCATAATCTTTACTTCCTACAATTTGGTATGCTTCGAAAGTTGCCTCAATAGCAGTTTCTATTGCTGTGTAAATATCTTCATCGTATTCGGATAGTGGGTGTTTTAAACAATGGTCGTGAAGTGTTGATGTTAAAACATGCAACCTATCCATTAATTCTAAATAATGACCGGGATTTATATCCTTATTAGAAGGAATCTTTTGTTTGTTTGATGACATCTGAAACTGATTTATCTGTGTTTTCTTTTGCGTTTCTTATCGCTCTTATTATGAATTCTGCCAATACTTTTTTCTTTTCTAACTTTTTAATTAGTTCAATCAAAGTATCCAAATCTTCATAAAACTTACCCATTTTTGTCTAATTTTGATTTGTGTAATGATATGTATTTTTTATAATCAACCTGAACCAATGCATCTTCATCCGAAGGGTCTCTGAACAATAGTTCAATCGTACCATCCATTCTAACACCAATTCCCCAAAACCCAAATCCTTCGCAAATAATAGGTTTGTAATAACCTACGGGAATATCCTTAGCTTCAGCTTCAATATCAAAATCCCAAGGGAATTCTGGGTCATATATTTCAGCCCATTGTTTACTAAAATCTGCCATTTTAACTCAATTTGTTTACTATACAAATATACGAAAAATTACTGAATTTACCAAATTTATTTCCATATTTTAATGGATTGGAAATCAGTATTTTAGCACTTTTTACCATGCAACCCTTTCTTTTGGTTTAGCTTTCTACTAGCTTTTGCCATTCTTTTTCTGCTTTTAGCTGCTCTTTGTTTTTTAGTCATTGCCATTTCTTTAAAATTTTCCTTTTTGAATTTCAAAACATCTATTATAATTATGTTCTATTTTATCTAAATGTGTTTCATATAAATAATCAAAATCACCATTTACTACTTTATCCAATACATCAAAATATTTGTTTAAATATTCTGTATTGTTCGAGTTAATATCATATGTTATATTGTTATTTAATATATCACGTATTCCTAATTCATCAACGAATGTATAGAATCCCATATTTTCTAACATCTCTATATGTATTTTTCCATTTGTTAAAATTGGAATAGTTTTAGCAATAAAAGGATACATACTCTTTTCAGTTAATGCTCCTTCATATGAGTTGGATTCTACAACTAAATTAAATTTAGCCATAGATAATAAACATATATAAGAGTACATATATTTGTAACCATCAAATGCTGCGTGTAAATCGATTGGTTGTATCACTTCGTGTGATTGATATGGAAATATCAAACCATCCTTTTCATTAAAGTTTAAATGTGATTTTTCATCTTCAAAACTCTTTGCTTCATTATTTACATTTTTATAAGCCAAAAATGAATTTTTATTTTTTTTAGATTCTAAATGTTTGAAAAATTCATATCGTCTATTATGTCCTCTTCGAACTAAATATGTTATATTAAATGGTCTATAATTTTGATTTAAAATAGTTTCAAATTTTGTTGTATTATAATATTCTTCCAATCCATCAAACATAGATTTGGTATATAAAAATGTTCCAACGCCTTGCCATCTATCTGGATAAACAAACAAATGATTTTTATTATTAGGATATACATCTATATAATCACCCGATACAGTTTCTGTTGGATTTATAAAAATTAATTTTTTATTATAAATGTTTTTGGTTTCTATATTTTGAAAAAAATACTTTTGATTATTTTCTGAAACTTCGTATGGATTGATTTTTAAAATATAAATTTTATATTCATCGTTTTCAAAAAATAAAAAATGTGGTTCTACATCTTTTTGTTGAAAAATCGATTCATTCAAAGAAGCATTTGATAGTAAATTATTAGGATTATAACCTTTAATCACATCCCAAACTGCGGTAAATTTTTTATCAGTCATTTTTAATTGGTGATTTCGTATCGAACACTAAAATTATTCTATGATTAAAATGATTGTTTATATGAGCGTGCCAATTTTTACCTATTTCTATACACATTCCTTCATCGATTGTAAATACTTTATTGTTAAATGCTTTCAAATTTATCCAATCAAATCCGGTTGTGATTTTAGATGGTTCTAAATTCCATCTTATTTTATCTTGAAAATATGTATTTACTAAATCTTTTTTTCCTAAATAGGCTTCATCTAATTCAAAATTCAAAGCATCCTTTGAACTGCTAATTGGTATTAAGTATCTATTTACATCACCATCTATATGAAATCCCGTATTAGCATATGGCAAATATACTATTATTTGAAAGTTTACTAAATCAAATTTCTTTAAATATTCTTTTGCTTTTTCTAATTCAGATAAGTTTGTTTTAATATCTAATAGCTCATATATTCGTATCCAATATGGATTATTTTCTCTTAAACAATCATATGATTCTAAACTTTCCCAATTTAGAATTAGTTCTGATTTTAAATTATCAAAATTATTTAATGATATATTTAATTCTTTCATTATAAAATCTTTGCTTCTTCTATCAAATTTACAAATAAGTATTCATTTGTTTGATTACTTTTTAATATCTTCTCGCAACCAATCCACTTTTTTATATTAGTAGCATTTTCACCTTCCAATGGTTTAGAAAACTTTGTATAAGGATACCTTCTAATTATTTCATAAAGTTCATCGCCTACTTTTACTAAATCTACTTTTCTCATTTCCAAAATATTTGGATTCCTAAAATACCACAAGCTAACATTAAACAAATAAATGTTTTTAAATTAATAGCTTCATTGAATAAGAAGTAACTCATTAGAGCAAACACAATTATGCCAATCCCAAATCCAATAAGACGGGATGGCCATATTTCACCATTAAAGCTGTGTACGAAATGTTCTACCGATTTAATATATAACCAACTAATCGGTATTGCTATGGATAATATTAATACAGGATATTTGTTATACCAATTATATTTTATCCCACCTTGCAATTGCAAGAATGTAAGTATTTGAGCCGCTAGCCCATATAAAAACCCCAGAAGTAACTTATTCATTTCTTAAAATTTAGTCTAAATATTCTGATATATCTAAACCATCTTCTTCTTCGGAGTAAATAATATCTTCCATTTCATCACAATAATCATAGATGTCATCTAATAAAGAATGGTAAACACCTTCTTCATCCAATTGTTTTAATGCATCTTTAATTTTGTAGATTGTTCTTTTTAATTTTTCTTCCATAATCTTCACTTTTTTTGGAAATAAGTATTAACAAATCTCTAATTTTAGCACATTGTTCATATTCTTCTATTTCTAAAAAGTAATCCATAGATTTTTTTAATGTAGAATTTACATTTTCTCTACTAACTAATAGAACAATATTATCTGCTAAATTTGAAATCATAATAGCTTCCAAATTATCAAAATCGTTTTTTATTAAGTTCTCACAATATCTTAAAAGCTCAGAATGTATAATATATTTATTCATCCTAGTCCATTCTAATAAAGATTGATTACCAATATCAATGTGTAATATTAATGGTTTAGCTTCTTTTATATTTGGAGATTTTTTCAATTTGCTGTTTATCATTGAATTTTATTTCATCTATACATTTTAATAACAAATCCGTTCCACCATATCTCAAAGTATATTTTACAAATACAGTATCTTCGCATTCAAAATATTCATATATTGTTAATTCATATGGATTTTGAAAAAAGGAATTTATTGTTTCACACACCCATTTTTTGCCAGGCCATTTACCATTAAAATCATCCATAAAACAATTCTCTGCTAAAATTGATTCTATGTTTGGCATATTTTTATGCTTTAAAGATTCAAATAGTTGTTCTGCAACATCTGTGTAACTCATTTTTTATTATTTTTATTTTGATAATTCGAATATAACATATACGCACCAAAAAATAGGCCCGATACGGTATAAAATATAACGTCCGTAATCCAATAAGAACCCGTCCAATCCATTATTAATTTGAATAAGGCATCGAACCCCAATGGATTGAAAAACATTGCTAATATCAGAAGTAAACTTTTTAAATTTTCCTCTTTTTTCTCTCTTAAATTCTTTATTTTTTTTACTATCACCGTCGTCCATTTATGTTTGATTTAGTTAATAATAAATAACCTTTAGAATAAGTATTCTAAACCTTTAGTATTTGCTCTTCTAAATTTGATATCAATTTCTGATTTAGTAGTAAAATGCTTTACTTGCTTTTTATACCACATATATAAATCTTCCAATGAACCTTTACCTCTTTGTCTTTCCATTGCTTTATCCCACAAATCCTTTCCAAACTCTGATGTAAGTTCTTTACGAAGTTTCCAAAGGATTCTATTCTCATCTGCCATAGCCTCCAATTCTAACTTAATAGATTTGATTCGTTTCATTCTCCCAGCTTCCAAAGAAGCCTGAATACGATTCTGCTCATCCGTACCCCCATAATTCTTATAAGCATCCTCGCCAGCTTTTTTGGCAGCTTCCTTAACAATCCTAGCCTCACTAAACATATAAGAATAATTAAAGTCACCATTTCGAATCTTCAATAACAAAGGAGCATCTGCTTTTAGTGGTTTATTAGGTCTCCCTTTAGTCCACCATCTATATGGATTATAACTCATAACCTAATTTATTAAATCTTTTAAATTTTCCTTTAGTGTTTATAAATATTTCATCGTAATCTGTATTCACATTGTAAAAATCCAAATCACCATCCCCATCCAAATCTTTGGATACGAATAATGGCGAATTCGGTTGAGTGTAACCTACATATTCTGGCAATATATCTACCACTAAATTATAACTATTGTTCCCATCATTTTTATAATAAAAAAAGAAATGTTTATTTTCAAAAACTTGCCCACCTACATCTTCTTTTTGGCAAATGAAAATAATATCTTTATACCCATCACCATCAAAATCAGCTGCTACAGTATTATTGATACCATATCCTTTTGGAATTTCTAATTTTGTTTTATTTGTGTTATTTAAAAAATTCCAAATAATTGTGGGTGAACCATATGCTGATGATATAGCATCCATTTTTTTATCACCATCTAAATCGGAAAAGAACAGACCCGAATTTGTTATATTTGGTAATCCATTTATTGGAATTTTATTAAATTTAGTTCCATCAAATTTAAAATAATTGTCGTGATACGGAAAATCCATTCTAACCAATTCATCTTTACCATCCCCATCCAAATCAGCTGCTGATAGAGCATATGAATTGTGTAATATACTATCTACAAATGTAGAATTGCCTGTAAATCCACTTTGTGAATTCCACCAAACTAATAGATTTGTTTTATCAGGCGTTTCTTCTAAATCATAGAATTCGTGCCCATTATCAAACTCGGCTACATCCACATATCCATCGCCATTAAAATCACCAATGGTTACAGGTCCGCCACCTTTCCACATATTGGTAAGCTCAATTTTAGAATTATCATCTAAAATTGCAATTGGGTTTAATAATTCGTATGTATAAGAGTTACCAACTCTGTTAGCTCTTCTTTGTGATACAATTATATCGTATTTTTTATTACCATTATAATCAACTAATAATGGATAATTAATATCTACTCCTTTACTATTCCAATATGAAAAGCTGGTAGTATATTGCTTATATGCAATTCGCTTATCATTTATTTCTGTTTGTTGTGGTATTTCGGAAAAAACAGAATCATCTTTACTGCATCCCGTTAGAGTTACTACTATCAGTAACGTTTCTAATAACATTTTCATACTCATTTATTTTATTTTCTAAAAATTCCATTCGGTCACTCTCCCCCATAATAGAATCATATTTTGTATATATTCTTACAAATTCTGCTAATCCGCTTCTATCTATTTCGGATTGCATTATTTCAATCGGTGGTAATATACATTTATTGAACCCCATTAATCATTTTTATTTTGGTAGTCCTCAAAATTATCACCCTCATATCCTTTAAAATCTAAATTTGCTTTATATCCTTTAGCAGCTTTTTTAAGATTATCATTTGGCTCGGGTGGATTTTCATTAGCTCTAATTATGGTTCTAACATCTTCTTCTGAAAATCTCATTTGTTCCTGCTCATATTCATAATCTTTAATGAATGCTTCTTTATCTTCGGCATCCTCTTCAGTATAAACATCAGCCATCTCTTTAACCCAATCTCTGAATCCATCCTTACTGAATCCCATAGCAATTGTAAGCGATTCAAATGTTTCCATCACTTCGTTTAAATCTATATCACTATGGTCGATTTCAATAGTAATAGTTTTATCGTAATGTTTAACAGTAAACGTTGTTGGTTTATTTATATCTGATATTTTTCCGTACATATATTTTTAATTTAATCGAACCATTGTCTACGATTCGTTTTTACATTTTTAATTCCAGCATCTTTGAATTTCGGGTCTCCACCTTTACGAGCAGCTGCTTCTGCTATCTTTCTGGCTTTCTCTTCATCACCAATTTTACCTATCTCTTTAGCTTTCTTTAGCTCTTCGGTTGTTAGGTTATCACCTTTAGTCCAAGCAGCAAAATGTTTAGTTTCATAACTACCCAAAGGTCGGGTAAATTGTTTTAAATGAGCTGCTTTTTGGTCTAAATAACTAAAGAAATCATCTTCAGATAGTTTCTCCAATTGTTCATCCGTTAATTCATCGTTTGGATTGTAAGTAATCATCTATATCAATTTCAGGGTTTAATTTATAAACTAATTCTCCATTTGAATCAACCGAATCTATATTAAGAACATTATTCATAACCATTTCACCAAATGTTTTATTTATACCTTCCTCACTAACTTTCTTAATTATATCAACAAATTGTTCATCTGATAAATACATATCTTCTAACTGCTCCCAATTACGTTGCATTTGCATTTCAAATTCTCTTCTCAATTTAAATGGGTCGCAAAATAAATTCTCTTCAAAGAATTCAGCATCACGCAGCTGCTCTATCATATTATCGGCTGTTTCTATTATTTCAGTCAATATATCCATCTTTTTTATTTTTTTCATTAAACAACTTAAATGCCTCCTCCTCTTCTTCTTTTGTTGGGTGATATGTTGATTTGTAATATTCATCATCATAAAACATATCATCTGGAAATATAGAACCACTATCTACCCATTCCCAAAATTCGGATTCTTCTTTAGCTCTTTGTTCACACCATTGTTGAAAATGATATTCATCATCCAAAAAATCAGCATTACTTCCAGTCATTTGTTGCTGATATTCCATAAATAATTCTTTCATTCTACTCATAGATTTACTTATTTTTAATATTGCCAATAATATTTTCTAATAATTCAACTTCATTTTGAAAAACAGCCGTTTCAAATTCATCTCTACTTTTTTCAATAGCTTTTTCAACTTCTTTTATTAGAAGAGATTGAAATGCTTGAGGCGATGAATTACTGAAAGTGAATTTGTGATTAGTGATTGTAACACCATCTTCCCACAATCTCACCCAATACTCCAATCTTTTGTTTACAATAAAATATCTACCACTAATCGGAGCCATCATAATATCGGTATCCGATTGAGAACACATTTCTTTTATGATAGAAATTATGAGTGCTTCTTTTTCGTTTGGTTTAAATTTAGGACTTACTTTTTCTAAAAGTTTTTCAAATAAAGTTTGCATGTATTAAAGTTTAAGGTTTAACAATTTCGTATTCATATCTCTTATTAGAAAGTAAATATAAGAAATTTTTTCCAATTAATCAAGGATTATTTTAGATATTTTAATAGCATTTCTTGATTTAGCAACAATAGTCAGAGTATCTCCTCTCATATTATACATAGGTGCTATTACCGTATTAATACTACCATCTGCTGAATTATAGCAAACGGGATTGATTGTAGGAACTCTAGCTTCTCTTAAATTAACCACCTTAATACTATCTACGATTTGCCAACCTAATCCTCGCCAAGTCCTACGATAGATTGTTCCAATCGTATCACCAACATTTAGCTTCCAATAATGTGAACTTTCCCATTCCACTTTCTCTCTCGGATTATCTGGCACTCTACCATTTGCTCTAATTGAACCCGAAACAGTATGTATATTTTGAGTTGTTGTTGAGTATAAAGTAAAATGAGAATACCCATTCACATCTTTAGGTAAACGGGTATCTATACTCAATTCTATATCTCTACTATCGGGAAACAAATCTTCTTTTGTACACCCTAACAAAAGAAATGTTAGTGTACAAACTAATATAAATGTTTTCATATTATTCCGTTTCGTTAGAAATTATATCTCCATATTGTTTAGCAGCCTTTGGGTTTCTTTCTAAAAGAATGTGATATGCCATCTGATATCTACCTAATTCAATTTGGCAAGGATAGTTTTCATTATACAATGAATCGGATAAATTCTGTAATGAATCAATAATCTTTCCTTTTTCAATATCACCGCCTGTGAACACTTCGATTTTAGGTTCTGCTCTCAATCTAGCCAATTCCTTTTGTTGAAAGTAACAAATTAATAATACGGCTACAGCGCCAGTTCCTACGATTGCTTTTTGATATTTTGCTATAAATTCTTTCATAGTTGTTGTATTTTAATTAGAATTTCTGTTACATCTTGCTCCGATAAATATCCTAAAACATCATTTGTAATCGGAGTATCATATGTAATATGTCCATCGCTACCGAATACAGCCAATTCATACAATCCCTTATCACCACCATAGGTATAAGGAGTACATACTACACTAGCACCATATCCGTTTTCAAACCTTTCGATGGCTTGAACCCCACCCATTTTGTTTGGATGGGGATTGAATTGTAAATCTTTAAATGTTTTCATCTTTATTATTGAATATTTTTAAACAATTGTGGTACAGTTCCGTAAGTTGGTAATTTACCATCCCACTTTTGTACGAACTCTAATTGAATTAACAATGGAGTCAATGTTTGTTGCTTCATTCTATTTGCTTCAGCTTCAGCCTTAGCCGATGTAAGTAATGCCTGAGCGTTACCTTCAGCGGTTGCTACTTTAATCTTAGCTTCAGCTTCTGCGGTTTTTACTTTATTTTCAGCCATCAACGCCGCCTGAACTGCGTTATTCTTAGCTTCGATTGCTGCTTTAAAAGTTTCAGGATATATTAAGTTAGATGTAAATTGATTAACTACAAACCCTTCTGCTAATAGTTGTCCTTCTAATATTTTACGAACTTCAACTTCATACGCCTGTCTATTACCAATTAATTCATCAGCCGTATATTTGTTTGTTGCTAATCTGAATGCATCGAATACAGATGTTTTCAAAAATCCTTCTTCAATTTGCTCCAAACTTCTACGATATTTAGCGAAGATTGAAGGTACTTTCTCTCTTTGTACTGAATAGTTAATGATGGGCGAAACGTGAAACTCACTACCATCCTTACTATTTACTACGAATGAATTATCACCTGTATATTCTTTGTGTTGAATAAATGTAGGGAACTCATATATGTTATGGGTAATTGGATTGTAAAATACCATACCAGTTACTTCAGTAACATCACTTACACCTTTATTATCACCATAAAGGTTTACTTTAACACCCACATGTCCTGCATCAATTCTTTCACACGACATAAATAAAAAAATTAATAGGAAAAATCCTACCACTGCTGCTGTAATTGTTTTAAACATTTTCTTAAATTTTAATTGTTGTTCTAATTTGTATTGTTGTAATTGTTCTTCACGCTCTTGCATTTGCCTAGCGTATCTTTGTTCAAAAGATTCCATATTATTTTGCTTTTTTATTGTACTTACGTTTTGGTTTAGCAGCCATTTTTTCTGCTTCTTTTAATTCCTCTTTATCAACCAGCCCACCCTTATGAGATGTTACATAGTTGTAAAGTGCTAGTCCACCCCATACAATCAATAACAATAATCCAATACCTGCCATAATGTTATAGAATGTGTTAGCGGTTGTAAGACCAGGATAAATTACGAATTCCAAAATCAAAAATATCGTAATGATATTAAAGATTTGTTCTTTGTATTTTTTTAAAAATTCTATCATTTTATTTTAATTTTATGTTTACAAATATAACACTTTTATTTTAAATTACCAAATTTTAAATCCACCACAATTGCGTAGGAATGTTATCCATTCTTTTAACCTACCCAATGAAGTACCATATGATGATTCTACCAATGTACCATCTGATGCTACAATAGGTCCATAAAGAATATCTCCATAGTCATATTGTTGGTTTAGTACATGCTGAACTTCTGATGGAATAAACTTACCCGTACCAGCTTCATTCCACATACCCATAACGATATAGATTCTATCATTATCGCTTGTAAGATACTCATTGTAATGATTGGATATAAGTAACTCAATAGCATCTGCTAACTTATCACATTGCTTTTGTGTTCTTAATCCCTTACCATCATTTGAACCCCAATATGATGTATCGTAATCCAACTTACTACTTAACATAGCTGCTTCCGATAGGGCGAGAATTGGTCTCCATCCCCACCAATTAGAACCGAAGTAATCTCCTGCTTCCGTTTTAGGCTTTCTGCCTGATATATCTACTCCCATAACTTTATGAATTTATTTAGTTTTAAAAATTTAAAGCTCTTCAGCTATTCCCAATATTTCAGCTATGATGAATAATACACCTGCTACCCAAATATCGGATTTACATAATGCGATACCAGCGGCAATTCGTAATGCAGATTTAACTACACTAATACGGAAGTGCCAATTTGTTTTTGATTCTTTTACTTGCATATTCTCTAATTTAAAAGTTACTAAATATACTATTATACTGTGTATGTAATTCCTTACATACTTTTTTATCTACACCATTCATAAACTTTTTATAATCCCAATTTGAAGTTAAATACGCCTGAATCTCATCATCAATAACTGAATCAGTATATCCCATCTTAATCAGATTGTTCCTGAATGTTTGATAATCTTTTGTAGAAATAGTCAATGTTACTTCATCTACTAATTTCTTATACTCTTTGTTAGTGTAATACAATCCGTGGCAAGTTTCATGCTCAAATGTATCACTTTCTAAACTATCAGCTCCAATAACATATGCGTTTTTCTTATCATCCCTTCTTCGTTCTATCTCACATACTATTTCATACATCACATCATCATAAGGCGTTTCCATTTCACAACTACGATAGCACTTATCTATAACATCAAATGGAATATTGAATCCACCCCAATCAAATGTATAAGTGAATACATCACCATGCTCTCTACTATACCATTCCATATAATCCCAAATACTAAAATCTTTACCTCTGAATTTCTTATTAGGCGATTCGTAGTATTCTTGTGCTCTACAAAATAACATTGCTCTATGATAATGGTCATTAACTATCACAGCGAACACATTGGGTTTTACTTCTTTAATTTTATATTTTAATTTCATTGTGGTTAATTTATGTTCATACTCTAAAAAAACATAGAACCCCACTAAAAGTGGGGTCTATGCATGGGGCGGGAGAGTTATGAGTATGAGTTATGAGTAACCGCCCCAATTTTTTACCATTGGATTTCATCCTTAACTTCCTCAACTACATTCTCATATAATGTAGAATCGTTTTCAGTTTTAAGATATTTCTGAACCAATTGTTTAATATATGTACGTTCTGAATCCATACCACCATCTTGCGAATACAATGGGAAGATAGCAACTTCAGCTGCTTCGATGATATTGAAACCATCGTAAATCAACCCAGCCATCTCAACCGAAATACGAGTCGAAACTGCGGTAGTGATTTTACCCACATCGGATTTTATCTGGTCACGTGTGTGAGCGGCGATTTCAGCTACTGCTTTCAAATCATCAGCGTTAGCTTCTGGATACAACATTGTAAGTAATTCAAATTCTTGCTCAGCGTTCAACACATCCACCTCAATCGTTACGAAACGGTCAACCAATGCACGGTCAAGAACACGCGTTGAAGTAAATTCGTTACCGATGTTAGCGGTAGCGATAAAGGTAACACCTTCAGCTACTTTAACAATTGGTGAATCAACAGCCTCATCCAAACGAAGATATCGTTGGCCCTGGTCTAACACTGTCATCAAAATGTTCCACGCTTCAGGGTGTGAACGGGACAACTCATCCAATAGGATAACTGAATAAGGAGTCTTAATTGCTTTTACGAAAGCGGATTCGTTAAAGTAAGTACCTTCAGCTTTGTTGAAGTGAGTATTACCAATTAACGATGCTCTGGGGTCCTGCGTAGCACCCAAGTTGAAATAAAAGAAAGGACGATTAAGAGCTTCAACCAATGCTTTAGCCGCCATAGTTTTACCACTACCGGCAGGTCCAGTCATCATAATGTTTTTAGCTCTAACTGCTGAACGAAGTAAATACTTCCACTTCAATTCAGTCATAATAAGATTAGCGGGCTTTAGTTTGATACCCTCTTTGTGAACGAAATCAATAACTTCTTTATGTTCGGTTGGATTCTCAACAACAGTTTCAGCCAATTCAGTATTGATTGGTTTAACCAACATTTCATTGTATTCAGTCATATCAACCATACGGAAAGATTTCTTACCGGCTTTGTTGATGTGAGCACGAATTGCTGAATTTGATTTGTGAGCTTTCTTACGAAGAAAAGATGTTACAATTGTAGAATCGGCTTCTACTTCGCCGGTAGTATTGATTAAGTTAAAACGACTACCAACATTTTCAACTTTGTAGATTTCATTAGTGTAACCTACTAACACTTCATTTTTAGAACTTCTCATAACTCTATTGTTTAAAGATTAATAACTCATTAACAGAACAAATATACAGAAAAAATTTTATATAGCCAAATATTTTTGAGCTTTTTTTTAATATTTTTTTAAAATATTTCAGAAATATACCAAATAAAAGGGGTCACAAACTCACAGAAACCCGGCAGGAATCGATTATATTCACCCAATAAGGTCAATATCCCACCTTTCATATTACTATAATTTAGATTCATAACTCATTGATAATCAATGGGTCATAACTTATTGATAATCAACACGTTATGAACCCATTGTTTTTTACTATTTTTTAAGAAACAATTCGTTCAAAGTTTTAGTAATTGGAACGATGTTTTCGATATCGATAAATCGGCTATCTTCACCATACATCTTTTTGAACTTTCTTTGTGAATTTTCACCGGCACCATAATCGGAAACAAAGTAAGCCATTACATTGATACCTTGCTCTTTCATTTTTCTAACCATCTTACGAGTGTGCTCAACCGCAACCTCACCATAATAGTTAGTACCATCTTCACTAAAGTTAGGTTCACCATCACAAATGTTTAGGAAGTATGAATCGATATCTTTAGTTGTAGGTACAAAGTATTTCATAATTGCTTCGTAACACAAACCTTCAGGCGTTGTACCATTAGCGTGCAATGCCGGAAACAATCGTTTCACTTTATCAAACTTATCTACACGTGAATCATACGCCTGGCAGATATAAGGTTTTCTACCCCAAATACCACGGATAGTTACCTGAACATTTAGGTTATTAACCATCGAAGCTGCTTTACAAATAGCGATTGTAGTTGTAAGTGCTTTATTCCAAGCAGAACCACTCATTGAACCACTACCATCTAAACTGATATGTAAGTTAGCTTTCTTAAACTTATCTACATCTTTAGTACTGAATACGTTTACATAATCATAACCAAGTCCGGCAATTAATCTACGGTCAATCTTACCACTCTTTTGACGAGGATTATCGGTAACACGCTCTTCACTACGAACAGCCAATCTCTTACCTAACAAAGTACCCAATTGAATACCCTTTCTCAATGCTGCTTCATTATAGCCAGAAAAACGAGCTGGCTCATCACCCCAACCTTTCCACCAATCAGCGAAAGGAAACTGACCATCTTTCATCAATTCTTCAGTCATCTTTTTAGATACAATACATTGTGTACCACGTAGGAAACCTACACCACCAACTTGCTCACCACCAACACTAACTAATTCAGTACCACTCTTCTCAACTGAATCAAGCAACTGCTCATCTTTTTTAGAGATAGATTTTTTCTTAATATTATTATTAACAAAATCTTTTTGATTCTGAATTTTACGTTGAAGTTGCTTCTTAACATTATCAGATAGTGTAGATTTACTCTTACCATTAGCATCATCTTTATCACCATCAGCCGTACCATTATCATCATCCGATTCAGTACCACCCATTGTAGGTTGATTCTGCATTGAACCACCACCCATAGAAGGAGATTGTTCATCGTTTGAAGCATCACTATCAACATCTTGCTCTTGCTCACCTTGCTCACCATTACCGCCTATTTGTTGTGGTTCACCATCTTTAGTTTCACCACCACCTTGTCCGGCATCGCCCGTAGGTAAAGCATCAATACATTTAGCAATAATTTCGGCGATTTGTTCAGCCAATATTAAACTATCTGAAGTTGATTTTAAACGATTGATATTTTTAAGATTAACTAATGAATAAATCTTAGCCAAACCTTTAAGTTTATCTAACTTTGTGTTAGGATTGGTAAGATTGATAATACGAAACATATACGATTCAATAGTTTCATCGGTAAACTCATCTGAAATGATACCCTTATCAATTACCTTATCATTGAAGTATTCATCGTATAAAGCACGATAGTAATCTCTATAACCTGGACACGTATCGAAAATGAATTGGTCAATACGTCTATCTTCAATCCAATTGGTAAGATTTTTAATTAAGTTCCAAACTTCACCATTACCAATACCTTTCGATTCAAATAACTCACGACCATTTTGTGGAACCTGATAAGCTCTGAAAGTATCAAAGTTAGTCAGATTAATGTGGGATGCTTCGTGCAATGCCAAACCAACAGCCACATCAAATTTTTCCGGCTTAACTTCAGCGGAAAGAACAACGTGCTTACCATCGGTGTAAGATTCGCCTTTTTTGTAAAATTTAACAGGGATACTTTTGTTAGTAAGAATATTAACAAAGTTACTAATAGCTCTTCGGTGAGCCGATAATCTCAACATATCAACAGTTGAAGATTCGGATGAAGATAATTGTTTAGTTGTCCATTCACCTTTCTCATCATCGTAATAAGATTCAGCGAAAACATCATCATCATAGTTACTCCATTCATCAGCCCAAAAGGATGATGCGTAACTAACTTTGGATTTTTGTTTTTTATCCAATTTTGAACTCCATTTAGATAGGTAACTCATATACACTCAATTTTATTGTTTAACTCTCAATTGTTCTACAATATACGAATAAATTTCGATATTGCCAAGCTTTTTTTAAAATATTTTTTAATCTATTGATTATCAACACATTAGGCATAAAAAAAGACCTACATATGTAAGTCTTTGATTATCAATTAGTTATAAATATCTTATTTTTTAGCCATTTTTACCATATTAACAACTGCTTTATAAACGGGAGAGTTTTTATCATACTTCAAAGCTGATTTTGCTTTTATCATTCTACCTGTTTCAGGGTTTTTAATTAATTTATCAGCTATTCCTTTTGGTAGAAGTGATTTCAATTGTGTTGGATTTGATACCATCTTTTCTGAACCAGGTTCTGCTTTTATTTGAACTTTTGGTTCATCAGCTTTTTGTGGCTCATCCTTCGGTTCAAAAGTAAATACTTTACCACCTTTCAACTTACTATATCCTTGTGCTATTTTGCCAGGTGAGAATTTTCCAATGTTAAAAGATTCGCCTGATTTTGAATCGATGAAAGTTGCTTCACCTTTTGCTTTAGTTTCTTCATCAGCGAATAACACACTATCTTGCTGATATTTCTTACCTAATGCCTGAACATGCTCTTTTGATATGTTTGGTATAAACAAAGATTTTTCTTCGGTTGGAACTAACATATCCGGCGGACAATCTTTATATTCGGTATCAGGCTTTCTACATTCCTGCCACATACCATCTACATGCACAAACCCATATCCCAATTTACGCAAATCGGCTTCTAATTCTTTGTTTCTTTGCTTATTTTCAGCCGAACTCAATTCGCCTCTACTTGCCGTTACTACACCCCAATTTTTCATTTTGGGATTGGAAACAACATGTTGGTATATCCTACCCAATGATGCTTCGTTTAAATCGTATCTACCTGCTTTAATCATTATCTATTATCTTTTGTATAAATATAGATTAAAACTCAAAATCTTCTTTTGGGTCGAAACCTTTTGCTTTAGGAACTGAATTAGTTTGTGGTTTATTGCCTACAACTGTAATCTTTGTTTGTGATTGGGGTTGTTGCTCTTTTATAGCATCTCTGATTTCTTCCAATAAATTTTTAATAATTGTAAATTGCTCTAAATCCATAATTTTAATTTTCAAATATTTTTATGTAATTGTTAAAGTTCATTTTATAAACATTTTTAATGTTATCTCTGTTATATATCAATATTGGAAACATTTCAATGTACATTTTTTTTAAATCATCTAAACTTAATTTTGAAATTTTCAATATTTGCTCTGAAATCATTTCAAATCTACGATTTAAATCCAATTCATTATCATAATTTTCATCCCACCATTTATCAAATGTTTTAAATCCAAAATATTTAAGCTTTTTTAATGAGTTGGGTGGTCCTATTAATAGAAACGGCATTCCCAATGATATAGCTTTTGCCGTTTTTTCTGTCAAATATTCATTTTTAAAGTATTCAATCCTTTCGTTTGAATCTATCTTTATTCTTACTTTATGAAATTCATCGGAATAGCTTTCAGTTATTATGTATAAAAATGAATTTTCATAAACACTCTTTATAGATAAGTTGGAATGTTTATCAGTATGATTATTTATATCGGTTATATCTGATATTTTTTCATCAAAATTTGTATCAAATTCTTTTATAAATCTGAATGAAGCATTTGATAATTTTAGTAAATCATTTTCTTTTAAAAAATTATATAAATCCATCCTTACACCATGCGCTTCATTTCTAAAACTTCTATTTAAAGTTAAAAAATGCTTTTTTATGTGTTTAAATAATTTTATATCATAGTTTCTTTGCCAAAACTGTCTGGCATCTACACATTCTATTTTCGCAAATTCATCATAACAATCTGGAAAATCAAAGAAAGAAAAATAAGAAATTGGTATAAATCCAAATTCTTTTTTTAAGAAAGAAATATAATCTTCGGAAAATGATTCTGTTAAAACATATACCTTTTTATAGCCCATATCAGATAGCAATTTGTATATAGAATAATAATTGTATATTCCACATTCTAAATTTTCTCCAATTTCTTTAATAACTATTTTATAGGTTATATCATTTAAATTGCTTAAAGCATTTGTTATTATTTCTGAAAAATCGGATTTGGTAAATTCTGGTTTTTCTAAAAAAAGTATTTTGTTATCGTAATCTATTTCACATATCATTTTTCATCATCTGATTTTTCATCATCCCAAGGACCGAATAAATCATCTCCTTTATAATCGGGATGATTCTTATGCATATAATCTATCCCTTCCACCCATCTCCAAGAGATAAGTGCTACTACTAAAAACATTACACCAAATACCACCATATATTCCATAATATATTTAATTATTACTAGCTGTGATGAGAGGATTCGAACCATCTATGAGGTCTTTAGCCAAAGAACATTGCCGGCATTGTGGTCAACCCATTATTCTTCGTTTATCAGATGCTCCCCACCCCCGAGACAGGAGGGCTTGTCTGCCAATTTCAACACATCACATTATGCGGAGAGAGTAGGATTCGAACCCACGGTACCTTTGACAGTACAACAGATTTCAAGTCTGCCGCAATCGACCAACTCTGCCATCTCTCCGTTACTGATTAGAATATATTAGTATCCTTATCAGCTCTTCTTCTTGCTTCTTCAGCTTCTTTGTAAACTCTAACCCACGTCAAAAATATATCAACGGGTGCTAATGCCCAACACATCAAAAGAATAGCCATAGTATCCAAACCAGGTGTGATACCTAATCCACCTGCTCTTACATCTCTATTCCACTTTCGTGCTGACATTATTAAACAATAAGCCAAAGTAAGTAAGTAATATACAATAAATACATTCATAATTTATTTTTTAATTTTTAATAAGGTTGAGTTTGTGAGGAATGAATCCAATTAAAAAGGTTATCCGAGTTTCAGCGAAGTTTGATTATATTGACATGCCGACAAGAGACCCTAATATTGTTGAAGTTTGTAAATCATTCATTATCTTATTCGTTCATCCGCTATATTGGCATCATAGTTGAATTGTAAGAATAAACTAATCAATCAGTTTCAAACCCCACTCACTCAATATTTTTAGATATTGGTTGTTGCGTTATGAACAT
>JACCDL010897034.1_pt1 | contig 18930 bp, 14 predicted proteins | sample 7441931 | NCBI WGS metagenome assembly JACCDL01 (sample SAMN15323437, study PRJNA562643) | freshwater metagenome | isolation source: river surface water | place: USA:Blue River Watershed | collected 2017-08-16 | reverse complement strand
TGATGTAGTAGATCAAGGTGTTAACGATGTTGTTGAAACATTTGGAACAGTTACTTACAATAATACATTAGCCACTATTAAAGGTGCAGAAATTCTAAGAGCAAATGCTGATTTCTTAGCAGCTGAGGCAACAGCTTATGTTAATGAAACATACGGCGATACCGTTGGCTCAATAAGTGCCTCAGGCGTAGCTGTTAATAATCCACATAATTACTCTTTAAACGATCCAGTTATTTTCAGCGGAACAAGTGCTGGTGGAATTACTGTTGATACAGTATATTATGTTAAATCTATTCCAGATATTACTTCTTTCACGTTATCGACAACTCCAGGTGGCGACGCAATTTCGTTATCAACAGTAGCAAGTCCAACAATGACAGTTGTATATTCTTACAACGAAGATTCTTGTAAGAGAGATATGAAAGAATTTGTACTTGCCCTTGTTTACGATTTAGAGTGGACTGGAAATTACAAATCTTTACGTGCAGCAAGACTATACAAAAATGCAGTAGAAGGGTCCGAGCTATCAGATATGTTCTATGTCAGAAATGCTTGCGGTGTACGTAACATGACACTAAATGGTTTGAACGGAACACTAACAGAAGAAAACGATTACGGTACTAAGCGTCCAACTGCTGGCGCTTATACTAGCTTAGATCCAGGATTTGGTCCTAACGATAGTGCCGCTTGGGTTACACAACGAAGCTGTTACTGCCAGAACGTTTCATTGTTTGGTACTGGATGTACTGGTATGAAGATTGACGGTGCATTGCATAGCGGTGGAAATCGTTCTATTGTTGCAAACGACTATACAACAATTCTTTCAGATGGTATTGGCGTATGGTGTACAGGACATAACTCACTAACAGAACTTGTGTCTGTATTCTGCTACTACAGCTACAGCGGATACTTGGCAGAATTAGGCGGACGTATGCGTGCCACAAACGGTAACAGCTCATATGGTACATATGGTGTTATTGCCGAAGGTACAGATAGCGAAGAGATTCCTTTATATTCTAACCTAGATAATCGTGCGTCTAATGCTGTTGTCCAAAACGTTATTACAGACGGTATTAACAAAGTTTATAGATTTGAATACCTAAACAGCGGTGTAAATTATACTAACGTTGATGTTGCTGTAAGCGGAACTGGTTATAATGTTGTTGCAATTGGTGATGAATTCCGTGATGCGGCAATGTTCGAAACTAGATTAATTGATAGAAATGATGGCGATGGCTATGGCGGAGCAGATTATACAACTGCAATTAACGCCGCTCAAGGCGGAGATTTGACCAGTATTACTATCAGTGCAACTGATACTGCATTAAGTACAGCCTACACAGGAATGCGTATTCACATCACAGCTGGTTCAGGTGTGGGCCAATATGCAAACATATTATCTTACAGCAATGGTTCTAAAGTTGCAAAAGTCTATAAAGATTCTTTCACAACATTAACAGTAACAGCATCGGATTCGACAGCTGATACTCTAACAGTTGCAAGCACAGGAACTCTTTATGCAAATATGCCAATTTATCTTGGTAGTGCAATAGCCGGAACCAGTGCAAATACTTTATATTATGTAAAGGCTATTGTAAATGCCACAACATTTACGATTAGTACATCTAGCGGTGGCGCAACATTTGATATTAATGCAAACACAACCGGCCAATCAGTAGCCTTGTATGCAGCAGGTTGGGACCACGTTGTTCCAGGAACTGCTATTACAAACCCACTAGATTTGACTTCAACATACATTATTGAACCGAGAATTAATTATACTGCACCTGGGTTTACTTCAACATCGAGAACATTAAGTGCAACAACAACATGGGGTTCAGTAAATTACGGAGATGGAAAGTTTGTAGCACTGGCAACTGGCGGAACAGCTACCTCATACAGTACAAACGGTACTTCGTGGTCAGCCGGCGGAACATTGCCAAGCAGTGGAGCATGGATTGAGCCAATATTTGGAGGCGGCCAAGGCGCAACTGCTACTGCTACAGTAGGTGGTTTAGGCGGAACAGGCGCTGTACTAGTTGCAAACTTAGGTACTGCAAACTCAACGGGTGCCGCTGGACCTGACCAAGTTGCTAGTATAACTGTAGTTAACGGTGGTTACGGATATACAAGTCCGCCAACAATTGTGTTTACAAGTGCAACAGGATCAAATGCTGTTGCTGTGGCACAAGTTCTAAACGGAGCTATTACCAGTGTTAGCGTTGAGCCAGCTGATGGCGGAAGTTACGGTTCTGGTTATTTAACAGCACCAACAGTTGCCGCAGTTACTGACCAAATAACAGTTATAACAGTTAACACATATGGCAGAGGCTACTTGGTTCCTCCAACAGTGACACTAACTGGTGGTGGAGCAACAAGCCAGGCTACTGCTACTGCTGTATTAACCACAGCAACAAACGGTGTTTATCAAATTAATATTACTGATCCAGGCGCTGGATATACAAGTGCTCCTACAGTAACAATTACAGATACAACAGCGGCATTCTTGAGTATTATTCCAGGCACAACAACTACTGGCTACTTATTGGCAAGTTCTGCAGATAATGCTAACTGGACTACCGGCGGCACATTGCCAACAACAACATTTGCAGATACTGCGTATGGAGCTGGTGTTTATGTTGCAGTTGGTGGAACATCAAGTGCAGCTAGTACTGGAAGTGTTGTAGCTAATTGGGTTTCAAGAACAATTCCTACACTTGGATCTGGAACTTATAGTGCAGTTGAATACGGCGGCAGCACATTTGTTACAATTAGTACTGGAAATACAGCTACCGCATATAGCACAAACGGAACAAGTTGGTCAGCTGGTGGAGCACTACCTGCAAGTACAACATGGACCAGTTTAGCTTACGGCAACGGAAGATTTGTTGCATTAGCCGCAACTGGCAGAGTTGCTATAAGTTTAGATTTTGGAGTCACTTGGAGCGCAGTAGATACTGCAACTGGTACTAGCACAAGTGTTTTAAGTTCTAGCAATACATGGAATGAGGTAAAATACGGCCAAGGACTATTTTTTGCAATAGCTACAGGAACTACTGTGTGTGCAACTAGCCCAGATGGTATTAACTGGACTGTAAGAGCAATGCCAAGCTCAAGTAACTGGAGCGGTATTGCATTTGGCAACCCAAGCAATAATCCTATTTGGACTGCTGTAAGTTCAACCAGCGGACAAATTGCCGCAAGCATCAAGACTGGTGCACAGGCTCTCGGACGTATGAGGGCAGTTGCAGGTGAGTTATTAGAAGTAAGAGTCGTAGAACCGGGTTCTGGTTATCCAAAAGGAACTGTAACTGCTACAACAGTAACAACTAATTTGATAACTGTTAACGAAACAACAAACCTTGTCGACAGTCAGCCAATTGAATTTACCGGTTTAGATGATTACGGACTAACAACAAACGTTACTTACTATGTAATTGGATCGACAATTACTAGTACACAATTCAAGGTTAGTGCAACAGCAGGTAGTTCAACAGCTATTTTACTAACTACAGGTTCAGGATTAAGCGGATCATATCGTGCATCACCAATTGTCACACAATTTGATCCTAATAAGACTATTACCGCAGGCTTAAGAGCTCGAATGAATGACGGAGCACTAGCAAACCCAACATTTACTAACCGTGGTACTTTAAATACAACTGCTACTGCGCTATTAACGGGTGACGGCCGCGCTGATTTTTATCAAGCAACTAACTTTATCAGCGTTAGAAACTTGTTCGAGGTCCCTCAAGCTGGATCAAATATTGCATTTGCAAGTATTCCTGGAGAATATTATAAACTAGTTACAATTAGTAATATTCTTTCTATGCCAGCAACAGGAGATGGAAACTATACCGCTGTATTCCAGATAAGCCCAGCACTAACAGTTTTAAATGCACCAGCATATAACGATTTAATGACTATAACAATCAAGTATAGCCAAGTTCGTTTAACTGGACATGACTTCTTGTACATTGGTACTGGTAATCAAGCAGATACTAACTATCCTTATGTTGACCCAAGTACTGCCGATATTAACAAGCAGACATTGGCAACCAACGGCGGACGTTGCTTCTTTACAAGTACAGACCAAGACGGTAACTTTAACGTTGGTAACTTGTTCGGAGTTCAGCAGGCAACTGGTACTGCTACATTGAACGCTAATGCTTTCAACTTGTCAGGCTTACAGAGCTTGCAATTGAGTGGTTTGAGTTTGGGTGTTGGTAGTGCTGTTATTACACAGTTTAGTACAGATCCGTACTTTACAGCTAACAGTGACAATATTTTACCAACACAAAGGGCTATTAAATCTTATATTACAGCCCAAATTGGTGGCGGTTTAAGCCAATTGAACGTAAATACACTAACGGCAGGTGTCGTGTATATTGCTAATAACACGATTTCTACTACAAGTGGCGGACAATTGAACGTGACAGCAAAGATGAATTTTACAGGTGGCATTGACGGAGCTCCCGTTGCCCTTGGATTCTTTTTATCAAGATAAAATTGGAGAAATAAAACATGGCAACAGGAAGATTAGGCGTTTCGGCTATTCCGGCAACTACACTAACTACAGTATATACTGTACCAACAGGTTATTATACTGTACTAAACGTCTCAATAACAAACAGAAATACTACTGCATGTACAATACGTTTGGCGATTTCAACTACAGCAACACCAAACGCACAAGAATATATCGAGTACGATACAGTTATTGTTCCACTTGGTGTTTTTGAACGCACAGGTTTGGTACTAAATGCTGGACTAAATATTGTAGTATATTCAAGCGCAGCCAACGTTGGCTGCACCGTTTATGGTATTGAAACTTCAACATCATAAGGATTAGGATAAAAAATGGCACGTTATAATACAGTATCGTTATACTTAACAGTATCGGGTGCTACCACTTTTACGTATGCGATAAATGGTAGCATTATTACTATGACGGGTACTCCGGGGTACACAGTTACCGTAGTAACTCCGGCTTACTCACAAGGTTGGTCACAGACATTCTATAATAACACTGGCGGAAATTGTACAATTACAACGCCGTCCGGTACTATTATGGGTAACGGATTTACCGCGGCAGCAAGTCAAACTATTCCTCATAACTCTTCGTTTACACTAGTATCAGATGGTACTAATTATATGGTTACAAACAACGAAGGTGGAAATATTACACGTACTTCTGCGACATTCAGTGGTGCAGTAACAATGAACGGAGGCTTTACAGCCAACGGCGGCCCAATTACAATGAACCCTAACGGTTCTAATGTGTCTATTACTCCAACTGGCGCTGGCAGTATTACGCTTACTTCGGGCGGTACTGGCACAATGAACAATATTAACATTGGTGCTACCACACGAGGAACAGGTGCATTTACTACATTAGATGCAAATAGTACAACAACACTTAGTGGTGCAATCACTGCAAACACCGGAACTAATGCTCAAAACTATACCACAACGGGTAGTGCGGCAATTAATTTAACTTCTGGTGGTACTGGTGATATTAACAATATTCGTATTGGTGCTACTACAAGAGCTGCTGGCAACTTTACAACATTGCAGGCAAATGCACAATCAAATATTACTGCGAATATCAGTAGCACTACAAGTGGTACTGGTTCTTTAGTTATTACTGGTGGTTTAGGTGTAAGTGAAAACATTCGCGCTGGCGGCTTATTAAATATTGCAAGTTCAGGTACATTTGGTGCAGGCATTAGTGCAACAACTGGTAGCTTTAGTAGTAACGTTACAGATAACGGAAACCGTGTTTTAACCAGTGTAACAGTTAGTGCTGGTACTGGTATGAGCGGCGGCGGAACAATTAGTGGGCCAAGCGGATCTGTTACATTAACAAACGCAGGTGTTACAAGTTTAGCTGGTACTACTAACCAAGTTAGCGTAAGTGCAAGCACTGGCGCAATTACAATCAGCTTACCACAAAATATTAACAGCGGTGCTGCTCCAACATTTACTGCGACAAACTTTAGTGGTTTAGCAGCAAGTATGAACATTGGTGGATGTGCATGTACAGCAGGTCGTTTATACAACGATAGTACAACACAGGCATTCCACTGGAACGGCCAATCTGGCCAGCCAACATGGTTATGGGGTGCTAACAGTTCTACCGATGCTTACGTTTGGAACCCAAGTAACTTTAACGTTAACTGCGCTGTCTGTGCTAATACTACAGTTGCTTGCTGTATCCAAGGCGGCACACTGGCCAGTAACGTTACAGCCAGTAGCTTAACTAGTTCAGGAAACTTCAGTGCATTTTGCGTTACTGGCTCAGAACGTATTTGCTGCCAATGTTTAAGTTGCGGCTGCGGCTTCTGCTTGTGCTTCCAATGTATGTGCGTTGTTACTAGTTTGGTATTCCCAGCTCCGCCAGGACAACAACTGTATGAAGGTACACAAGCTAGTCAAAACGGCGGAACACAATCATATACTTGGACAGCACCAGGAACACCTAGCGTTAGCGTAGCTGTTATTGGTGCAGGTGGCGGCGGTTACTATGGCTGGGCTGTTTGCGGTGGAGCAGGTGGTGGCTTAACATATGCTAACAATATTACTGTTACTCCAGGATCAAACTATACAATTCAAGTTGGTAACGGCGGATGTTGGAGTCAGTCAGCAGGCGGATATAGCTGTTTCCCAGGAATTATTGGTGGCGGCGGACATTGCGGCTGCTGTGTAGGTTGCGGTTGCACCGGCGGCCCTGGCGGCCCAGGAACTATTACATTCCCTAACACCGCAGGCGGTGGCGGCGGTGGCGGCGGATATGGTCCAAACCAATGTTGGTATAGTAACAGTGGACACACTGGTTGCTACGGCGGGGGCGGATCTGCCGGTTCGCACCACAGTTCTACATACGGAACAGGTGGCGGTGGTGGTACTGGTATTATTGCACAAGGTAACAACGGTACATGCGGTAACCCAGGTTATAGCCATACAACTGGCTCAGGCGGCGGATTTGGATCTAACGGTACTTGCGGAATTCCAGGTGAACCATGGAGTAACGGTCAAGGGCACGGATTTAACTGCGGTGGACAGTATGGTGGCGGCGGTGGTGGTTCCGGTACTTCACACGGTGGCGGATTTGGTGGTAAAGGCGCAGTTAGAATTATTTGGCCAGGCAGCACCAGAACTTATCCTACATCTTCTAGTTAATATTAAATATAAAAATAATGGAGTATTGAATGCAAAAACTTTACACATATCTCGACGAAGACGGAAATCCATCTGGACCACCGTTAGTTGAAGAAAATGTACGACACTTATTTGCTGAATACAGTAATAATTCTGTTACATTTGCACAATTGTCTACTGGATTATTGTCAACTAAAGGCATTGTCGAAATAAAAAATTCAGCTCAACCGCCAGCTGAAGAATGGGAACAAATCAAAGCTGGGCCAATTGTTAGAAATCAAGACGGTTCAATTGAACAAACTTGGATTATTACAGAAATTAGCCCAGCAGAGAAATATCGTCGATGGATTCACGGGCAACGTCTACACAGACTAGTTACTAGTGATTGGACTCAGATGCCTGACAGTCCGTTAAGTGCTGAAGATAAACAAGCATGGGCAGTTTATAGACAGAAGCTTCGTGATATTACAGATACTATCGATTTATCAAGACTTAAAAGTCATTTAGGAGTACCTTGGCCAAGGGCACCTTGGAACCCAGATGATAAATGGGGCAAGGCAGTTAATCCTTAATATCACCGACTAAAATCCATGCGACACTTATTCGTCGCGGAACAGAGGACTCCATATTTTTATGCGAGTCCTTTGATTTTAATATAACTCCAGAATTCTCTCTATGAGGAACTTTTAAATTTTCAAATTCTGTTCCTCCGTCACTATCATTGACATAGTATATTAGTGTATGATACCTGGGATTAGAATGATCTGTATGCCATCCAATAGTCATGCCCGGCGTATAAAAGTTTAAAATACAACGATTTAATCTTTCAAATTTAAACCAATCTTTATTTTGATCTAGCCAGCATTCTAGTACATAGACTAAAGAATCCACACCTGAAAAATCAGAATGATTTCTTTCCTCGTCATAAAGCAACTTTGCAAAACATGCTTTATCGATGTCACCATAATACCCACCGTTTCCAGGAAAATGCCAATCAATGTAAGGACTTAACAATTGGTCATGCGCCCTGCGATGTAACCAGTCTGGAACAAATTTGTCAAATGTTTTTATCATAAAAGTAATTATATCCTAAATTTTTATCCCACATCTGCCAATGATGTACACTCCATCGCCCAATATTATTTGTAGAAGGTTCCTGACCACCATTTTTTAGGTAATTATTAACTGTCCACACAATATCGTGCCACTTTGAATTCAATTTCAATTTTCTATCAGTGACATCTTTTATATAGTTCCAAAACGGTGACTCAAAACTACTGCCGCCGTGATATATGAAATCAATGAACAATTCTAAATCTTTAGCGGCATCGAATAAATTCGTGTTAACAGTATCTAAAGAACATTGCCCGTAGACAAAATCAACAAGGTATCGTAGTGCAACTTCATAAAAGAAACCTGCTTGTCCTTCTAATGGTTCAAAGAACAGCGCACGATTGCCGTTCTTTAATATTCTTCCGTCAAAGAATGTATTAGCATGGTAACTTTTAAACTTAAATTCTTTTAGTTCTAGATCTGTTGAATTAAAAATTTCATGAATATCGTTAATAGCCTCTTCTTTGGAAGTTATAGCATCGTTATAAAGATAACCCCATCCCTGCCTAGTCTGTAAAGGCAACCCAAACATCCAGCCATTTTTTGTTGCTTGATTAATAGTTGCATTCCAAGTGCCTGGTTGCTTTATAATATTAACTAATGCGCTATTAACTGTTGGATTCTTAACAACATAATAGTCAGTCCAATCAGTTGGGTACCCTCTGCAATCTATTACATAGTCGAATTGGTTATCGACGCCGTCAACAGTTACACTAACATGTGTTCCTTTATTGTCTACAGACGAAATATCGCCTTCTATGATTTGGAATTTGTTATTGAATTTTTCTTTAAAACGTAAAAAACAAAACTCTTTTAGTTTAAAATTATTGAAATGTATAGCATATGAAGGTGCCGTGAGGCAAGCATTAAAATCTTTTTCTCTCCAATTTTTCCACATACCACCTAATTTAATAGTAGCATCTAATTTATCTGCGTCATTCAAAAACGTAAAATCTGTTGACTCAAATAATAGAGACTGAAATCCCGGCTGTGATGTTTCTCCAATACCTAAAATAGGAAATTTGGGATCGTATATGGATGTTACTGTACTATTAGCAGGGCAAAGCCATCTTAATGCATGACACAAGGACATTATTCCAGCTGTGCCAACACCTAAGACCGCAACCTTCATAGTAAAGAACCCTTCATAACCCAACTTACACTAATTCTTCTAGGAACAGTGGATGATATTGGTCTGTGTAGTGTATACGAGTCAAACAATATTCCTGTATTTTCTTTATGCAAATACTGTTGATTTTGGAATTCTGTCCCTCCGTCACTATCATTGACATAGTATAATAAGCTATACAATCCTGGCATATTGTAGGTATTATCAGTATGCCACTCAGTTTGTTGGCCAGGTGTATAAAAGTTCATAATGCAACGCCCAACAGATTCAATTTGGAACCAATCTCTATTTCTTTCTAACCAACTATCTAGAACATAGGTCAATGATTCTACCCTGTTCCAGTTAGCATAATTAGTACTGAGATTAAATGCACATCGTCCAAAACAAGCATACTTAATATCAGTATCAGAGCCTCCAAAGGTAGGAAAATTCCAGTCTAATAACGGATTTAACAGTTGCTCTTTGGCTTTGTTATGCAACCACGGCTCAACAAATTCTGTAAAATGACGAATCATCTGTTTTTAGAAACAATAAGTTTATTATATTCTGGAAGGAACAGGTACTCTATATCCGAGTTTGTTAAGGTCCAGATGGCATCTTCAAGTGTTTCAACTAAAGGCTCGCCACCTAAATTAAAACTAGTATTGAAAATGATTGGACAACCTGTTTGATTATAAAACTCTTTTATTAGATTGTAGTAGTGATAGTTTTGTTCTTCTGTTACAGTTTGAATACGACAAGTGCCGTCAACGTGAATAATACTAGGAATTTTTTCTTCAATTCCAGGCTGACAGTTAACAGCATACATCATAAACGGTGTATCGTTCATGCCTCGTAAATCAAACCACTCGTGAACATACTCTTGTAAGATACTTCCTGCAAAAGGTCTAAAATATTCTCTACGTTTTACACTATTAACATAATCTTTTCCGTCTTTAAATCGAGGATCAAACAAGACACTTCTGTTACCAAGTGCCCTTGGACCATTTTCACTAGATCCTTGGAACAATGTAACAATATTCTTTTGTGTTAAAAGTTTAACAACGTCTGAATAAGTTGCATCTTTAATTTGTACATTAGCCTTGACAACTTCTTTGTTAATTTCTTCGTCACTATAAGTTTTCTTTGGGCCTAAATATAAAGTCTTTCCTGGGCGAACGGTATAATCGTTGGTAATTTTATGCCACCACATCAATGCGGCACCAATGGCAGTTCCAGCATCATTACTGATAGGCTATACATAGAAGTTAATTCCGTCTTTTCTTAACTCATCTAAGTAGTAATAGTTTGCAACGCAGTTCAAACCATAACCTCCACTGAATACAACATTCTTATTTCCAGTCTTTTCAACAGCATATTTTATAAGTTTTAACGATTGCTCCTGTGTTTGTGTCTGGCAAGCGTATGCTAAATCCCGACGATTTTCTAAATGTGTAATGTCAGAAGCTTCGTGATCGTTTAAGTATTCAAATAGTCCGTGGTTAACAACAGCTCCGTTAGGATATGTTGGAACAATTAAGTTTCTATTTGCAACTGGCCTAATGCTTGATTCATCAAACAGCGGAGGAATACTACTAGTTTTATTTCCGTAAGGAAACAGTCCCATGGTCTTTCCTGCTTCAATCGGGCTCCAACCACAATACTGTGTAACGGCTTCATATACCTTAGTAATGCCTGCACGATCCGTGATAAATGCTTCGTGTGTTTTTCCAGGCTCGTCGTACATTGTACTGTCAAAATTCTTAACTAACATGCCAGCATTTGGTCCACGTAATCCAATATGCTTATACAATGTTGTAAAGTTGCTAGGATAAGAACAACTATAAATGCTTTCAGTTTCCCAACCAATAACAGTTTCATTGTTAACACTTAATGGTAAAAATGTACCAGCACCATCTACAATAACAGCAACAGCATTGTCAAAACCACTGCGATAAAATGCACAGGCAGCATGCAATTTATGGTGTACATGGCTAAGATCAATCACTTGTGGATGTTTGTAAATGTTTTCTTTTCTGTTGATTAATCCTAATTTTCTAGCAAGACCTGTGTAAACGTTGTCACCAGTGAAGTCAACTTTACCTGCTGTATCGTCTAAACTTTGTGTATGAGCAACTACAAGATAATCTAACTTATCTGTATATTCGAGAATTTTAATCATCGAAGCATAAGGGCCGCCGTCGTATTTGTGTCGACTTAGGCGCTCCTCTTCAATGCTAAAAACTATCTCTCCATCTTTCAATAGACAAACACTTGCATTGTGTCCTCTAGTAATTGCGGCAATCCAAATAGGTTTTTTCATAGTTTTATTTTAATATTAAATCTGCACCTGCCATGCGTGTGTGAATGTTTCCACGAGCAAATGTATTAAAGGCAAGACTTATTCTGTCCTTGTTACTTTCATTAGGCTTAACATAATGAAAGATGTTAGACGGGAACAGAATAATATTTCCATCTTCTACAGGAATTGTCCACTCCATAGAATTAAACGGAGTGAACTCTTCGGGTTCACAAGTTAACAAATATGGAGATATTATTCTGTGAAACGTAATAGTAGGTTGTATATAACTGGACTTGATGTATAATACTCCGCTAACTAAACTATTAGAATGATTATGTATTAAATGTTGATCGGCAGGTTTTGTTACATTAAGCCAAGAATTTGTTAGATATAACTCCCAGTCAACTTTCATAATTTCCTTAGCGTATATATCTATATGTTCTTTAAAATCTTTCTTTAAATTTTCTAAACCAGGCGCATCTAAAAAATACGGTTCTTGACTAGTATGATTTCCTAACTGTTGTTTAGTCACCGGATATTTGTAGATAATATCTAGCTCATTATCTGTCAAAGGCCTAAATACAGATCTGTATAAGGCTTGGGGAAATAACGGAATTATTTCAAATGCCATTATGTTTTATTAATTCCAGCTTCGATCGAAGCAATAATTTTATCGTAATCAGCGTCTGTAAGATGCATGAGCTTATCGTTGTTAACGTCTGCTATTTCATTGAAACACATTCTAATTGGGCTATACATTTTCTTCCCGGCGCCTAAATCAATAATGTTAAAATTCTTTGCGTTGGGATAAGATACATTTTCTTTAAAAGTAGAACCTAACACGACAGTAGCTGGTTTGTTCAAAGAGTATGCAATGTGCTGTCCAATACTATCACATCCAACAAAATAACTGGCAGAATTAATAACACCCATCCAACGGCGTAAAGTCATACCGGTCATCTGAACTACAACATCTTCACAGCCTAGTGACTTAAAATCGTGTTGCTTTTCATCCATGACAACAACACAATATTTTTTCTGTAATCTTTTAATAATTTTAGCGGCATGCTCTGGCATAAAAGACCTGCCACCCATGTCAATGTTATGTGCATGTTGGTGCATATTAGATCCACGACCAAAAGGTTGGAATACAATTGCTTTTTTGTTGTTAAAATCTTTTCGTATACCTTTTAGGGTTTCGGCACCGCCCATACTTTCTTCTGTTGTAAGTACAATTGTTGGCTTTGGTACTTCTCTCAGTCCTTTTTTGTTAATAGCAATGTCAAATGCTTGGGAAATTGTGGCTTTCTGATTATAGTATTCCCACACTTGATAAGGCTCAGGCTGGAAATAATTCATATTTTGAAGTTTATCTTCAAATAGATTTCTATGACTAAACTCATAGCACCGTTTGTAAAGTGTAGGGTGTCCTTTAAATAATTCCATAAAACCCTCTACCACAATAATAAAGTTATCGTTAGGGTTTTCTTTTTCGTAAAGTTCAAAAGCAGGAATCGAACTTAAAACTCGACCTGCACCACCGTTAATTAAAAAAGCTGTATTTCTTTCCATTTGAATCCTCAATATTCTACATAAGTTAGGTTTTCTTTGCTACCAATTTTTCCTTTAACAAACACATTGAAAGCAAGACTTATTCTGTTCTGTTCTGATTGATGTGCCGGAACACTATGCAACATGCCCGAAGGAAAAATAACGACGCGATTGTCTTTTGCACTAATATTAAACCTTTCACAATTCCACATATTTGACTCTGACGGATAAAATTTAAAAAACGGTTTAACATTATTAACAAACGAAATGCTATCATTTTCAATTGTTTGCAAGTAGAATACACCGCTAAAAACTGCATTCAAATGATAGTGTTCATGATGACTTGAACCTTTTGGATTTTTATTCACCCACGATTGTGTTATAAAAAAGTTTAAGTTAGGATCGTCCCACGCCATAATTTCTCTTGTATAAACATCTATTGCCGAACTGATAATCTCTCTAGCTTCGCTAAATTCTTTTAAATTTAACACATCTGTGTTTAAACTAGTGAAATTTCCTCCAGCATTAGGTCTGTATTCTAGCATATTTTCACAATACTTTACAAGATCTAATAGTTTTGATTTCTCCGAATCTACTGTTAGTACAGGCTGAGAAAATAAAGGATAAAGTTCATTCATCATCTATAAACATTATTTTTCAAGAATTGATACAGAGTTGGCGACCTATCCGCGGCACGTTGCCATTTATCCTGCAAAAACTTTCTTCGGAAAACGAATTCGTCCAATACACGTTTAGCATTATTACGATTAACCCATTCAGCATGAATAATATTCAGGCGATTCATTACAAAATAGTTCATTCCTGTAGCTATACAATGTATACCACCGGGTAATACGTGCCCAAAATGGAAATACTTTTTGTCAACTAAATCAGCAAACCCTCGATTAATTGTTGGCAAACGTTTAACCATAGTCGGATCAAAAGTCTTTTTCGATATTGCTTGCCAGTAGTTTGTGTCAGTTCGGCCGCTTAGAGCATAATGTAATGCTACAAATTCTGCTAAGTTTTTAAAGAGAGAAAGTGTTGCAGTATTGTAAGCGTCCTTGTCCCACTGATGTGTGTGAGTTCTTTCCAAAGTTGTTACCAGCATCATTAGAAATTCGTGAACGCTAAACAACCCGTTACTTTCTAAAGGTTCAATAAATCCTGCACTTAACCCAATAGCGACAACATTTTTAACCCAAGTCCTTTCATGTATTCCGATACGCATTTTGATATCTCTGAATACTAACGATTCAACTTCTTCCTTAGATCTTGGAATAGTCATCTTATTACTCATAAGATACTGCTTAAATTCTTCTTTAGCGTCTTCTGGACTAACGAATTTGTCACTGTATACATACCCAGTGCCCAAACGACTCCATAGCGGAATATTCCAGCACCAACCGTGTCCAATAGCAGTACAATTTGTATAAGGTTCTATTTCTTTTTCTGGATCAACATACGGCAATTGTACAGCCCATGCTCTGTTATTAGGCAGCATGTCCTCGTAAGAAGTAAATGGTTCTTTCAATGCACCACCTAATAGTAAACTCTGCCATCCTGTGCAATCGACAAATAAATCAGCAGTAACTTCAGTTCCAGATTTAAGAGTAAGTTTTTCAATACCGTCCTCGTTAGTTTTTATATCAACTACCGTATCCGGGATATAATTTACTCCGCGAGGCATGCAGTATCTTTCCTTAAGCCACTTACCAAATAACGAAGCATCGAAATGATAGGCAACATCAGAGTCAGTTCGATAACCATCGATTTCACCGTTCTCGTTTAAACTGTATTTGTTTCCTTCTATCAACGGCATTTGCGAATAGTAAGTTCTGCAATAGTCCTCAACAGGAGTATCCGGGTAAAATACTTTCTTAGCCTGCCATTCATTCAATCCAGCTTGTGCATCGGTTAACACAGGAGTGCCAAACGGGTAGTGAAACGACCCGGCATCTACATCATAAAAGTCTGTAAATTTAATACTTAATTTGTATGATGCATTTGTATAAGACATGAAGTCTTTTTCATCAATTCCTAATGCAGTTGTCCAGTATCGTATACCGCCTAAGGTACTTTCCCCAACTCCAACAATTGGAATATCTGGGCTTTCGATTACCGATACATCATTTAAAGGAAAAAAATGTTTTAAAGTGGCAGCAGTCATCCATCCTGCAGACCCGCCGCCTACAATTACAATTTTTCTGATTGATTTATTCATGTTTTTGATCCGTTTTGTTAATTTATCTAAAAGTTAAAGACAGCACAGCTGATTATGATATATAGTTTAAAACTACTTAGGATAGATACATGTCTGGAAAAAAACTTTCAATAGATTTTAGAGAATTGCCCACATATGGCGTTATATTGGCAGAAGTTCCTACAGAAATCATGAAAGTTATAAACGACGATGTTAACAGAATGCTAGAAAAACAATTCCAAAATGAATTTGATTATAGGAACTTGTTATTAGGGCACATGAATCATGAGTACGGTATGCACAATATTATACCACAAATTGAGCCCTACATTTTACATATAGCTAATCTCTACGATGAAAAGTGGAATTATTTTCAAGAGCTAGACGAGCAATTTAATGTTTCAACTCCACAACAACTACGTCTAACGGACTTGTGGGCTAACTTCCAACGTAAACACGAATTTAATCCAGTCCATACTCACACCGGTGTACTGAGTTTTGTAATCTGGGTTAAAATTCCTTACGACTTAGAAGAAGAGAAAAAAGTATTTCCGGTAGTTAGCAACAGCGATCCTAGGACATCAAAATTTACTTTTCATTACAATAATATATTGGGACAGATGCGGAATTATTCTTTAAACGTGGATAAGAGCTTTGAAGGTAACATTGCTCTGTTTCCTTCTCACTTAAACCATAGTGTAAATCCTTTTTACACCAGCGACGAGTTTAGAATATCAGTTGCAGGAAATTTAAGACTAGTATGAATTTACTTACACGTTTTAGAGATTTGCCAAACATTGGAGTAATTGATGCAATAGTGCCTGCTGACATTATGTCAGTGCTTACTACTAGCGTTAACGATATGTTAGGAAACAAATTTAAAAATAGCCAGGGATTTCAAGCAAACTTGTTAGGACATATGAACCACGAGTATGTGGCTGACAGCAATTGTTGGAAAGCTGTAGAGCCGTTGGTGCTAGAACTTACAAAGCAATACGACCAGAAATGGAACTATAGCCCACAAGTTGATATTGGAATTTACACAAACAATAGACAATTTAAATTAAAAAATCTATGGGTTAACTTTCAAAAGAAACATGAATTTAATCCTCCGCACTTACATACCGGCATCTTTAGTTTTGTTATATGGATGAAAATTCCTTATACACTAGAAGACGAAGACCGTGTATTTCCAGAAATGAAAGACGATGTGCGTAGGGTTTCAAAATTTACTTTTCACTATTCTAACATAGTTGGCATGCACAGTGGTATGGTTGTTCCTGTTGACAAAGAATTTGAAGGAAAGATGTTATTTTTTCCTGCGTCATTAACTCATAGTGTTAATCCGTTTTATACTAGCGACGACTATAGAATTAGCATTGCCGGAAATGTAGGAGTAGATGCGTAATGTTCTTTTTTAGAAAAAAGAAATATGTGTTAAATTGTTTAACATACGATCCTATGATTGCGTCTACAGCGCCAATCATGCCGGCAATAAAATTCTACCCAGAATGGCTACGTAAAATGCCAAGTCAACGGATCGAAGAAAAACGTAATCCAGGTACAGGCGCAGTACATAAAATACCATCAGGTACTATCAAAGGCTGTCCAGGGGTAATTGATTATTTTAAAACAGGGTTTATGGCACCGTTATGGACCGATGCAAGCTGTATTATCGACACTGACGGCAAATACAGTTTTATTAGTGCAGATAATCCTTTTGCACTAGAAAGTCACTGGCCAGGACAATGGGACGGATATCAAGGATATCAGCACGTTAAAATAATTTTACCATGGTACTTAGAAGAGTCAACTGGCCTTAAATTTTTATTACAAAAACCTTATTGGACAACAAATAGTGATCCTTTATGGATCAATAAACTTGCTCCTGCAGGCGGCGTTATTGATTTTAAGAGTCAGCATTGCTTACATTTGCATACCTTCATGGAGATACCACAAGTTAGGCAGGAATTTATTATGAATCTTGGAACACCTTTGATTCACTTAATTCCCCTTACTGAAGCCGATGTTGAATTAAAAATTGAGGTAATCAGTGAGAAAGAATGGATTAATAAGACGCAAGTGTCAACTGGCGCTAAAACATTCTTAAAACAATCAAAAACCCGTGACTTAGTAATGAAAACATTAGAAAACGATACATGTCCGTTTAGAGGTGTAAAGTAATGCGTATAGCCGTTGTTGGTAGTGGAACTGCTGGATTAGTCTCTGCACTTATATTAAAGACACGATTTCCTGATTATCAAATAGATATTATTTGTAGTAAAAGGATAGGAATAATTGGAGTTGGCGAAGGATCCACTGAACACTGGACCGATTTCGCCAGTTTTGTTGGTCTTAAAACCGGAGAGATGATTAGAGCCACTGATGCAACTATGAAGATTGGAATAGTCTTCAAAGAGTGGGGTGTGCCCGAGTATATGCACAGTATTCAAGATGGTTACAATCTTGTTTGGCTTAAAAAGTATCCTATGATTTATGCTAAACTTGTCAGTGATAGTGCCGATTCAAAAGACTTATCGGGAAAAATTTTCTGGGAAAATAAAGTCCAAAAATGGTTTCTTGAAAACAATCGTACGCCTGTAGCGCAGTATCACTTTAATACTTTTAAACTAAACGAGTATTTGACACAAATTGCATTAGAAAGAAATATTACTATACTGCACGATGAGATTACAGACGTAACTATCAACGCCGATGGAATTGACGAATTAAAAAGTAAAGATGCAACCTACAAATATGATTTTTATGTCGATTGCACTGGATTTAAAAAGTTCCTTATCAGCAAACTTGGAGCAGAGTGGGTAAGTCATAAAGAATATTTGCACACAAACAATGCTATTGTATTTCAGACTCCTGATACTGAAAACTATAATATGTGGAGTTTAGCACAGGGTATGAAATATGGCTGGATGTTTAGAACTCCAACATATGGTCGCTGGGGCAACGGATACATCTATGACGGAACTTATTTGACTCCTGAACAAGCAAAAGAAGAAGTTGAGCAAGTCCTCGGGCACTCGATAACAGTAGGCCAACACATTACATTTGACCCAGGCGCTTTAGATCGTGCATGGATTAAAAATTGTTGTGCTCTGGGGTTGAGCAGTAGCTTTGTCGAACCTTTAGAAGCAAGCAGTATTGGTGCAACAATACAGCAATGTTTTATGTTAGTCACACGGTTAATCAATTACAACCAAGATGCTATTGACAAATATAATGAATCATTTAGGGATATAGTAGAAAATATTAGAGATTTTATTACACTACATTTTGTTTGTCCCAGAAGGGATACAGAATTTTGGAGGAAAGTATCAGAAACTAAGTTACCTCCTAGTTTAGAACAAAATCTAAATATCTGGCGACATAAAATGCCAGTAGAAGATGACTTTGAAAAAATATCAAAATCTATTTTGTTTAAAGAGTTGCATTATATTTTTATCCTCCAGGGACTACAATTATTTGATAAAGATA
>JACCDL011042642.1_pt1 | contig 18956 bp, 19 predicted proteins | sample 7441931 | NCBI WGS metagenome assembly JACCDL01 (sample SAMN15323437, study PRJNA562643) | freshwater metagenome | isolation source: river surface water | place: USA:Blue River Watershed | collected 2017-08-16 | reverse complement strand
ATACTTCACAACTCAACGTGCTCGTGATAGTATTAGCACAGACGGTTGGCAAATCAGCTACGACAGCGGCACCGGTGTTATCTCTATGGCTACACCAGACACCGATGACGTTAGCGAAGGTACAACAAATCAGTATTTCACAAATGCTCGTGCTCGCACTGCGGTCAGCTTAACAACTGACAACACAGATGCAATGAGCTATGACAACACAACTGGTGTGTTTACATTTACACTAGCAACTGTTGACACAGACGAAATTGCTGAAGGTCCAACAAACCTATACTTTACAACAGCTCGTGCTCGTAACAGCGTAAACAATGGTTCAAACATCGATTATGACGCAACTACTGGTACAATCAGCACACAGGCTGCTGTTTGGACAGTTAATGGTCAAAATCATGATGTTGTTTTAGATACGGATGACATTAGCGAAGGTAGCACAAACCTATACTTCACTGATGCTCGTGCAAGAAGTGCTATCACTCTAACTACAGATGACAGCAACATTCTAAGCTACAATACAGGTACTGGCACTTTAACTTGGGTAACACCAACTACTGACAGTATCGATGAAGGTGCAGTAAACTTATACTACACTAATCAACGTGCTGACGACCGTATTGCAGCCGCAAGTATCCGTGATTTAAGCGATGTCAATAAGACAGAAGCTCTACAAGACGGTTATACACTAGTTTGGTCTAGTGCTTTAGGCGAATTTGTTCCACAGAACGTTGCCGTAACAGCTACTACATTAAACTTTACTGGTGATGGTACAACAACAAGCTTCAGCACTGGTGTTGAAGTTACAAGTATCGATAACACTCAAGTGTATATCAACGGTTTGATTCAAGCACCTACATACTCTTATACAATTAGCACAACTAGCGGTATAACAAGTATTGTGTTTGACACAGCCCCAGAATCCAACGACTATATCTTTGTTCGTGTAAGTTCTACTAGCACATTGACTGCTGGTGGTATTCTAAACGAAACAAGCACAGTTGACGGTGGCACATACTAATTAATTAACATTAATTAAGTAAAGAAAAGGTGCAGAAATGCACCTTTTCTTATTTGCAAAAATATATAAATATATAAAATGGATTCTCACTATGCCCATCTTTCGAGGTAAAAATTTTGTAAGCGCAATATCTGATTATAAGGACAGTGTTCGCGTTGTTTCACGATCTAATATAAATCTATCTTCTTCTGTATTAACTATAGACGGAGTAAGTCTTGCGGATAAAGACAGAGTATTGTTAACAGGGCAAACAACTTCGGCCCAAAATGGAATATATACATGGTCGGTTTCGACGAATAGGTTGGTCAGAGCAGAAGATGCTGATAGTATATTCGAATTAAGCCCAGGAACCCATGTTTATGTTGAAGAAGGTAATTCGAACGCTAAAACAACATGGACGCTGATAACTTCTGGAGTAGTTACACCTGGAATAACCAATTTAGTTTTTGCCAAAGAGTCTAGGATAGGAACCACAGATATTAGTGGAATATATGGTAGTTCTACTAAAACACTGCAAGTTACACTAGATGAAACAGGCCAAATTGATACAATATCAGCTATAGATATCAGCGTCGACGGCGGCGAATTCTAACCAATAACCTTACACTACGCCAATTTTTTGATAAATACTTTCGAGAATAATAGGAAACGAATGACCTATGAATTCAATGGGAGTATATACTCAAAATGGCCAATACAATTATTTTAAAGCGCAGTGCGACCCCTGGTAAGGTACCTACCACGGCTCAATTAGCACTGGGCGAGATTGCAATTAACACATATGACGGTTTAATCTACATTAAAAAGGACGACGGAACTCCGAGCGTTGTTCAAATCGGTGGTGTAACTAGTGTTAATGGCGAAACAGGAGCAGTAACAATTGACACAGGCGATGTTGCTGAAAACGGTAATTTATATTTTACAAATGCTCGAGCACGTAGCGCACTAAGCGCCGGCACAGGCATTAGCTACAATAGTAGCACAGGTGCAATTAGCACAACACAGAATTTAAGCACAGCAGGTAGCCCAACATTCGCAGGTTTAACATTAACAGGCAACGTTGGTATTACTGGTAGTATTGTTCCTAGTGCAGACATTACATATGACTTAGGTAGCCCAAGCTACCAGTGGAAAGATATCTACGTTGGTCCAGGTTCTTTGTATGTTAACGGAAGTAAAGTTCTTCAAGACGATACTGGAACTATTACATTTGCAGCCGATGCAGACCAAAATATTCGTATCAAAACACTTGGCAACGGTATTTTACAATTAGGTTCAAGCACAACATTACTACAAGTTGACAGCACATTACAAATTACTAGCGGTAAGAATATTACCGACAGTGCAGGCGTAAAAGTTAACTTCGGCGATAGCATCGAAATGAACGGTAACAAAGTTATCGGTTTAGGCACACCAAGTGCAAATACAGATGCGGCAACAAAAGGTTATGTTGATACACAAGTTGCGGCAATTAGCACAAGCAGTATTACACAAGGTAACAGTAACGTTACGGTAACAGATACTGGCACCGGCACAGTTACAGTTAGTGTTGACGGTAGCACAGCTCTTACAGTTACAAGTAGCGGTGTTACAGTTGCAGGTAACTTAACAGTTAGTGGCACAACAACAACTGTTGAATCAAATACTGTTTCTCTTGCAGATAACATTTTAACTTTAAACAGCGATGCAACAGGCGCTCCAAGTCAAAACGCAGGTATTGAAGTTGAGCGCGGTGATGAAGCTAATGTTCAAGTTCGTTGGAACGAAGGTTCTGACAAGTGGACATTCACTAACGACGGTGCAGTTTACTATCCAATGGCAGTAAGCACCGACGATTTAGCCGAAGGTTCTACAAACCAATATCACACAACAGCTCGCGCACGTGGTGCAATCAGCGCAAGTAGTGCAACAGGTGTAAGCTATAACAGCACAACTGGTGCAATCAGTTTAGGTTCTATTCCTAACAGTTCTTTAAGTAACAGCAGTATTACAATTAACGGTACAGCAGTTAGCTTAGGCGGAACTCGCACATTAGATACAGACGCAGTAAGCGAAGGTTCAACAAACTTATATCACACAACAGCTCGTGCTCGCGGCGCAGTAAGTGTGACAGCAGGTACAGGTATTAGCTATAACAGCTCTACTGGTGCTTTCAGTTTAGGAAGTATTCCAAATAGCAGTTTAACAAATACTAGTGTAACAGTTGGTTCTACAGCAATTACTTTAGGTTCTAGTGCTACTACAATCGCCGGCTTAACCAGCGTTACATCTACTAGCTTTGTTGGTGCTTTAACAGGTAACGCTGATACAGCAACAAGTGCAGGTAAGTGGACAACAGGTCGCACAATTACTTTAGGTGGTGACTTAACAGGTAGTGTAAGTATTGATGGTAGTGCTAACGTAACTTTAACAGCTACAGTAGCCGCTAACAGCGTTGCACTTGGTACAGACACAACTGGTAACTATATGGTTGATGTTACTGCTGGTACTGGTATCAGCGTAAGTCACACAGCAGGCGAAGGTTCTACTGCTACAATTACTAACACTGGTATTACAAGTTTGAATAGCTTAACAGGTGCTAAGACACTTGCTCACTATCATGCAACATACCAAACAGTTACAGCCGCTCAAGAAACAACTAATGCTTCTGGTACAGTAGCATTTACATTCAGCGAGTTAACTGGTAGCGTTCATCATTTAGTATTGTTAAACCGTACTCCGTTGCGTCCAACAGAATACAGCGTAAGTGGCACAACACTAACTATTTCTGCTGGTGTTCTAACTGAAGGTGACGAAATCGAAGTTACAGGAAGTAAATTAAGTTAATCTAACTAGTCAAAGGTAAGGGGTTTGACATCCCCTTACTGATGCACTAATCTTAATTAGTGACTATGGGAACAAACGATTGATCCTTCGAACTAGTTAAAACCCTTAAAGGAGTTAAAAATGTCTAAACGCGAATTACGAAGTGCTGGCTCAACAACTGCCCAGACACTTGACGCAACAAAAACATATAAATTAAACAGTTCTGGTACTCTTGTAGAATCTACAGGCACTCCAGCTGGAACAGATATTGTTTTCACAGGTAGTAAGTCTAGCTTACGCCGTATTGCAGACTTAGAGCGTAACGTTTCTATTCTTGCTGCCAAAGCACTTACAGACGACGGTGAAGGTTCTGGTTATACTGGTGTTATCGATTATGCTAAAAAAGCAGGTGCATGGTATTCATCTCGCACAATCACTTTAAGTGGTGATTTATCAGGTAGTGTTTCTTTCGACGGTAGTGCAAACGCAACATTAAGCGCAACTATTGCCGCTAACAGTGTTGCACTTGGTACAGATACAACAGGTAACTATGTTGCTACAGTTACAGCTGGTACAGGTATTAGCGTAACTGGTTCCGGAAGTGAAACTGCTGGCGTAACAGTTGCAGTTGATACTTCTACTATTGCTACAAAAGCATACGTAGATAGCTCTGTTCAAGCTAAAGACAACACAGACGAAATTACTGAAGGTGCAACAAACTTGTTCTTCACTAATGCTCGCGCACGTGGTGCAGTAAGTTTTACAGCTGGGTCTGGTGCATATAACAGCTCAACTGGTGTATTCACTATTCCTACAAACACAAACCAATTAACTAACGGTGCCGGTTTCGTTACAAGTTCCGGTGTTACAAGTGTTGCAACAGGCAACGGCCTAACCGGTGGCACAATCACTAGCACAGGTACATTAAGCATGAGCGGTTCATATACAGGCAACTTTGCAGTTTCTGGTGCAATTACCGCTACTGGTGAAATTACAGCTTACTACTCAGATAAGCGATTAAAAGAAAATATCAAGCCAATTGAAAATGCTCTTGCTAAGACATTATCATTGCACGGTGTTACTTATAATGCTAACGATGTGGCTGCAAGTTTTGGTTATACAAACAAAGAAAAACAAGTTGGTTTGTTAGCTCAAGACGTTAAAGCAGTTTTACCAGAAGTTATTGCTCCTGCTCCATTCGACGTAAAAGTTGTTGATGGTAAAGAAGTAAGCAAGTCTGGTGAAGACTACATTACAGTTAAGTATGAAAAGATTGTTGCTCTATTAGTAGAAGCAATCAAGGAACTTAACGACAAGGTAGAAAGCCTAGAATCTCAATTGGGCGGGAGTAAAAGTCTATAATTAGATTGGGGGAAACCCCAATCTAATTATCTCGTATCAAGAAGATATTAGATAAAGATAAATAAACGAACGCACAGGAGATTACGATGGCAGTTTTACCAGCAACAGGTTCAGAAATTGTTATGGGTCGTGTTAGACAATCATATAATAACACGGCACCAGCTGCCGGCCAAAATATTACATTAAGCGGAACGCTTGGTGGATATGTTGGACAATCAGCAGGAACTCAAATTAGTTTAAGTTCACGATTTGGTGGAAGATTAACCCCATACGCATACTAATTTTAATAATGAATACCTAATATAAATACCTCATCACAATGAGGTATTTTTTTATGGCCGACGAAACAAACACACATAAAATACAAAATTTATTCGAATCTTGCCCGCACTTTGTCCGTAGCAGTTTTGAATACAAGAACTTTGATTCTTCTACTGGTGTATCTTACCCTAGATTCATTATCCAAACAGTGAACAGAATACGAAAAATCGACAGCGATTTAGAAACAGAAACAAGAACTTTTGAAAAAACTTGTTTAGTTGAAGAGCGAAGAAAATTGGTAGAGATCTTAGAAAAAGAAGATCAAACTCAATTAGAAATTTCTCTAGCAACATGGGAAGATGCTGAACAAGAATACTGGGTTAATCAACTTGGTAAAATTGCGGCATTGGAAATTTTAACAAACGGAAAAGCCAGTTTAGAAACCGTTACTAAAATGGCACAGCTTCCTGAAGAGTTATATATAACCGCAACACAAATTTGTGTTAAGTTAGCAAATGCAGTTAAGGCAGCGACCGTAAATGCTGAACAGAGTATAGGTGTTTTCAACGAAGAAAGTGATACAACATCTACTGCTCCTGGCCCAAGAAAATTAATGCTTAAAAAAGTTAAATGAACACCGATTCAATCAGATTAGCAATATGTATCCCTTGCAGGGATATGATGCATAGTGCATGTTCTTATTCGTTATACAATCTCGCTAAGATCTTAACTGATCTTAGAGTTGAACATAAGCTATTTTTAAGTCCAGGAACATTAATTGCAAATCAAAGACACGAACTAGTATTGTCTGCAAAAGAATGGCAAGCAACACATGTCTTATTTGTAGACAGTGATATTGTATTCAGTCCTAATCACGTTATTGATTTGTTAGAATTTAATGAAGATATTGTTGGTGCCGCATACAGCAAAAGGGTAGAACCCATTGTCCCGACAGCATGGCACAAAATTGATGACTGGAACAGTTACATAAAAGTAGAAGAACAAACAGAAAGCCATATCAAAGTAGAAGCCATGGCTCTAGGTTTTTGTTTAATAAAAACTCCAGTGTTTGATAGATTAGATTTGCCTTGGTTCCAATTGGGTTTTCACAACAACCAATATACAGGCGAAGATATTGAATTTTTTAGAAAATGTAATCTAGCAGGTATACCAATTTGGTTAGATATACAGACTACGTGTGAACTAAGTCATTTAGGCACTAAAGAGTTTAAAGTCGTTGACGATATCGAGATAGACCTTGCCACTTAACCAGCCAGCGATTTAATCTGCTTACATTTACTTGAGCAGAGTCTATGTTACTGACATCATGGAAGTATCGCTGGACTGCTAAATCTTTTTCTGTATTTTCTATTAATAAGTTTAGTGTGTTGTCGCTGGTGCTTAATAATAGTTTTATAATAGGATGTTCTACTTCTTCATTATTGAGTAGATGTTGAGTTTGTAAATACCATCGTTCTACGTAACTAGTCTCTGGTTTAAATATACTATTAAGCAGTGGGTTATTAAGCCTGCTGTCCCAGCAGTAATATAAATCTATCGATCGAGCAACCTTAAGCGGCTTTTCTTTCTTCGGAAATGGTATTATCTCTGCTGCCATTTTTCTTATCCACCCACGTATAAAAATTCTTAAATTTAGTTTTAAGCCTAGAAGAGCTTAACATCTGTCTGACTTTAGGATGCAACGGTCCGGGCAATGCATCGATATCAGTCCATGCATATCCTGCATTTTCCCAATTTAATTCTGGTATAAATTCTTTATCAACTAACACAATATATGTGTCGTATATAAAATCTTTGCTACGACTTTGGTAACTGTGTAAAGGTAGCATTTTTTTAAAATCTTTTAATTTTAGTTCTTCGACTAATTCTCTTTTAAGTGCATCTGCTGGCTGTTCATCAACTTCTACTCTACCACCAGCAAAAGTCCAAGTGCCAGGATGACTTTCTTGCATAGAACGAAGAACGGTCATAACTTTGCCCGTTGCCTCACTAACAATAATCGCCCCAACACCTTTAAATTTCTTCACAGATATAATCTCCACCAACCGTGTTGATAAGTTCCTTCAACAGCACTAATCCATTGTCCGTTGCGCCACTCGTATAACAAGTTTGTTGTTATATTTAACATCACAGCATTAGAATTACTAGCACTATCAAATGATACTATCCATGAACTTCCGTTGTATTCTATAATATCATTTGCCTTAGCATTTATAACACCCCAGTAGGTATTGTTAGGAACTTCTTCTATTACAAGATAACGTTGACCTAACACAGCCGCAGGCAAATTTTTCCCCGGAGCAACTTTAGTGGGGTTAATAACAGCACTGATAGCAGGGATAGTAGAATCAGGTAATGTATTAGAATCTATAGTTAAATTTAATACGTTTGGATGAGCTGGTTCTATGCTATCTATTGTTGCAATGATATCCTGGCTAGCATCACTAGGATCTAAGCCGCGACGCAAACGAATATTACTAATACCAAACTTTAATTCTCCATACGGCTTTAAAACATTCTCCCATGTTAACACATTGCCGTTTTCGTCTGTAGTCCCGCCTTGTTTGTTTAATAATGTTGCTCTGTTGCCTTCGATGTTTGCTTGTAGTTTTAAGTCATCGAAAGTAACAACAACCCATTGCTTATTTGGAACAGGATCATTTGGCACCCATTCAAATATATCTTCGCCTTGTTTCTTTTTAATTTCTGTTAAAATTGTGTGGATAAGAGTTTGACGTTTAACTTTAGCTGGCGGGTTAATTAGTATAGGTAGTGTAAAGTTCAGCGCGGCAACATCGATTATATCGTCTGTTCCTTGTGGCACCTGTCTGGCACTCCATACCACGTTAACTAATTCGATGTATGTTAAGTTTGACCAATCAAAAGGATTGTCGTTAGTTTTTAAGTTAATACTTGGGTTAAACAAAACTAACAGTTGTTCTAACAGTTGGAACTTTTGATCTGTATTACTGGTCCATATATCAACTTGAACAGTCAGGTCATAAGGCACAGGCATGTAGCGTTCGATAGTATAGGTATTACCAATTTCGTTATCTACATACTCGCCGTTCTGATAATCGTATTTCTTTTCGTAAACTCTGACGTTGTCTACGTGAGTTGGGTTCAATCTACGCTCAGCACTTATTTGTAAGTCAGTAACATAACAACTAATAAAAGGCACAGTGTTGATCATGTTCTCACTTTGATTCTTCATGATGTGAGCAGCCATACGATTGATGTCACCGTAGCGCACAGGCACTTGAATATATGATTCCTGACCGTTACGGTCCTTGCCAGTTTTAACGCTAAACCCACCTAATATACGCATAAATTGCGTTAAGTAGCGTCTTATTTGTTCATCGTAAAAAAACTGCATAATTAATGGTCTACCTTAGGTCTAATAACTTGGCTAAGTGCTTGTCGTTCTGGCATTTCTTGTCCGCCTATTACAGTTGTTGATTTATTATTAATAAACGGAGCGGCATTTAGGTTTCTGTCTTTCAAATCAACTGGTCCGCTTTCAACATCCATACGTTGCCAACGTGTTCCTCTGTAAGCAAACAATACTGGAGGATTATAGTCAGTGCGTAAAAAGAAATCACCTTGTGCAGGATTTAGTGGGAAACTTAACCCTTGGTTTAATGTTTCGCCGTGATCGTATAGTTTGCTTGCACCGTCTTGATACTTTTTAGTTGTGTCTTGAAGAATGTTGTCTCCGCTATCTAAGATAGTAGGAGCAAGCTGTTCTCCTCGTTCAATGATAGCATTACTGATTTTTAATTCAGTTTGATATGTGCTTAATGCTTCTTTTAATGTATCCACACCATTGTCTGCTTTATTTTGTAAAATGTCTCTATACTCTTGTGCATCAGTCATTGGGCTAGCTTTGATGCGCCAAATGTGCGGATACCACGTTTGACTAAAACCTTCTGCCGCTCTAGCCGCATCTTGTATAACATAAAACTTGTTGATAGCCGGCTTAGTTTGATCTAGCAATAAATCATCTCTAACGTGTGGTAACTCAATAACATCGCCAGCCATTAACTTGCGACCCATACGTTCAACCATATCATTAGTATGGAAGCTGATAAAGATAGTGTCAGCACTTAGGAACAAACCAAACTGAGTTAAATCAAAGTCTTGATCACCTACGTTATAAACTCCGCGAAGTTCATAAACATCTGGATCATATATTCTGTCTCTGTTTTCTAAAAACAGCAAGTCTTGTATCTTTGTTTCGTTTAATACGTCGTCTACTTTATGATTTGGTTTAGTAGGATCGGTACTAGCACCTTGATCTGCAGGTTGTAGATATTTGTGAACTAAAACAGCAGTTCCACCAACAAGAAATTGTTCGCGGATAAGTCTATCCATAAAATGGAAGTCATTAGTTTTTTCGTTTTTCCAAAGGCTTAATCGTGGCATAATGTAGTATTTACCTGTCTTTCGGACAGATTGAAAGTTAAAAACACGGAAAATCTTGGCTTTTCTATTGCTTTTTAGAGCTCGCTCACTATATAATACTGTGACAACTTTTAATAAAAGGAAATAATCATTATGAAAAAGCATATTTTAGCAACTCTACTAGTTGCAGTAACTGGAGTAGCCAGCGCCCAAGTAGCAATTACTGGTAAGATTGGTCAAATCATTGACCGAACAAGCGGCGAAACTACAATGGTTACAGAGCCAACAAGCAACATCACTCTTTCTGCTAAAGAAAATCTAGGTGGTGGCTTACAGGCTCGCGCAGTGTTTGACACTAGCCTACGTGGCAGCACCTTAGGTAGCACTGGCACTCAATTAGGTGACCGTCAAAGCACAGTTGGTTTAGCCAACAAACTAGGTAGTGTTGATCTTGGACGTAATGTTCATAGTCAATTTTTAGCAGTTACCAATAACGATGTGTTTGGCACATTGTATGGTAGTATTGCTGGTGACGTTCATAACCTACGTAGTCTTCGTTTTAGTGATGCAGTTTTTGCTTCTGTTAACGGACCACTTGGTGTTACAGCAACATATGACCGCACACAAAACAATGTCGGCGGACAAGCAAGTGCTTATAGCCTAAGCAAATCTTTTGCAGGCGTTAACGGCACAGTTGCTCAATATGAACTAGGTCTAGAAAAGACAACCGTAGTTGGCTTGAATACTAAGATCGCTGGAAACACAGTGTCTTATATTCACAGCGAAGACAAAGGTCTAGTAGAGAAGAAAGGTGACAGCATTGGTGTTGCCCGTGACTTAGGTCCAATTACAGCTAAAGCAAGTTATGGTCGCACTAACAATGATGTTCGTGCATATGCATTAGGTGCAGACTATAACCTAAGCAAGCGCACAGCCGTTACAGTTGCATATCGCAATGTTGATGCGGCACAAGACATCAAGCAAGTTGGTGTTGGTTTAGTGCATAAGTTTTAATTAAAACTTTCTTATTAAAACCCGCTTCGGCGGGTTTTTTATTGACACAAATTCAGTTTGGGCGTATAATGCATACATAGCGTAAAAACTTGGAGTCAATATGCTTACAGCAGAAAAGCTCAAAACTCTAACAGAGTTGGGCCCAAAAGGACTTGCAGTATTCCTGGCACAAAGCGGATACACAGGCGCAAGTTTTAAAACAGTTAAATTCATTGGGCTTACAAACGGAGGCCAACTCTGTTACAAAGTTACATATTTTGATGACGCAGGCACCGGAGAAGAAACCGGTAAAGTGTTTGTTTCATATGATCATGCTAGTGACAGCGTGACAGCCGATTATTGACACAAATTGGTAAAGGCCATATAATACAAATATGCAAATAGAAATCCATTCCCGCTCCGAGAATAAACGTAGATTTTTAGAAAGTTTTGCCAAAGTGTATGCAAAACTACTAAAGATTGAAAATCGCCCTGGCACCGTTATCATTGCTACCCGGCGTGACGTGACCAGCGAACACGAAGCCCAAGGCCTGACGCTAGGGGTAGGCAAAGAGATTTTTATATACATCCAAAGCACACTAGGCCCGGGCGACCTTGCCCGAGTTCTAGCACACGAAATGGTCCATGCCAAACAACACCTGCTTGGACAGATCAAACACAAAGTCCATAGGGGTAAGACACAGACTTACTGGATGGGCAAACTAAACAAGAAAGACTACTTGAACCAGCCGTGGGAAGTTGCGGCTTATAGTCAAGAGTCTATGTTAATGCACAAAGCAATTCAAGTTATCACTAAAGGAATATAATGGCTACCAAACGTCCTGTAAAAGTCACAGACAAGCTGGCTTGGCGATTTGAGCAACCTGCTAAGACTGTTGCCTATCGTGAATCCGATTCAAAATATGTTGGTGATGAGCACCAATACCCTGCCCTGGAAGAACAGCGCCGGTGGACATCTAGCGAATACCAAAGTCGTTTGATGCGTTCTCTTAACTGGTATGCACATACACAGGACAAGAAGAAAAGCGCAGAATGGCTTGCCGTATTTTTGGAACGCAATCCTCGTCGTGCCAAACTGGCATCAGCAATTCGTCGCGGAGACGTATGGCCAGGCGCCACTGTAGGTTTTGCCCTTAGAGCCGGCCGTGTTGGTCTCGAACTTCGATTTGGCACACTTCGCAGTCTTGTTAAGTATCTCAAAGAAGCACAAGAGAACAAAGACTTGAGTTCGTTGGCGCCACAGACTGAAGTTAAAGAAGAAAAGAAAGCTGGCCCTAACATTCAAGAACGTCTTGCAGAAAAAACAGCAGAATGTGCTGGCGAGATTGAAGGTCGTTTTGACGACTTTATTACTACTCAAGAATTTAAAGGCGAGCCTAAGAGTATTGAACTGTTGACACAGTTTAACATTCAACCGGCCCATGTAAAAACTATTGTTGCTCTAGCCGAGCGCCGTATTAAAGAATATGAGGAGGTTGTCTCTACCAAAGACAGCCAACTGTTGGAAGCATACAAGCATTATGGTAAGCGCCAACTGACTGCCGTTATTAAATGGTGGCAGGCTGTTCTTGCAGATTGCAACAGTTATGGCATTATCAAGAAAGCTAACAAGGCTCCTCGTAAGAAGAAGGCAGTTACACCTGAGAAGGTAGTTAGCAAGCTCAAATTTATGAAAGAGTTTGCAGAGCTCAAACTGAAAAGTGTGGAGCCTACGCAGATTGTCACAGCCGCAGAGCTTTGGGTTTACAACACAAAGACACGTAAGCTAGGCATTTATGTTGCAGATCAATATGCTGGAACGCTAAGTGTTAAGAACAGTTCTATTGTTGGATTTGATGCCGCGGCAAGTGTTCAAAAGACGTTGCGTAAACCGAAAGATCAACTTAAAGACTGGAGTGCTAATGGCAAGCCGGCCGCTAAGAAATGGTTTAAGGGAGTCAAGTCAGTTGAGACAAAACTGAATGGACGTATTAGTGCAGACATTATCTTGCTCAAAGCATACAAGTAAATGAAAAAAACTTTTTTAGCATTATCGATTAGTGCGTTGTTAACAGCTTGTGGCGGCGGCGCAGGTGGTCTTCAAAACGGCAATGTAATTACGCCTCCCCCGCCACCGCTTACAGCATTTGCTACATCCGCAGAACTACTGCCCAATCTTAAAGCAAAATATGATAAGTTGTGCGGTCCTGCGGCCAATATGCAAAATGCTATCCCTGTTGATTTAAACAATGATGGCCGCAAGGATCTGTTGTTGCCTATTTGGTGTTTCTACCAAACAGGACAAGATGCTAACGGGCCTGTTTCAAATTTGCTTATAGCATTAATACAAAATGCCGACGGAACATTTGTAGACAAAACTCAAGAAGTGTTTGGAACAGACACTCCTGCTTTAGAAGGTAAAAATCAAAACTGGACTATTGCTGACTTTAACGGTGATGGGAAGCCCGACATTATATTGGGCACAGACAAAGAAGATGGTCGCCCTCTTATTGGCAATGGTTACAATATGCGTTCGCCTGCGGTCGCTATTATGAGCAGTCCGTCTACTTACAATATTGTGCCTTTTGGTATTCCTCGATTTGGCGACAATGTAATTACGGTTAGGAACTCTGCAGATAAATTGCAACTGTTAGTAATTACAGCAGACGTCCAAGTTGAGATGTGGGAATACAATAACGGCTGGACACAAATTCAAAATGATTTAACTGCCATTCAGAAAAATCCTGTGTTCTTAAATGCTAGGAATGATAACAAGTTAGACAATACGACATATTTGATTAACAATGTGTTAAACTACAACTGCACCGGTTCTGGATGTGTTAAAGATTCTTATAAACTTGAATTGTGGTCAAAAGCTACCGGGACTTGGACTAAGGTTGATGATGTTCCTATGCTTACAGTAAGATCGGTGCAGGCACAAACATCTGGGCCGTCTAATTTCTGGACTCCTACTACAGCCTATGTTTCTACGTTCGAAGGCAAAGATTACATTGATATGGGCTTTGTTTATGATGGATGCAGTATTAAGCTAACTCCTACATCTGCACCTGTGGCATTGCGAAGCTTCTTGGGCGACGAAATTCCCGGAGGCTATCAGGGCCAAACTAGTTTAGATGCAAATTGGCGTCCGCCTACAATGAAAATCTTTCCAATGGAAGTAGTTAACAATAAGCTAGTTATTAAGCCTAGCATCCTGTCGGAAAAATTGCCAACCAATTATTACAGAATGAACTGTAAGGATTATAACAATGATGGCTATGATGATATCATGGTTGAACTTGGCGGCGGCGGAGCAGTGCTATACTTTAACGATAAGAATGGCGGCTTTAAGAAGACTAAGTCTGGGGTAATTCCTACATACAGCTCACAGTATTTTTCATACAGCGTTTTGTATTCTGATATGAATAATGACGGAATTCCGGATATGTTATACTACCCTATTTTAGGCAATAACTCGTTTGGTGGACAGCCGTTGGGCTCATTGGCTAATACTGTAAACATACAATTACCTTTGTATAAAGCATTAAGAAACGTCGGCCCAGACGATCTTAACTAACAACTTAAATCTTCCGATAAATACATTATCGGGAGATTTTTTATGGGCATAAAAGACGAAACAATTAAAGACATTGAGCTTAGACTAGGTGGGGGCATGGTTGATGTAGAACTAGATTCTGCTCACTATGACTTGGCTATTAATCAAGCTCTGCGTAAATATCGTCAGCGCAGTAGTAGAGGAACTAGCGAAAAGTTTATCCCTATAGTAATTAAAGAAGAACAGCAAGAATACCAATTACCATTAAACGTTGTTATGGTCCGTGACATATTATTGCGACAAACAGGAACAGCTGGCACAAGCGGTTCCGGTGTTGATTTTGATCCATTTAATGCTATGTTCTTGAATAACATGTTGATGCAAAATTCTACTAACTTTTCGGGATTACTTAACTACGAATTATATGCTGACCGTCGCGAACTAATGGCTCGTATGTTTGGCGGTTATGTTACATTTACTTTCAATCAAAACGATAAGAAGATTTTCATCCATCGTAGATTTAGAGCAGAAGATACAGCCTTTGCATGGTGCTGGGTAGAAAGAGACGATGAAGATTTACTAGTAGATCCGTATGCCGGACCGTGGTTAAAGGACTATGCTTTTGCTCGTGCTAAATTTATGTTAGGTGAAGCTCGTGCTAAGTTTGCTAGTATTGCAGGCCCGCAAGGTGGAACAAGCCTAAATGGAGATGCGCTTAAAGCAGAAGCACAAAACGATTTAGACAAACTAGAAGAAGATTTAAAAACCTATTCAGAAGGTGGCACACCTTTGGGTTTTATAATCGGCTAACCTGACAAAAAATTACTTGACAAATAGATAGTGTTACTATATACTAGTAGCATGAATATATATCTTGACATGGACGACGTTGTGGCTGATTGGATGAAAGCCGCACGTGAATACCTAAACGAACCTCAGTGGGACTGGGGACAAATTCTTCCAGACAAAACTTGGCGTAGGCTAAAAGACAATCAACGAATGTATAGGCATCTTCCTTTAAAAGAAGGAGCACATGAATTGGTTCATTGGGTTACTCAATACTGCCGCAGAACAGATTCTGGCCTTTACTTTCTTAGTGCTATCCCTCATGGAAATGATGTGCCCTGGGCTATTCAAGATAAAGTATGGTGGGCACACGATCATTTCCCCCATATCCCAGTATTCTTAGGACCATACAGTCACGACAAGTGGGTTCGTTGCCAGCCTGGAGACATTCTAATCGATGACAGACGTAGCAACTGTGAAGAGTGGGAACGAGCCGGCGGGCGAGCTCATATATACAAAAATTGGCCCGATTGTAAACTTTGGTTAGAGGAGACCTTAAAGTGATTATAGGCATCTGTGGACTTATTGGAGCAGGTAAAGATACTATTGCAGATTATCTTGTTAACATTCATGAGTTTCGTAGAGAAAGTTTTGCTAATACTCTCAAAGATGCTGCCGCGGCAGTATTCGGCTGGGACAGAACTTTACTAGAAGGCAGAACTAGAGAAGCTCGTGAATGGCGTGAGCAAGTTGATCCTTGGTGGGCAGAACGTCTAGGAATGCCCGACCTAACACCACGTTGGGTGTTGCAGTATTGGGGCACAGATGTCCTGCGTAATCATTTCCATGATGATATTTGGATTGCTAGTTTAGAAAACAAACTTCGCAGAACTTCAGATGATATTGTTATTAGCGATTGTCGTTTTCCAAACGAAATTAAAGCCATTAAAAATCAAGGCGGAATTGTAATCAGGGTAGTTCGTGGCGAAGATCCAGAATGGATGAGTCATGCTATTAATTACATGGCCGGCCCACAGCGCATTGGATGGGCTATAGGCAAAGACGCATTAGCTAAAGCAAGAATCCATGCTAGCGAATACAGTTGGACAGCAACAGAATTTGACCAAGTAATAGATAACAATAGCACCATTGATAATCTATATAAACAAGTGAGTTTATTGGTGCAACCAAATTTGGAAAAATTATCAATTTGACTAAATAGCCATCTTTTCTCCAAATTTTACTAAATAATAGTAACTCATAAGGAGAACAAGATGGCTACATTAGTATCCCCAGGCGTAGCGGTAAGCGTTACGGACGAAAGCCAATATGGCAGTGCAGGACAAGGCACAGTTCCGTTAATCATTCTTGCTACTGAAACAAACAAAACAAATTTAAGTGCATCTGGCTATGCTCAAGGAACAACTCCTGCAAATGCTGGTAAGCCTTACTTATTAACAAGTCAACGCGAGCTTGTTGAACTTTTCGGTCAACCACAGTTTAAAGTAGTTGACGGAACACCAATCCACGGTGCAGAAACAAACGAATACGGATTGTTAGCAGCCTACAGTTATTTAGGTATTGCTAACCGTGCTTATGTTTTAAGAGCAGATATTGATTTAGCTCAGTTAGAACCAACTCCAATTGAACCAGCCGGCGCACCGGCAAACGGAACACAGTGGTTAGATCTTACTAATACTTCATGGGGCATCTTTGAAGCTACAGAAGTAGGAACAAGTGGATGGGTAGCTAAAGCCGTTACAGTAATTACTGACTTAGCAGACACACAAAGCGGTTCAGGTATTGTTCCTTTAAATGGCATCGGTGAAGATGGTGAATACGCTGTTGTTGCAACTGAAGTAGTTTCTAGCTATCAAGTTTACAAGAAAGTTGAAGGCGAGTGGGTAATTGCTACAAATGCAGCCTTAGGTGCAGGTATTCAAGTTTATGCAAATCCTCACTACAATATTCCTAATGCAGATGCATTAGGTGACATTTGGATCAAAACAACTACACCTAACTCAGGTTTGAAAGTTATTGTTAAGAAATATGTTGCGGCTAATGTTCCTGCAAGTAGCCCATGGGTAGCACAAAACGTTCCTAGCTATTTAAATGATGCGGCAGCAACTAGTGGTTTTGGTAGTGCATTAACTGCTGGCAAAATGTATGCTAAGGTTAACAACGGATCTGCTAACATTGAATTAAGAATCTATGATGGTATCAACTGGACTTCATTAGATGAACTAGCAAGTTTCGATGCTCCAGCTGGCGCAGTAGAAAACGGCACAATGTGGTATAACAGCGCATTATTTGCAGACCTTTATGTAAAAGCAAACGGACAATGGGAACCAGTAAGCGGAACAGTTACCATCGACTCTACAGCACCTGCAGGTCCAAATGCAGGCGATATTTGGGTTGATAGCAGTGATGTAGAAAATTACCCAATGGTCCATCAATTTGACGGCAGTGTGTGGGTCGAAAGAGATACAACTGACCAAACTACACCTAATGGTATTGTGTTTGCTGATTTAACTTCAATAGCAAGCGACACTAGCAACGGCGAAGGTGGTGCAACATTAGTTGATGACGAAGCACCGGATCCATTACTATATCCAGACGGAATGCTATGCTGGAACGCTATCGTTTCTACAGGTAACGTAAAGCGTTATGACAGTGCTACAGGCGTGTGGAGCACATACAGTGGCAATCGTGCAGACGGTCGTCCTTACATGTTAAGAAAAGCTCAACGTCAGTCTGTTGTAAAGGCAATGCAATCTGTAATAAATGAAAACACACAGATCCGTGAAGAAATGACTTACTTCACAGTTATTGCGGCACCTGCATATCCAGAATTACTAGACGAAATGATCAACTTAAACGTGGATCGTAAAGAAACTAGCTTTATTGTTGTTGATACACCATTCCGTTTAGCACCGCAAGCACAGACATTGCTAAATTGGATGAGCGGTAACAATGCTATTGTTAACGGTGAAGATGGTTTAATTACTACGACAAATACAGCAGCCGCATATTACCCAAGTGGTATTACTAGCGACCTAGCAGGTAATGACGTTGTTGTTCCTCCAAGCCACATCGTTCTAAGAACTATTGCCTATAACGACCAAGTTGCTTATCCTTGGTTTGCTCCAGCTGGTTTAACACGTGGTGTTGTAACTAATGCCGCAAACGTTGGCTACATTAACGCAGAAGGCGAGTTTGTTCCAGTAGCATTAACAAATGGTCAACGTGATACATTGTATGGTGACGGTAGCAGAGTTGGTATTAACCCAATCGCACGTTTTCCAGGACAAGGTTTATTTGTATTCGGACAAAGAACATTACAGAGCTATGCAAGTGCTTTAGATCGCGTTAATGTTGCTCGTTTGATTGCTTACTTGCGTGAGCGTTTTGATCCGTTAGCTCGTCCGTTCATCTTTGAACCAAACGATAAAATTACTCGTGCAAACGCTAAACAAGTATTTGATGGTTTCTTAAGTGAACTATTATCTAAGAGAGCAGTGTATGACTATATCGTTGTTTGTGACGAAACAAACAACACCCCTGCCAGAATTGACAGAAACGAATTATGGATTGACGTAGCCATTGAGCCAGTTAAAGCGGCTGAATTTATCTACATTCCGATTCGTGTGGTCAACACCGGCGAGTTATCAGCCTGATAAATAATAGAGCCGAAGGAGAATACACATGGCAGATTTAACACAATTTGGAGTTCCAACAACAGGCACT
>JACCDL010387216.1_pt1 | contig 18964 bp, 15 predicted proteins | sample 7441931 | NCBI WGS metagenome assembly JACCDL01 (sample SAMN15323437, study PRJNA562643) | freshwater metagenome | isolation source: river surface water | place: USA:Blue River Watershed | collected 2017-08-16 | reverse complement strand
ACCAGCCGGCAGAAATCAAAGCACTAGCGGATTTGGCCCACGAACACGGGCTGCTACTTCACCTAGATGGTGCAAGGCTCTCGAATGCCGCTGCCGCTCTGGGGTTGAGCTTTGCCGATTTCACCACGAAGGTTGGTGTCGACCTAGTTTCACTTGGCGGCACCAAGATTGGTGCTCTGGCAGCTGAGGCGGTCGTTGTGACTGACACCAAATCACCACGCGGTAAAGAGCTGGCCGCCGCCATGCCATTTTTAAGAAAGACTTCAATGCAGCTGGCATCAAAGATGCGTTTTATCTCCTGTCAGCTCAATGCATTGTTTGAGGATGGTGCAAAGGTTGCGATCGACAATGCCAAGCACGCCAATGCCATGGCTTCCAAGCTCTTCGATGGCATTACCGAGATTGCTAAATCTCACCCATCGGTATCGGTGCCAAACCGAGCTGAGGCGAATGCGGTATTCCCAATCCTTCCGGCTGACATCACCGAGAAGTTGCAGCAGAGCTACCGCTTCTATGTTTGGAATCAGGCGACCGGTCAGGTCAGGTTAATGTGTGCATTCGACACAACTGAGTCAGATGTCGAGGGGCTGCTTTCAAAGTTGCGAGAGCTACTTAAGTCTCATTAGCAAATAGGTAAATCGCCTTACCTGCCGAGTACCTCATTCACTTTGTTGGCAAAAATGTTTAGACCCCTGGCCAAAATCTCTCTCGGGATCGAAATTGGAGGCAGGAAGCGAATCACATTTCCATGCATTCCCGCGGTGAGCACCATCACGCCTGCTTGGTGACAAGCGGCTGCAATTCGAGAAACCTGTTCAGCAAGTGGTTTGCGATCTGAAGTGCTTAGGAACTCGACTGCCACCATCGCTCCCATGCCCCTCACCTCGGCAATCTCTGGGTGCTTTACGGCGAGGTCATTTAGCACCGATTTGATATCTTGCTCAATGGCGATTGCCAATTTGTTGGCATCGTTGCTGACCATCCATTCCATCGCGGCAACTGCAGCTGCACATGCCACTGGATTACCGGTGTATGTTCCGCCTAGACCACCGGGGTGAATCTGATCCATGATCTCAGCTCTGCCAGTTACCGCAGACAGTGGCATACCGCCTGCGATGCCCTTCGCTGTGGTGATCAAATCCGGTTGGACTCCATGGTGCTCGGACGCAAACCACTTTCCAGTTCGGCAGAAGCCGGATTGAATCTCGTCGGCAATGAAGAGTGCTCCAACTCGCTTTGAGAAATCTGCCAGCGTGGACAGAAAGCCAGGTGCTGGGACGATGAAGCCACCCTCACCCTGTACTGGTTCGACCACAATTGCTGCGAGATTTGCGCCTCCGATTTCCTTCTCGATCCTTCCAAGTGTTAGCTCTGTGGCTTGAGAACCCGAAAGCCCATCAACCAGCGGGTTTGAGGTCGGGAGTCGATAGATTTCTGGTGCAAAGGGTCCAAAGCCATGTTTGAACGGCATGGATTTCGCCGTCATGGCCATAGTCAGGTTGGTTCGCCCGTGGTAACCGTACTCCAGCACAACGATTGCCTGGCGCTTAGTCACGTATCGAGCAATCTTGACGGCGTTCTCAACCGCCTCGGCACCGGAATTAAACAGCGCAGACTTCTTCTCAAAGTCACCGGGGGTAAGTTCGTTGAGTAACTCGCAGACTCTGATGTAAGGCTCGTAAGGAGTCACCGCAAAAGCCGTGTGGGTGAACTTTCTAACCTGTTCAGTAACAGCATTAACTACCGCCTGGTTTGCATTGCCCACCCCCGTAACGCCAATACCGGAGCCCAGGTCAATCAAGTGATTTCCATCAACATCAACTAACAACCCATCCGAGGCGGATTGAATGTAGGCGGGAAACACTGTGCCGACGCCATTTGAGACTGCGGCAAGTTTGCGCAGTTGAAGCTGGTTGGACTTCAGCCCCGGCAGCTCTCCAGAAACGATTGGATACTCAGTCACAGTTATCCTCGCTTTTTGCTCTGATTGATGTCAACGGCAGGCCTTTTCCCATCAAATGTGATTGGAAGAGCAGGGAAGTGAAGTGGTCCAAAGCCGTCTACTTCGACGCTCATCATCATCTGATTGGCAAGGGCTTGTGGATCTTGCAACAAGGCTTCTGGTTTCTGAACAATGTCGCATGGGACTCCAGCAGCGTCGAGAATCCGGACCGCATCCTCGCCTGATATATCGCTGAGCCGCGTCTCGATTATCTTTCTAAGCTCCTTATCGTTTGCCACGCGGGCAGGATTTGCCGAGAACATCTCATCCATTAGGAGAGCCTCCAATCCCAGAGCTTGGCAGAAGCTGGCAAAGATGGAGTCCCCGCCTATTCCGATGCAGACTGGGGAGGTCTTGGTCGGGAAAATGCCGTAGGGAGAAAATGCCGGGTGTCCACTGCCGTGACGGCCAGAAGCTTTCCCCGAGACCTGATTTGCCGCAACATGGTAGGCGACCCAGTTGGCTCCAGTCTCAAATAGCGAGGTTGCCACCGAGGCCCCGTGTCCCGTGCTCTGACGAGAGTAGAGCGACGTGATGATTGCCAATGCCAACCAGGTGCCAGCACCAATGTCCAGCACCGATACTCCGGTTCTAACCGGCGGGCCATCGGATGTCCCTGTGATCTCTGCAATACCGGTCCTGGATTGCAACACAGCGTCGTATCCAGCTCGGTTACTCTCCTCGCCAGCCGCACCATAGGCTGACAGGGCGGCGTGAATCAACCGTGGGAACTGCGTCTTCAGGCTGTCGTAATCCAATTTGTTGCGCTGAAGTTTGTCTGGACGCAGGTTGGTGATAAACACATCGGCCTCGGTCAGTAACTGATCCAAGGTCTGACGATCTTCCGGTTCTCTAATATCTAGACGAATCACAGACTTGTTTCTATTCACCACCTGCCAATACGCAGAAATGTCTCCAACCCTGGGCGCCATCCGTCGACTGTCATCCCCAGCAAGGCTTTCGACATGCACCACGTGGGCTCCAAGATCAGCCAAAATCGCCCCGGAAAAGGGAGCGGCAATGTTGGAGGTTAGGTCCACTACCTTGATGCCCGCTAATGGCTGAAAGTTCACTTTGTCTCCAAAAGAGTCGATTGACAGGCAATCAAATTGATTTATTTACATCAATAAAACACTTTACGCGGATTTTTATCAATTTCTCGTCCTCAATTTACCGAAATGTGATTGTTACTCGACATTTGCTTGGTGTCACTGCAGGCAAGAACTGCCCTATATTTTGTGTGTGGACGTAAACCTAGGGGCCAGTGAATCTCGACTGAGCATTGATGAGCTTGATAGAGCACTTATTGCCGAGCTGAAGAAAGATGGAAGGCAAAGCCTTGCCAGCCTTGGCTCTGCTATCGGCCTCTCCGGCGACTCGGCGAAGGATCGTCTCGATCGCCTAACTCGACTCGGGATCGTCAAGGTTACCTGTTCGCTCGATCCAAAGGTATTGGGTTACTCGTCTATAACTTTGGTTGGGGTTAAAGTCTCTGGCCCAGCTGAGCCAATTGCCGAGGAACTCGCCCAGGTGGCCGAGTTTGACTTTGTCACCTGCACCGCCGGTGAATACGACATTCTGGTCGAGGTAGTTTGTAAAAGTGATGCTCAACTACTGCAGCTAATTGACTCGGAATTGCGCTCCCGCCCAGACGTGGTGAGCTTGGTTTGCTTTAGCTATCTGGATGTGTTGAAGTTCCAGTCAGGTGGAGCAAATGCGAGTGCTCCTTTGGACGGTCAGGCCTATGTCGGCCTTGACGAAGTGGACCACGCGATTATTTCCGAGCTGCAGCTCGATGGTCGCGTCAGCTTCCAGGAGCTTGCCGAGCGAATTGATGTCCCATACCAAACCACACGTAGGCGAGCCAGACAGCTTTTGGAAAGCGGCGTCGTCCGACCCCAGGTGCTGACCAATCGCTTGGTAGAAGGTTCGGCTGTGATTGCGGGTGTCAACTTGAGAACCAGCGGCCCGATACCGACCATTGCCAAGGAGCTGGCCAAGTTGGATGAGGTAGAGATTGCAGTTCTAACAACCGGCTCTTTCGACTTGATGCTAGAAGTTGCCTGCCGTGATCGCCAACACCTGGCTAATTTGGTGGGAGAGGTGCTTCCGTCGATCAAGGGCGTGGTTTCCACGGAGACGAACATCTACCTTCGCGTGGTGAAGTTACCTCAGTCATGGGACGGCTTGGTTAGGCAGCTCTAGAGCTCTGGCCTCTCGCCCCTTAATGCCGCTAGAAATTGACTTTCAAGCCCTAGAAATTCCGTCTTTTGATAACAAAGTTATAAATTCTGGGATTATTTATCTAAAATTCTTGGAATTACTTTGATTTTTGACAGAATGACTCAAAGCACCCCCAGTGCCTAATCAATAGACGAAGGAGTCTGTAATGTCAGATGTCTCATCATCTGGTGCTTCACAAGGCGGTAGCACTTCAACCGCTGTCGCACCAAGAGTTTTCGATTGGAAGAGCGCGTTCAGCGTTGCTTTCGCTTTCATTTCGCCGATAGTTGCGCTCTACGGAATCTTCTTCCTAGTGTTCCTAGCGGCTGGTCCAGCTTCATGGTGGGCCTTTGTAATTGTTTTGATTGCTCAGGTTTTGGTCGCCATGGTCTTTGGTCAGCTTGCTTCGAAGTGGCCGATTTCCGGTGGTGTCTACGCCTGGACCAAAAAGCTGCTCGGCGCTACCGCGGGCTGGTTTGCCGGCTGGGCTTATATCTGGACACAGATGATCGCAATCGGTTCCGCAGCCTACATCGCAATGTTGTTTGTGCCTGCGGTTCTCGGCATTGAGGCTTTCGATCCGATTTCTCAAGTTTTCTGGGCGATTGTCTTCATCTTGGTTGGAACCTCACTGAACCTGCTAGGAACCAAAGCGCTGAAGATGGTTGCAATCGGTGCTGTGATCATTGAGGTCATCGGCAGCATCGGCCTTGGCGCTTACCTATTGCTGTTCAAGCAGACTCAGCCAATCAGCGTAATCTTTGAAAGCTTCGGCTCTGGATACGGCGAGGGTCCATGGATTTGGAGCGGCCTGTTGGCTGCCGTTGCATTCGTAGGTTGGGCATTCGTCGGTTTCGAGAGCGCTGGAGACATCGCCGAAGAGGTGAAGAACCCAGAGCGTGCAGTTCCTAAGGCAATGATCATGTCCATCTTGACGGTTGGAATCGTTGTGCTGTTCTCCGCCCTTGCCGTGATCTTGGCAATGCCAAGCATCGAGGCCGCGGTTACCGGTGAGTCGGTCGACCCAGTAGCAGACACCATTATTTTCCACCTTGGCGCCGAAGTTGTGGCTCCGTTGTTTGGAATGTTTGTGCTTGCCTTCCTGGCAACCTTTGTTACCGCTCAGGCGGCAGCCTCTCGCGTTATCTGGAGCTACGCTCGCGACAATATGCTTCCTGGCAGCAAGGCTCTGAGCAAGCTATCTAAGGGTTCCAAGGTTCCTGCAAACGCCATCTTGATTTCCGCAATCGTTCCTATCCTGGTGGTCTCGACCTCGCTGCTTGGCGCTGGATACTCGGTGCTTGTGCTGTTCGCGATTGCCGGCTTCTACATCTCCTTCTCGTTCCCTGTAGTTGGACTTGTAAAACGTCTGTCTGACGGTAGCTTCAAGGCTGGCGAGTTCAACCTTGGCAAGTGGAGCAAGCCAATAACTTACGTGGCTGCAATCTGGCTGCTCTTCGAGTTGGTCAACATCGCATGGCCGCGAGACACGGCTTCGCCTTGGTACATCCAGTATGGCGTTGTGATAATCGTCGCAATCGTTTCGCTGGTTGGTGTCTTGGCTTATTCTGCAAGAAAGAAGCAAATCCTGGCGAGCAACTCCTAATGTTCGCCTGGGGTAAGGATGGGTTCAGTACAAATGCGCAATTCTAATTCGACTGAACCCATCCCTACCCTGGATGCCAAGCAGTGGGGTCACATCAGACACATCATTCGTCTGAGCCGCCAAGCTCCAGGTGACTGGTCGGACATGGGCCCGTTTGATCCAACCAACGAGGGTGACGATGCCTACCGCTACCAACTTGCCTACATGGCATACACCTTGGCTATCGTCCAGCAGCACTATCTGCCCGGTTACCGCGAGCTCTTCAAGGAGACCTTTCAGCGCTTAATCGAGAAGATGATGCGTCACGACGTTTGGGGTTACTGGGAATTGACCAGTAAGGGCAGCAAAGTCATGGACCCGGACCTAGAGGTCTTGGTCGAGGGCTGGGTAGATCCAGTTGTCGGCAAGAATGTCATGTACAGTGGCCATCTGCTAATGATGGTCGGGCTCTACGAGATGCTCTATCGAGACGGGCGCTACAACCAAGAGGGTCACCTCACCTTCATGTGTCGCCCGCCATTTAGAGGCTTGGGGCCACAGGACTTTCCGTACGATTTCCACAAACTATCTTCGGTAATCGAAGCCCAATTTGCCTCGTCTCATGGAATGGGTTGCGAGTGTGAACCGAACGGCGTCTTCGTCTACTGCAATCAATTTGCGCTAATGGGCCTAAAGCTCTACGACCATGTCTTTGGAACCAACCGTTCCGCGCAACTCTTCAGGCAGTTCAAGGCCGCTTGGGGAAAGAAATCGAATCTCTTCAAGCCCGTAGGCAGCGGTTCTCTGCCGGTCTTTTATGCGGTGCGACAGGATGAGGTGATCAACGAAGGCGGCCCAGATAACAAGGAGGCAGCATCAGTTGTCTCCTGGGGGCCAATGCTTCACATCTGGGAACCCGAATACGTGGCTGGCTTATACCCAAGTGTGATTCGCGATGTCAGGGTCGAGACCTCAGCCGGGTACGGAGTTAGTCTCGAGCAGTTCCACCGCACCCACCTGCAGTATCAAGAAAAGCCTTCAACCGACTTAGTAGACCCGATGATGCTGGGAGTTCACACCCATGGCATGCTTGGCCTCCTCGCAGCAGAGATGGGTGACGAAGAAACTAAAGCAGGCCTTTTGGCTCACTCCGACGCCAAGATGAACCCAACGTGGAAAGACGGCGGGCTGTTTTACCCGAGGTGCGATGACTTAGACACCGAGAGCTATGTGACATGCGTTACGGGCAATGCACTGATCGGTGCCACTCGACTGGTGCCGAAAAACGGACTATCAAATCTGTTGAATAATCCTTGGACCGAGCGCGAACTAGCTTTGCCCACCCTCTCAGGAATTCCATACCCAAAGGTTCTCGTTACTCGTGCAATCTCAGATGAGGAAGGTATGTCCTTCGATCTTGCGTCACTATCCGAGCAGCAAGAAACGTTTGAGTACACAGTTTCGCAACTTAGACCCAACACCAATTACCTGGTGACCACATCCTCGGCGAGCGGAGCTGAGAAGTGCTCCCACACCACAGGCTCTACCGGTCAGCTTAAGTTGACGGCCATCACGGCGGGGCCGCTGGCCGTTTCAATTCGCTTGTTTGAAGACTAAAGTGTCACATATTCGGACTTTTGCGGTGTGATATTGATAAAAAACCTGGTTTGGATTAGTTTTTCTGTATACATTTGGAGTCAAAGCGGACTGCGAGGCGAGGCAATCAATGGATAGCGAATACGTGGTGCAGGTCATCTCCCGAAGGGACCTAATCGTCAATCGGATTGTGGAGCTAAAGCTTGCCAAGCCAGATGGTTCAAAGTTACCAACCTGGGAGCCCGGCGCTCACATTGAACTAAATCTACCCTCCGGCCTAGTAAGGCAGTATTCGCTCTGCGGTGACCCAAGTGATGATTTTTTTACGATTGCTGTGCTGAAGGAAGAGCAATCTCGTGGTGGCTCGATCGAAATTCACGAAAACCTAAAATTGGGAGATCGAATTTCGATTCGCGGACCAAAGAATCACTTTAAGCTCGAGCCCGGTGCGCTGACTGTTTTTGTTGCGGGCGGAATTGGCATTACCCCTCTACTTCCGATGATGAGAAAACTTTCTGGAGATGGTAAGCCTTGGGCTTTGCACTACGGAGGTAAGTCACTAGCTGCACTTGCTTATCTCGATGCTCTCCAGCTCATGGACGGAAACGAGATCAACATTTATCTCAAAAACGAAACCCGCAGAATTCCAGTGAGTGATGTGATGTCAGATCTCTCGCCAAGCGATGTGGTTTATGTGTGCGGCCCAGAGTCGATGATTGATGAGGTTGAACAGACCGGTGCGAAGTTGGGAATCCCTGTTCACCTCGAGCGCTTTGGCCCAATCGGCGGCGAAGCACCGTCTGCAACTGGCGAATCGTTCGAGGTTGAGTTAGCAAGAACCGGCACAGTTCTCACAGTTCCTGAGGACACCCGACTGATTGACATCGTGCGAACTGTAGTTCCAAGCGTTCCTTTCTCCTGCGAGGAGGGTTACTGCGGGTCCTGCGAAACCGGTGTCATTGAAGGTGTCCCGGATCACCGCGACAGCATTCTTTCTCCAGAAGAGAAGGAAGCCAATGAGTGCATGATGATTTGCGTCGGCCGCTCCAAAACAGCTCGATTAGTCCTCGATCTCTAATTTCCAAGGAGGAACCATGCCAGATCACAAACCCAACTTGGGCTTTACCCTTTCGGACCCGGAATTCTGGAACCGAAGTGACCAAGACGATGCTTTCCGGGCGCTTCGCGAACAGGCTCCGGTGTCTTGGCACGAGGAGATCGAGTCTGAGTGGTTCCCTGAGGGTGGCCGAGGTTTCTGGTCGGTGGTGCGTCACGCCGAAGTTACCCAAGTTAGCAAAGACCAGGAGACCTTCACTTCGGGATTCGGTACTGAAATCGTAGACATGACTCCGCTAGAGCAGGCGACATTCGGAGGCATGCTCAACATGCACGCCCCTCAGCACGCTAAGTACCGTTCCATTGTGAACCGAGTATTGACACCGAGAACCGTTGAGGCGATGTCAGAGGATATCGATCGTCAGGCGGTTGCTGCGATCAATCGAGTGGTGGAAAAAGGTTCGGCAGATTTTGTTACCGACATCGTTGGTGATTATCCCGCGCAGATTATTGGGGATCTACTAAGCGTGCCGGAGTCAGACCGCGCTCCGCTAATTGACCTAACCGTGCAGGCGCTTTCTGCATACGGTACTCAGCTGGCGTACACCTCATACCTCGAGATCATCGACTACGCGCTTGGACTAATTGACGAGGTAAGAAAGTCTGGCCACGACGACAACTTCCTGGGTCGGTTGCTGACAGCTGAGGTTGATGGCGAATCGATGTCGGATCAGGACATCGCGATCTTCTTTGCGTTGTTGCTCACCGCAGGCATCGAGACCACGGCTTCGACGCTAGCCACCGGCTTCTATGGGCTCAGCCTGCACCCCGATCGTCGGGTTGAGCTCCAGAACAACTTCGACCAGCTTGCTCCAGCCGCTGTCGAAGAGCTGATTCGTTGGGTATCACCGGTCAAGCACTTCAGGAGAACTGCAACTAGAGACGTCGAGGTTGGCGGACAGCTGATTCGCGAGGGTGACAAAGTTGTGATGTGGTACAACTCTGCTAACCGAGATGAGTCAGTTTTTAGTAACCCGAACGCTCTGGTTTTCAACCGCGAACAGAACCCACATGTCGGCTTCGGAGGTGGCGGCCCGCACTTCTGCCTTGGTGCCGTATTGGCTCGAAAAGAGGCAACACTTTTCCTCAGGCGACTGTTCCAGATTGTTCCAGACATTCAAGTTTCCGGCGATGCCACGTTTGCCCAATCCAACTTTGTGAATGCAGTCACCTCACTTCCCGTTAGCTTCTCACCGACTAAGAAGTTGGTACTGCAATGAGTGAATCAAAAAACATTGTTGTTACAGGCGCTGCATCCGGAATCGGCAGGAGCATTGCTCAGAAGTTTCTGGATTTGGGGCACAAGGTTTGGGCGCTCGATCTAAACACCCCGGAGAGTGGTTCTGTCACCTACGTCTACGCGAACCTTACAAATCGGGCCGGCATGGCAGAGGTATCGCAACAACTTCCCGCTCGAATCGACGTGCTGGTGAATGCCGCAGGCGTATCGGGGTTACTACCCATTCCAACCGTAATGAACGTCAACTTCTACGGACTTAGAGCGCTCACCAGGGAGTTGGCACCCAGAATTGCCCAAGGCGGGGCTGTTGTGAATATCGCCTCTACTTCGGGTTGGTTCTGGCGCGACCACCTTGATGACTTGTTGCCGATAATCCAAGCGGAGTCGGACGATGAAATCCAATCCGTGGTGGCAGAGCGAGTGCATGATGGCTACTCGGCATACGCCAGAAGTAAGGAGGCCGTCGTCGTTTGGAGCGCTATGGCCGCCCAGGAGTACCTGGGCAAGTTCCGCGTCAATAGCGTTAGCCCAGGTCCGGTTCAGACCCCTCTCTTAGACGAGTTCTATGAGGCCATGGGGCATGAAGAGCTAGATCCGCTTACCGCTCGGGCTGGTGGTCGTAACGGATTTCCTGAGGAGATTGCAGATGTTGTGCTCTTCCTGGCAAGCGACTCAGCCCGCTGGATTAATGGCACCGATGTGCCAGTGGATAACAGTGCCGAGATATCAGAGTTTTTGGCTGGCAAAGACTTTATTGCGAAATTGGTGGCTAAGTAATGGTGAACTTCAACGAACTTCCCAATCAGTTGTTGATTGATGGCGTTTGGCAAAACTCGAGCGATGGCTCTCGAATCAGTGTCGAGAACCCCGCAACCAAGTCCGTCCTCGGTTCAGTTGCTTCCGCAACTGTTTCCGATGGTCTGCGCGCTGCCCAGGTTGCCCACCGGGCAATGCAGAACTGGCGTCAGGTTGTTCCCAGGGCCAAGGCGGAGATTCTGAGGCGCTGCTTCGAACTGATGATGGAGCGCAAAGACTTCATTGCCGATCTTATTGTCATGGAGAATGGCAAGCCTCACTCCGAGGCAGTCGCCGAGGTTCATTATGCCGCCGAGTTTTTCCGCTGGTTTGCAGAGGAAGCCGTCAGGTTGCCGGGTCACCTTTCAACGGCACCGGTTACTGGGCGCAAGATTGTTGAAATTTCTGAGCCAATTGGCGTAGCGCTTTTGATTGCTCCTTGGAACTTACCGGCCGCGATGATTACCAGAAAGGTGGCGCCGGCGCTCGCAGCTGGATGCACGGTAGTAATCAAGCCAGCTAGCGACACGGCTTTCACTGCGCTCTATCTTGGCCAACTGATGATTGAGGCAGGAGTGCCAGCCGGCGTAGTGAACATCATCCCTACCAAGGACAACGAGGTGGTGTCCGAACTGATTCGCGACAGCGAGGTTCAGACCATCTCCTTCACGGGTTCGACTCGAGTAGGCCAAATCTTGATGCGAAAGGCTGTAGACCGCGTGCTGCGGTGCTCGATGGAGCTCGGTGGCAACGCGCCATTTATCGTCTTTGAAGATGCTGATATTGATCTTGCCGTTGCCTCTGCGATGGTCGCCAAAATGCGTCACAATGCAGAGGCCTGCACGGCCGCCAATCGTTTCCTGGTTCACCGCAGCGTGGCCGATGAGTTTGTGAGCAAGTTCGCTCAGAAAATGAAGGATCTTAGGGTTGGAGATGGCCTGGACCCTCAGACTCAAGTTGGCCCACTTGCAAATGCAAATGCCTTGCAAAGCATGGAAGCGTTGCTGCAGCAGGCGGTCGCAACTGGAGCGCGAGTTGTTACCGGAGGATCCAGAGGTTCTGAAACTGGGCACTACTTCTTGCCAACAGTATTGGCAGATGTTCAGGCGGACGCCGAGATTTTAAAGACAGAAATCTTTGGACCAATCGCACCGGTTGTAGTCTTTGACACCGAAGATCAGGTAATTGAAATGGCAAACGCCGTTGATGTTGGACTCGGCTCTTACATTCACACCAGGGACCTTGGACGTGCGATGCGCGTTGCGGAATCGCTTGAAGTAGGCATGGTCGGAGTTAACACCGGAATTTTTTCAGACCCGGCAGCACCTTTCGGTGGCGTCAAGCAATCCGGCATCGGTCGCGAAGGTGGGCATCACGGAATTCTAGAGTTCTTAGAAACCAAGTACATCAACGTCACTTGGGGGAACTAAATGAACGCTCCAGTTTCCAGCGCTATAGTTCCCGGTCCAGTTAGAAACTGGTTGGAGAATCTTTCGAAGGGGAACCTCGGCTCAATAAATGTATTGGCAGCCGAGGAGGAGTGTTTTGATGTATTGGATCCTGGCACAGCAAGCCCGCTCACGTCGCTACCGGTTAGCCCTGATTCGGTGGTGGAAACTGCTGTTCGCAATGCTAGACGGGTATTTGAAGCTGGGCACTGGTCACACGAAACTCCAGATCAGCGCGAGCGGGTGCTTCTAAAGCTGGCGGACCTGGTCGAGCGCGACTATCAGTTTCTCGCCGTTGTGGAAGCGCTCGACACCGGCAAGCCTCTTGAGGAGGCGAAGTTCGATATTCAAGAGGTCGCTACCGTGCTGCGATACTACGCAGGCTGGGCAAACAAGGTCAGCGGCCAGACAATCGCCACGCCTTTCGAGCTATCAGCTATGACAATCAGGGATGCGGTAGGGGTTTGCGCTGCCATCACGCCATGGAATTATCCGCTGCCGATATTGATGTATAAGCTCGCACCCGCGCTGGCATTTGGAAACTCTTTTGTGGCTAAGCCTTCCGAACTGGCACCGCTTTCGGCGATTTACTTTGCGCAACTCTGCGAAGAGGCAGGTGTACCGGACGGTGTCGTGAACATTGTGCTCGGATCAGGTGCAACTGGCGCTGCATTGGCTGCGAATCCAGATTTAGACAAAATTGCTTTTACGGGTTCATCAAGAACCGGACAAGCCATCATGGCAGCTGCCGCGAAGAACACCACAAAGGTTTCTCTCGAACTCGGTGGCAAGAGCCCTCAACTTGTCTTTGCATCCTGCGATCTTGGAAAAGCAGTGGAAGGCGTTGCAAGAGGAATTTGGACCAATGCCGGTCAGGTCTGTGTGGCAGGGAGTCGCTTGATCGTCGAGAAATCGATCAAGGATGAGTTCCTCCGTGAGCTTGGCAATTTCACGGACGGCTATTTTGTTGGCCACTCGCTGGACTCCCGAAGCACCATGGGTCCGATTATTAGCAAGGTTCAGCAGGAGAAGATTCGACAGGTTTTGGAGGGTGCCGCCTCAGATGGTGCTCAACTGCATGAATTCGGCACGATTTCGGATGCCGCTGGATTCTTCCAGAAACCAACCGTCATCGATGGTCTTCCAAGTTCCCACTTTGCAATCCAAGAGGAAATCTTTGGTCCGGTTATCACAGTCTCGTCTTTCGATACTGAGGCCGAGGCAATTCAGCTAGCTAACTCCACCAAATACGGTTTAGCTGCTGGCGTCTGGACCGGACGGGCCGGGCAGGGGCACCGGGTTGCAAGATCAGTCGCCTCTGGCACTGTTTGGATCAACACCTACGGCACATTCCACCCAACCCTGCCGTTTGGTGGCACCAAGTCTTCTGGGTTCGGACGAGAGCTAGGTGAGTCGGCGGTCGATGCCTATACCGAGCTCAAGACCGTAGTGGAAGACATCTCGGAATAGGGAGAGAAATGACTCTGGGAGATCACAAGCGCACCAGAAATGGCAGTATCCTCGGCCAGATTGCCACCACCGAAGTCCCTCGCTTTGCAGCGCCGGGGACCTTTGGCCTGGTGCCGGACTTCCGCGAGGTAACCAGAGCTGACGTTGGGATTCTGGGCGTGCCATTCGATTCGACCGTCAGTTATCGCCCCGGTGCTCGATTTGGACCAGAGCACATCAGGAACGCTTCTAGACTGCTTCGCCCATACAACCCTGAGGCAGACAAGTGGCCATTTTTAGGTCAGCAGGTGGCCGACCTTGGGGACGTGGCATTCAACCCATATGACATCAGTAAAGCCTTGAACTCTATTGAGTACGCGGTAGCTAAGGCACTGGAATTTGCCCCGAAGAACCTAATCCTGGGAGGGGATCACTCAATCTCACTTCCCGTTCTTCGAGCGCTTGCGAAGAAGCACGGCCCAATCTCGGTGATTCACTTCGATGCCCACCTAGACACCTGGGATACCTACTTCGATCAGCCGTACTTGCACGGCACGCCATTTAGAAGGGCTGCCGAGGAGGGTTTGTTGGATCCAGAGGGATGCACCCACGTTGGAACTCGAGGTGGTCTCTACGGAAACACCGACATGCTGGAGGATGAAACTCTAGGATTCATGACCATCCGCTGTCACGAGCTTCACCTGGATGGAGTTCAGGTGGCCATCGAACGCATCAAACAGCGTGTTATAGATCGGCCAACTTACATTTCGGTAGATATAGATGTGCTCGACCCCGCGTACGCACCTGGAACTGGCACCCCTGAGCCAGGCGGTATGGCTAGTTGGCAGCTGCTGCACATCATCCGATCACTATCGGGCTTGAACATCGTGGGTGGCGACATCATGGAAGTTGCTCCCGCCTATGACCATGCGGAGATCACTGGTTTTGCAGCCGCTCACGTTGGCTATGAGCTGCTCTCGGCCTGGGCACCGCTTCCTAGCCAGGGAGAGATGAAAACTCGCTAAGTCTTGGGCTGAGCGCGATTGAGAATGCTTTGGGCTTGCAGCATGATCGGCCTATCAACCATCTGACCGTCCACTTTTGCGGCACCGGTATCGACCTGAAGGATTGCCTCAGCCCACTCAATCTCGGCCTCGGTAACCTCAAAGGCCTTATGGATAGATGCGATTTGGGCAGGGTGGATTGCCATCTTGCCGCCAAAGCCCAACGATTTAGCATGCTCAGATTCACCTGCGACCTTCGAGATGTCCTCGATGTGACCGGAGGGCGAATCCCACGGTCGAGAAATGCCGGCGGCAAGAGAAGCCGTGAGAATTTGAACTCTGGCGTAGTCATGAACAATCGGAGACCGAGATCCGGTCTCCGCCGCGAAGTCCATGCCACCAAAAGCCAGTTTCGCAATGCTGGGGTGGGACGCAATCTCGAAAGCATTCCGTAGCCCAAGACTGGACTCAATGATTGCAATGCCAGCCAACCCCTCGGGAAGTGCTGGAATGTCTGCCGCAATTTCGACTTTAGGCAACACCACCCCAACAAAATCAGGGTTGAGTCCGTAAAGAGGCAAAAGCGCTGGAAGTTCGTTATCCAGCCGATCAGAGTTCACCCGCACCACAACCGGGCACCCGCTGCCAGCCAATTCATCGCTGAGGTAGGAGACGATGTTTGCCAACGCAAGGTCCTTCTCGGAGGTCAGAACAGAGTCCTCGAGATCGAAAATAGCAACATCGGCACCCGAGTTCCTCGCTTTAGCGAATCGCTCTGGCTTGGTTCCGGGCACAAACAGTGCGGATTGGGCAAATCTCAAGGCTTCGCGATTGATCACTTGGAATCCTTGGCGAATCTTGTGTTACCCAGTGACATTAGTTTCCTGTCATCTGGCTTGAAGAAATCATTGCCCTTATTGTCGATCACCACAAAGGCAGGGAACCGCTCTACCTCGATCTTAAAGATGGCCTCCATGCCGAGATCTTGGTGATCGATAACCTCAACCGACCGGATGTTGTCCTGTGCGATCAGCGCTGCCGGACCTCCAATCGTCCCCAGGTAAAAGCCACCATTCTCGCCGCAGGATCTCGCCACCATCTCCGAACGATTGCCCTTTGCCAACATGACCAGTGATCCACCAGCTTCTTGAAGTTGCTGGACGTATGTATCCATTCGGCCAGCTGTGGTAGGTCCAAAAGAGCCGGTTACATAGCCCTCGGGGGTCTTTGCTGGACCTGCGTAATAAACCGGATGGTTCTTGATGTACTCCGGCAACTCTTTGCCCTGATTCAAAAGTTCTCGCATTCGGGCGTGTGCAATATCTCGCGCCACAATCATGGGACCAGTTAGCAGCACCCTCGTTCCTACATCCAGACCGCTGAGCTGTCCCAAGATTCCTGCCATCGGTTGGGTGAGATCAATTTCCACCGAGTCGGTATTGGCTTGGGCTGGAGTTACGGCCCGCTCAGGAAGGTGTTGTGCCGGATCGTGCTCTAGTTCCTCGATGAAAACACCGGTGGCGTCTATGCGAGCGAGCACCTGACGGTCCGCCGAACAGGAGACCGCAATCGCAATCGGTAGGGAACCGTTGTGTCTTGGCAACCGCACCACTCTGACGTCATGGCAGAAGTACTTGCCACCAAATTGAGCGCCAAAGCCGATGGTCTGGGTTAGCTCAAAAACCTTCTGTTCGAAGGCTAGATCCCGGAACCCATGCCCAAGCTTTCCGCCCTCGGTTGGGAGCTCATCTAGGTAGTGGGCAGATGCCAGTTTCGCGGTTTTGAGCGCGTATTCGGCAGTCGTTCCGCCAATAACCACCGCTAGGTGATAGGGCGGACAAGCCGCGGTGCCAATGCTTTGAATCTTCTCTCGGAGAAAATCAAGCATTCTTTCCTCATCCAAGATCGACTTCGTCTCCTGGTAAAGGAAGGATTTGTTGGCACTACCGCCACCTTTTGCCATGAAGAGAAATTCGTATGAAGCACCTTTGCCCAGCTTTATGTCTATCTCAGCAGGCAGGTTGTTTTTGGTGTTTGACTCCTCCCAAAGTGTTACGGGAGAGAGTTGAGAGTAACGAAGGTTGAGGTCTCGATAGGCACGGTAGATTCCCGTTGAAATGTGTTTCTCATCATCGCCATCTGTTAGGACTTGTGGACCACGTTTGGCGAAGACAACTGCAGTGCCGGTGTCCTGACACATCGGCAAAACTTGACCGGCGGCAACGTTTGCATTCTTGAGAAGATCTAGCGCAACAAACTTGTCGTTGTTGGAAGCTTCAGCATCATCCAGTATCGAACTGAGCTGCTTAAGGTGAGATTTTCGAAGGTAGAAATTGACCTCCTTGAATGCCTCGTATGCGAGGTCTTCTAGCAGACTGCCTTTGACTTCGATGAAGTCTTTTCCTTGGACGTTAACGCTTTCAACGTCACCGTGCAGCTGGCGAGTCGCATAGTGCTTTTGACCAAGGGGCAAAAGCTCTGAGAATTGATAATCATCCACCCGATTAGTCTGCCACAAGATAGAAAATCAAGATACTGAACTGAAATTCCATAAATTTTCGAGTCTGAAGTCCAAGTCGACGCCAACCAAACTCGCAGTTTGGCTAAGGCGCCAGTCTGTGCAAATGCGCTGGGGCGGCAATTTCCCAATCTACAGTCGAGCCTTTAGGTCGATTTGAACAGTTGGCCACTCATCCTTGGTGATGGAGTAGACAGCAGTGTTTCTGATGCTGCCGTTAGCCATAACCATATCGTTTCGTAGTATGCCGTCTAGCTTCGCACCCAACTTCTCGATAGCCGCTCTGGACTGCAGGTTCTGCTCGTGAGTTCTAAGCTCGACCGCATTGCATTTCAGGGTCTCGAAGGCATAAGCGAGCATGAGCAGTTTGGCTTCTGGATTGATGGTGGTGCCTTGGTGACTTTGTGCCAACCAGGTTGAACCAATCTCAACCTTTCGGTTGGCGAGTTTGATGTTCATGAAAGTTGTCATTCCGATGGCCTTGCCGGATGTTCGGTCGAGGGTGGCAAAAGGCATCATGGAACCGGATGCATAAAGAGCAAGTCGCCTCTCAATCTCCGCCGCCATGTTCTCAGGGCTAGGGACCCAGGTATACCAAAGTTCATAGAGCCTGCCATCCTGGCACGCCAGTGCGAGGTCGGCAGCGTGTTTTTGACTTAGTGGTTCTAGACGAACAACATCACCTTCAAGGGTTGGAATTGCTGGAAGTTCCATTTGCTGCCTTTGATCTAGTAGGTCTTCTTCAAAGGAGTTTAGGTCTTTGCAAGTCGCCTAAGCGCCTAAGCAAGGTCTTTGGCGATTTGGGCGACGTGTGCCGAGGAGATCTGGTGGCCACCAGGATGTCTGAGCCAGCTAACACTCGCCCCAAATTCTTCGAGCAGTCCAACCCAGCTTTCACTTACTGACACCGGAGCGTAGGAATCTTGGTCGCCATTTGCCAACCAGATCCGCTTGCCAGAGAGATCTGCTGGCTGAGGGTTTCTATAGGGCTTGGTGGATCCGAAAAGGATTGCTCCATCGAGCACCTCAGGTCGCCTAACCATTACAGCCGCTGCGGTATTAGCGCCATTGCTGAAGCCCACCGCAATCAACTCTTTTCCAACCAGGTCGTAGTGCTCGGCTGCTACCGCAATGAATCCAGCTAGCTCTTCAACCGCAACATCAATTGAGGCTTCGTTGAAAGTGCCATCTGGATAGCGCTCAAAGAATCGGTTCATGCCGGCTTCCAGGTGCATGCCTCTGGGGGAAAGCAGGTGAGCATTCGGGTCTAGTGCTCTGCCGAGACCTAGTAGGTCATGCTCATCGGCACCGGTGCCGTGCAACAGCAGTAGAACTCGGTTGCCGGTTCCAGGCTGGAATACGTGCGGGCGGTTTAGATCACTATTTGACATCGTCAGCTACCTTGATCGGTGGAAGGCTGGCTTCAATTTGAGCACGACTTGGCTCCAGCCACGGTGGCAACTTTAGTTTCTTTCCCAGTTCCAAAAGCGGCTCGTCGGTCATAAAGCCCGGGTCATCGGTTGCAATTTCAAACAGCACGCCACCTGGCTCACGGAAGTAGATGCTCTTGAAGTACTGCCGGTCCATTATCTGAGTCACCGAGACACCTCGAGAAAGTAGTTCCTGTTGCCATAGCTCCATGGTTGGTAGATCTGGAGCGCTAAATGCCACGTGGTGAACTGTGCCACCGGCCTGCAGCCCACGATCTTTCACACCACCGATTACCTCGACCTTGGCACCAAACGCGCCAGCTCCCATGGAGAAGTTTGCTCGTCCAGCTGCTTCGGAGGTGTAGTTCATGCCAAGTAAGTTCTCCAACATGGCGGCGGTTGGGTCAATGGAGTTCTCCGACAGCTCGACCGCGTGTAAGCCCTTGACGGCATGCTCGGCGGGAATGTTTCCAACCCCGTCCCAGCCGGATCGACTATCGCCACTGGTGCCAACTAACTGAAGTCGCATGCCATCGAAATCTCTTAGCTCAATCAGTT
>JACCDL011123847.1_pt1 | contig 18974 bp, 40 predicted proteins | sample 7441931 | NCBI WGS metagenome assembly JACCDL01 (sample SAMN15323437, study PRJNA562643) | freshwater metagenome | isolation source: river surface water | place: USA:Blue River Watershed | collected 2017-08-16 | reverse complement strand
TATGGCACAAATGTGGAACCAGGTTCAAGCAGAACCAATTCCAGAATACTGCAAAATAATCGATAAATCGAAAGTTGACACTAAACAGTTTTATACTATACAATGTAGTAGGGCGATAGCCGATTGGGTAAGACAACAACCAGGAGAGGACACGCAATGGTATCAGCATATAGATCATAATTGGATTATGGATAGAACTAAATTTGATATAGACGAAGATTTGTATCTGATGTTAAAACTGAGGTGGGGATGTTAAAAGTTGTATTAACAGATTTCGTTTTAAATGACATACTTGAAACTGTTAATAGTCTTCGCAAACAGGGATATACGCAAGGAGTTGATTTTGACTTTGCTTACTATCCTGAAAAAATTGACAGCGATAATTTCGTTTATCACACCATACAAAAACGTAAGTTAGAATTTACCTTTTACGACGAGCAATTAGGGCTACTATTTAAACTAAAGCAGGGACAATGAAAATTACAAGTAAATCGGCAACCACAGTGCTAGAGTGGTTGAATACACAAAAAATAAAATACCATATTGACCCATTTAAGTCTGATCCTATTCACGGTAAATATTGTTTAACATTTTTTGATAAACAAGAAGAGTTAATGACTAGACTTAAATGGGGCATTGTGTGATAGAACTTTTAAAAGACAATTATATGTATGGAACAGGCCACGGAGCAGACTGGCATGTTCACATTGACCCGCCGAAGAAAAAAGTTAAGTCCTACTACGAAGAATCCATTGATGCAATAGAATACATCTATGCAAGCAAAACAGGAAAGTTTCAGATATTTTATAGTGGCGGTGTTGACGGGCAGTATGTCATTGAACTATGTCGTCGACTTAAAATGCCATTTGATGTAGTAATTATACATCTTAAAGATGGACAAAATAATCTGTTGAACGGGCACGACATTGTTCATGCCCATGAATATTGCAAATCTAGAAACATAACACCACGAGTATATGATTTAAACTTTACTGAGTTTGTAGACTCTGGCAAGATGCTTGAAATAGCAGAGTCTATTACTTGTTGTTCTATTGCTCTGCCTGGCACTATGCACATATGTAGCCAAGTCGACGGATTTTTGTTATTAGGTACCGACCCTGCTTACATTAAAAAAGAAAATAACGAATGGTTTTTTCAGGAACTAGAATATAATCATGGATCTCTAAGATACTTTGACAAGTATAAAATAAATGGAGTTCCTTGCTTTTTACAATATACAGCTGAGATGACTCTGTCATACTTAATAGATCCTGCTGTTAAAAAGTTAGTCAGTAACGCAGATCCTCTTAGAGAAGGAAACAATGCTGTTAAGGCTTTAGTATTCAATAACGGATCTGACTTTAATATTCCTGTCTACGACCCTGCTACTTCTAAGAAAAAATATACAGGATATGAAAGAATATATAATTCTGAGTTTGAAAAAACTCATCCTAACTTAGCAATTTACGATAACGACCTTAGAAAAAAATGGAATGGAGAATACTTAGAACCATACTATGATTGTGTGTCTAGGTTATCAATTAATCAATGATTAGAGTTTTAATTTTTTTAACACTGTTTTTTGCAGAACTTAGCTTTGCCCAAACAAGTTACGGTGTTTTTAATTATTCTACTGTAGAATACGAACATAGCAAGAACACTGATGAAGTAAGAAGTATTGCTAGCATTACAAAACTTTTTACAGCCAAAGCTATATTAGATAGTAGAGTAAGTCTAAGCGAAGAAGTCAAAGTCCAAGGAAAATCCAACGGCCGTTTTGCTAAAGGCGTATATATTGAACGATATGAACTTTTACGTGCAATGCTAATGAGTAGCGATAATTTAGCCGCAGAAAGTTTAGCAAATGCACACCCTGGAGGTTACGAACAATTCTTACAAGATGTTGCCCTAAACATCAGCGACATGAATTTAAAAAATACAGTCATTATTGATAGCACAGGTTTGTTGCCCGGCAATCAAAGTTCAATCAATGATCTCACAGAGTTTTTATTTTCATTAAGAAAGTATCCTTTGATACAGCAACTTAGCAGTGAAAAATTCCATACAACCGAATATCGCAAGGGAAAGAAAACTGTCAGGGTAATATTAAAGAATACTAACCCACAAATGTGGACCTATGACAATATTATTTTAACTAAGACCGGCTTCACTAATCCAGCCGGCCGTTGCTTGGCAATGCTAGTTGAAAAAGGCGGCCAGCTTTATTCTGTAATAAGTTTAGGCAGTAAAACAGTTATACAGCGTAGCAAGAACATTACGGAGTTAATGAATGAAATCGGCGGAAAGTAAAAAGCATCCACTTAAAATAAGTTGGAGTCTGGGCGATGGTTATGGCGAGCCATGGAATGAAATATGTGCCCAAGTTGTCGAAAAGTTTGGTTTACCTGGAGACAAATATACTACAGAGATTTCAACCAATTGGATGATATTTTATTTTCGAGAAGCAGAAGATTTGCTTATAGCCAAATTAACCTTAGGCGAAACACAGGGATTTTAAATTGAAAACAGTAGCAATAACAGGGCATACACAAGGTATAGGAATTGCCGTATCTGATTATTTTAAAAATAAAGGATACAATATTCTTGGGTTTAGTAGAACTACAGGTTATGACATTAATAACGAAAACGATCGTATTAGAATCGTAGAAGAATCTAAAGGCGCAGACATTTTTGTTAATAATGCCTACGACTTTAAAACAAACAGTATGGGGCAAAATTTGATATTATATCAGATGACTAAGCTATGGGAAAATGAAAATAAAATTATCATAAACGTTTCTAGTATCGGCGGCGACTTTCCTGAACCTACAGTTCCTTATAATATTAATAAAAACAAACAAGACAGTCATTTAAAATTAGCCAGTCACAAAGCAAAAAAACTGCATACCATTAATCTAAAACCATTTTGGGTTAATACAGATTGGGTTAATAATAGATGGCCTGATATTGCTAAAGGTACACTTAATTGGCCCAATATTGGCAGAGTAGAAGTTACAGACATTATTAAAGTTTTAGATTTTACATTATCCAACTTAGACTCAATGAGAATAACAGAAATCTCAATCTATCCTAAATTTGACACAAATTGACTTTGGCATTATAATAGATACATAGCGTAACAAAACAGGAGTTGAGATGGGCTATCGTGTTATGAATCCCGTGGACAATATGCGTGAAAAGTATGGTCCTCGCAAGGGCTTAGAAGGCCCGTTCAACTACGATGGTCGCGTTCTTTACTACGATCCAAAAGAAGGCGCTTACTACGATCCAACCACAGACTTCTATGTAGAGAACGATGAGTTGGCTATCATCATGAAGATGTCCAACGTATAAGGAGCCGTCATGGCTACAGTATTTTTTTGTCTAATATGTTGTTTTATTACATATTATTTTACGAAAAGAAGTTCGGTTGAATTTATAGATTATGGTCCTTCTTTAAAGTTCCTAGGAGAAGATTTTTTTCGGATCAAAAAGAATTTCTATCAACATAAAGAACAAAATGTAATGATTGCTTACCATCCTACAAAAGGTCAACTTTTCTTTTCTATAGATAAGGAACCTATTTCATCTGATGATGCGTTAGTAAGACTAGCTCCTTTTAATTTCTTAATTGAAAATCCCGAGACTTGGACTGATGAACCACATCCTGTAACAGATAGATGGAGTGTATATACCCATCACGGAATGTATTGCACTATGTTTGAAGGAAACAAGCAGATTCCTGAATTAACTAACAAAATGATTTGGCCACCTGTAAAATATCAAAAAACGATAAATTGACAAAAATTGGCTTCGGCAGTATAATACTTACATAGCGTAACAAAACAGGAGTTCAAAATGTATCACAATCAAAGACACGGCGGCCCTTACGATCGTGGTTCTGCAGATTCTTACTACGGTCGTGAATATAATCCTCACTACTTCGTCGGCGACTCTTACAATAGCCCAAAGATCGAATTGGCTCAAATGACACCCGATGAAATCGTAGCCTACACCGCAGGCTATCGCGACAATGAAGCTTCTGGCAACAAGAAAGAATATTGACACAAATTGGTTTTGGGCTTATAATACATACATAGCGTAACAAAACAGGAGTTGATATGCGTACCAAGACAATCATCGAAGGCTTCAAAAACAGCCAGAAATTCCGTTTCATTCTTACTGCTCAAAGCGGCGAGGATGTGGGCATGGTTATCACCATTCAGCAGATGTCAGAAACCTTTGCCACTGGCAATGCCCGGGCCGCAGTTTGGAACGCCTTGATTAAACTTAGCCATCTGCGTTATATGGCCAATAAAGATAAAGAAACTCTGCCCACTGGCTTGGTTACTGACGCTAACGGTTTCCGCCAAGTGCAAGTCGATTTGCATTAATTGACACAAATTGGTTTTGGCAGTATAATACATACATAGCGTAACAAAACAGGAGTTGAAATGTCTACCATTCAAGAAGTTAATTCTGCAATTATGTTTGGCACTTGGTCTAACGTGGAGCTCGAAAGCATGATTGATGCTATCAAGTTCGCCCGGGCTAGCCTGGCTAAGCAGAACAAGAATCAATTCCGTGTTGGCAGTTCTGTTAAGTTTTACAGTACCAAGCGTCGCCAGACGTTCACGGGCACTGTGACTAAAGTGGCAATCAAATATATCACTGTTAACACTGGTGGCAGTCTGTGGCGAGTTCCTGCTAACATGCTCGAATCCGCTTAATTGACACAAATTGGTTTTGGTTGTATAATACATACATAGCGTAACAAAACAGGAGTTGAAATGAAACAAGAATACACTTTGCGCATTTACAAGGCAGACAAGCGTCTTACTCGTGTTTCTAAGTATGGTAGCCGCAACCAGATTGGCTGGCGTTGTGTTGGCACTTACCAATTTCAAGGCCGCGACGAAGCTGGTATGGAACGCGAAATCCGCGAACTCAAGCCCTTGTATCCTGCTCCTACATTCAAGTTTGAATACGAGCCTACTTACAAGACTGTCAAGAATTTGATGACTGGTAAGGATGTGCAAATTGCCGCAGACACTCCTTGGTGTTGCAATCCTGCTAGTGAAACCTACTGGTCAATGTAATTGACACAAATTGGTTTTGGGCTTATAATACATACATAGCGTAACAAAACAGGAGTTGAAATGAATACCAGTCCTACTATCAAAGCAGAAGATTTTAAGACCATTCATAACGCACTTTGCGAAATGCGTAGTGTCTACGAAACCATCCAAGGTGTTGTTCGTGAGCCTATCACTGACAAGTTGGCCTCTGCGATTCGCGAAATGGAAACAGGCTTGAAAGATGCCTACGAGCAAGACAACAAGGCCTTTGATGACAAGTATGCACATTATGATGATGTTCGTGGTCAACTAGGCTTGGACAATTCTGTTTGGAGCATCTTTGAAGTTAACAATCTCAGCGACCGTCATCCCTTTGAAGGTGCTGACCGTGTTGTTTACAAAGACCACTGGGGCGAGAAGCCTGTAGGTTGCAGTATCAACGGCCTTACTTGGGCGGCATTGTATGTTGCGGCCAATGCTTGCATCCGTGACAGTGGCGACAAGCATCACATTTATATTGAGCAGTTCAAGCCTGCCAAAGACGATCCTCGCACACTAATCCTTTCTACAGGAAGCTAAAATGACGCTTCGAGAATTGATGATTGAATATATCTTGTTTGCTTTTGATGAACAAGAGCTTATGGAAAAATTCCAAGTAACAGAAGACGAACTGCCTGATATTGCAGACGTTGACCTACTAGAAATTTACGATCAAACTTTACTTTCACCCGTTAAGGAGTAATTATGGGACTAGACATGTATCTGAATGCCAAGCGTTATATCAGCAAATATAGCGACGAAGAACTTGGCACTAAACTAGCACAAGAATTTCCTGAGCTTACTAAGATTGGCAAGTCGTTGAATGGCGTTAGTGTAGAGGCAATGTATTGGCGCAAGGCCAATGCAATTCACGCATGGTTCGTTAGAAACGTGCAAAACGGCACAGACGATTGCGGCCATTATTATGTAAGTCGAGACCAGCTTCGAGAACTTCTTGACACCATCGAACAGGCTCTTGACAATCGCGACAGTTCTCAACTGCCGCCTACTGGTGGATTCTTTTTCGGTAGCACAGAAGTAGATGACTGGTACTGGGAAGATCTAAAAAATACTCGAGACGCTCTAGAAACTGTTGTTAACAGTTACACAGACGACTGGGATTTTGAATATCACTCAAGCTGGTAATACCAATATTATGGACAACTTTATTAAATACGGGCATCATGCTAAAATTCTTCTTTCAACGCCGCCCAAAACAAATCGAGACTGATACTCCATACAACGAGTATCGGGATCCTTATCTCGAACAAATCACCGAACAATTACTCTTGAACGAAAAACAGAAATCTGTTACACTACAAGAACAAAAACTAGAAAAGGAAGTTAAATGAGTTTAGTCCCAATGGTTCTCGAGCGCACCGGTAATAGCGAACGAGCAATGGATCTTTATAGCCGATTGATGCGAGATCGAGTTATCTTGCTAGAAGGCGAAGTGCATGATCAAATGGCTAACTTGATTGTTGGCCAACTGTTATTCTTGGAGAGCGAAGATGCTGAACGAGATATTACAATGTTTATTAATAGCCCAGGCGGTAGTGTCACAGCCGGTATGGCTATTTACGATACGATGCAGTTCATCCGACCCAACGTATCCACCTATGTTATGGGCCAGGCCTGCTCTATGGGAAGCCTACTTGCTCAAGCAGGTGCCGCAGGAAAGCGGTTTATTCTCCCGAACGCACGACACATGATTCACCAGCCAAGTGGCGGAGCACGAGGGCAGGCTACGGATATGCAGATCCAAGTTAATGAAATCTTGGAAATGAAACGTAACCTAACCAATATCTATGTCAAGCATAACAGTCGCGGAAAGTCATACGACGAACTTGCAAAAGATATGGAACGAGATTACTTTATGAGTGCTCAGCAGGCTGTTGAGTATGGGTTGGCAGATCAAGTTATTGAACGTCGATGATGGAAATTATTTGGGGCTTTATTGTTGGCTGGGCTATTACGTGGCTAATTCTTAAACTTATTGCAGGCTACCTTCGTGCAAAGAACGAAGTTCTCAAAGAAGAACTTGACGACTTGCAAAAGCGTGTTAAGGAAAAGTTTATTCACGTAAACATTGAAAAGCACGGCGATGTCTTTTATCTTTTTGAAAAAGATACAGATAGGTTCATTGCACAAGGAACGAACATGCAAGAACTCAAAGATCACTGTGATTCGCGATTTAAGAAAAGTGTGATTTTTGCTGACGATAACGATCTTAAATCGGCAGGCCTAATCTAATTTAGATGTTGACAGCCCATCTGAATCTTTGTTATAATAAGGCTGTGTTTTTAAACTTTTGAGGTAATAAAATGTCAGGAATGACTTGGACTGTGACTTGTGGTAAATTCCGTAAAACCTTTTTGGATTTCCAATCAGCTAAGGCTGAGGCAGAAAAAGAAAGTTGGTTGCAGGATCGCGCCGCAGAGATCAAAACCAATTTGGGCAAGGTAAAACGAGTCCGTATTCGTCAATCAGAGCGTCAGTGATGGGCTATCGTAAGGACTGGGATTCTAATGCTATAAAGCATTGGCTTTGGAAAATGTCCTACGAGTGTTCTAGTCCTTACAATGATGGCTTTGTGGCGTTTGAAGTTAAAAAAGAAATGTTAGAAATTAAATTTCTCCTAGATGACTTATTGGCAGATTGCCCAAAGTTTGCGGGAGAAGAAGATATTCACCATGAACGTTTAGTAAAGAAGTTAAAATGAGCTATACTGAAGATCAATACAATGCATTCGAACAGCGTATGCATGAAGCTCATCCCGAAATGTTTGCCAAACCATATGGTGGCTTTGCTGTGGGTGCTGGATGGTGGCCAATTATCGAGGCACTATGTAATAATATCCAAAGCCACATTAACTTCCGGAACAGTAAGCCAGATAAGGCAATACCTCAGGTCGTAGTGCATCAGATTAAAGAAAAGTTCGGCGGACTGCGATTCTATTATGAAGGCGGTGATGCTACAGTTGACGGAATGGTCCGTATGGCAGAAAGTTGGGCAAGCAGACATTGTGAAGAATGTGGCAAACCTGGAACTAGCCGTAGCGGCGGATGGATTAGGACTTTATGCGACGAGCACGAAGCAAAGCGTCAAGCACAAATGAAAACAAGGTTTGGCGATGAAGATTTACAAAAATCCGTTTTAGATGGAATGTTAGGCGAAGAGAATTAACTATGCGTTTGATCTGTGACGACTATAATCAGGTATATGTTTGGGTAGAAGACCTGGACGAAAATAACGAACTTAGCCCTAGATTCGATTACGAAGAAGATGCCGTGCAATGGCGAGATCGTATCGAAGAACTTTTAAGAGATAAAAAATGAAAATCAAAGTGGTGTCTGATCTACATCTAGAATTCAGTGACATCAATATCAAAAATGATGAGAACTGCGATGTTCTTATTCTCAGTGGCGACATTATGGTTGCCCAGGACCTGCACGATCATCCTGAAATGGATTACGGCATGTATAGCAATGTTAACCTGCAAGATTTAGGTCGCAGGCAACAAACTGCACTGCGATTCCGTGACTTTCTAAAGCGTTGCAGTTTCCAATTTCCTAATGTTATCTACGTTGCCGGTAACCACGAATTCTATCACGGTAAATGGAATCAAACACTTACTATTCTTGCAGAAGAATGCGCCAAGCATCCAAACATTTACTTCTTAGAAAGAGGTTATAAAAAGATTGATGATGTAATCTTTGTAGGCGGAACTCTTTGGACAAACATGAACAAAGCAGATCCTATCACTCTTCATGCCGCCCGCGATATGATGAATGACTATAGGCTTATCCGTAAAGAGTTTGATGGATACACTAAACTTAAACCTGCTGATACAGTTTATCGTCATCGCGATACACTAGGTTACATTGAAGAAATTGTTGACCGTAAAGATGTAGAAAAATATGTAGTAGTAGGACATCACAGTCCTAGCACTAAGAGCATTCATCCAAACTATGCAGATGACTATCTTATGAATGGTTGCTACCATAGTGATTTGACTGACTTTATCATGGACAGGCCGCAGATTAAACTGTGGACGCATGGGCATACACATCATCCTTTTGATTATGTGGTTGGAGAAACTCGTGTTGTATGTAATCCTCGAGGTTACGAAGGCTACGAGCAAACAGAATGGAATCCTAACATTGTAGTGGAGATTTAAATGATTACTGTTAAAGACTTTTTAGAAACAATTGATTATCAAATTACCGAAGGCTGGGACTATCAGTGGCACTGCTTTGGTTCTGATGCATACGGTTTGGACTATCATGATTCAACTCACGAGCGTTGCGGACTTTCTATTATCTTTGATAAGAAAGACCAAACAGTTTATTCTGCCGAAGCACACGATTATGTAAATGATCGTAGCTACAGACTGCTACATCCTGATTTTGCACAGGCCCATAAAGATGAATGTGTTAAAAAGGGCATTGATGATATTGCCTACGAGAATGTAAAGTTTACTGATTTGGAAACCGAAGAAGATTGGCTTGACAAAGCTAGGGCAATCTTCGTTGGAGAACCTTATGACACTCGAGTTAGTGTTCCGGTTGACTTTACTGATGCAGAACTGCTAACATACATGAAACTAGCACATGAGCGTGATATTACATTTAATCAATTAATCGAAGAAGCATTGCGGGAAGCCATCGAAGAATTCAAACGAGATCCTGATGGTTTTAAAGCAAGGGCTCCTGCGATTTAAGAGGCAGCGGTGTATTTTCTAAGTTAACTCCAGTATGAGTTGCACGGTAAGCTAGATAAATCCGTGGGCAGGCAATAGTATCAAAATTCAACTTAGATGACAGCCGGGAACAGACCGGCACCATTAAATAATATTGTAGCAGGTGCTACAAACCAACAGACTTTTAAGAAACTAGGTTGTTAGTCTGTCAACCGTAAAAGGAGAAAACAGTGATGTATGGAAATAAGCTCGCCGCGGCAATCAAAGTAAACGGCAAAGTCCTAAGAGAATTTAAGGACACAGTGTATGTACCATTCGGTAGTGAATACACAATTCTAATCAAAAACCTTCACACACAACGAGCAGTTGTCAACATCTATATCGATGGCGATAATGTTGTGCCTGGTGGACTTGTTCTAAATGCAGGACAAGAAGTTGATCTAGAGCGTAGCATTAAAAACGGCAATCTCAACGAAGGTAATCGATTTAAGTTTATTGAACGCACGGGTGCAGTAGAAGAACATCGTGGTGTTAAACTTGAAGATGGTCTAATCAGGATTGAACACCAGTTCGAAAAGCCTTATGTTCCGCCTCAGTGGAATAGGAGTTCTTGGATTGGTTCTGGCAGTAATGACAGCATCTATCCTATGGGATCTACCGTTAGCACCAATAGTATGAACATCGGTGGCATTCTTCGTAATGTGGATTACAGTAAAGGCGAGAACATGAAAGCCCAAGCCACCGCCGCAATCAATAACTATTGTGCCGACAATGGTATCATGAACAACGTTGAGTATCATGATGGCAGTGCTACTATGGACTGGATGAACGATGTTGGAATTACTGTTCCTGGCAGTAAGAGCGAACAAAAGTTTCAAACAACTTATATGAACGCCATGGAAGCAGAAAAGCACAATATGGTTATTCGTATCCTGGGTGAAACTGCTAACAACAAACCAGTAGAAAAACCAGTTACAGTTAAGGCCAAGCAGAAATGCGATACTTGTGGGCACACCAATAAAGCTACGGCCAAATTCTGTAGTAAATGTGGCACAAGTTTGGTAATCTATGCTTAATTGACACAAAATGGCACCGGTGCTATAATACTCTGTAATAAGGAGTAAATAATGGAAGCACTTCAAGAAACTACAGTTTGGAAAGGCGTCGAAAAGCAGGTAAATCACATTTATCTGTTTGACGGTTCTAAGGCAGTTGCTTATATTCCGTTCGGCACCGGTAAGCCATTTTACTTCAAGAATGCTTTGACTATTGACCGCAGGGGCAGGAAATTTATCAAAGCAGATGCTAAACTGTTTAAGGTTAAAATTAAAAGTAACCTAATTGAAGTCAAAGGCAGTAAAGGCAATGTATATAGCATTGACCCTGAAGCCAAGACTTGCACTTGCCCTGGATTTAGTTTCCGCGGTGCATGTAAACATATTACGGAGGTATTGCAAAATGCTTAAGAAAATTCTAGTTGTAACCACATTGGTCGCCCTTACGGGTTGTGCCACACATCAGCAAGCCAACACCGCAGTAGGCGCTGGAACTGGTGCAGTATTAGGCGGAGCCGTTGGCGGCCGCGGTGGTGCAGTTGCAGGCGCCATTGTAGGTTCAATGATTGGCAGTCAACAACCTGTTCAAGCCCCACAACATATCTACACAGAGCGACAAATTATTGTGCCGGATCGCCGAGCACAATGCCAAACTTATTTGCATCGCGAAGGTAACTGCTACCGATTGCATTATCCTGATGTTAAGGCTATGTGCATTGAAGATGCTCGTAAAAGCTATGAGCGTTGTCTTTACCAATAATTGACACAAATTCCTTTTGGTGCTATAATACAAGTATAGTGAAAAACAAGGAGTTTTTATGTATCGCAATGCTTATGCCTTCCGCACCCAAAAGCAAACCGTGAAAAAAGTTCAAACTCAATATCACATTTCCGATGCCTGGGCCGCAGTTGCCTATGCTGATCGTGTTAACGAAGGTCAATATGTTAATGACCGCACTTACTTTCAACCCGGCGAGGTTGTAAAATCCCACAACAAAACCCTAGCCTACCAGGCGCTAGAGCGTCCTGAACTGATCTCCGATGCAGATCGCGAGATGGCTTCCACTTTGGCCAGTCACTTTGCTGGTCTGTTGTTCCGCACCATTAAAGGCAATACTCCTGCTCCTAACTCGCTGGTAGCAGGTCCTAGCTTTATGGACACCATTTCCAACATTGTAGCAATGAAAGAAGTGGGCAAATATGAAGTAGCCTGTATGGCTTGCTTGCCCAACACTTATCGCAAGGATTTGGAAAAGGAAAAGCGAGCCGAAAAGATGTTCGAGATTAGTGCTAAAAGCGAATACCTTGGCACCGAAGGCAGTAAGCAAGAAGTTCAAATCCGGGTCCTGGAAACTTTTTATAGCCAAAAGTATGACAGCTTGATTGTTACGGCTGTTCGTGGTTCGGACATTGTTAAGTTCTTTACCAGCAAGGATGTAGCAGAGTTTCCAAAGAATCAAGATATTACAGTAAAAGGTTCTGTAAAACGAACCAGCGTTAATGATCGCACTGGCGGCAAAGAAACTTGGTTAACTCGTGTAAAGGTGGTATGATGATTAGAGTAATTTTTCTATTTTTGGTTTTAAGTGTGCTGGCCTATTTGGCAATCAAGGCTACAGAAAAGATGACAGGCCAACAGCTACTTAAATTGACAAAAATTTCGACTTACGTTATAATTAGTTCAACAGTAGCAATCGTGCTAATGTTTCTTTTGGTTTACATTTTTTAAGGACAGAAATGAATCGCTTTTTTAAACTTTCCCTGATTGCAGGTGCAGTTGCACTGACTTCTGCTTGCACTCGAATTGAAACTGGTGAAGTTGGCCTGCGGGTTAATTTTGATAAAACTGTTAGCAATACAGAACTTCTACCCGGTAGTTTTAATCAAGTGCTGATTGGTGATGTGCTGACATTCCCGGTCAAGGACGTTAACGTCAAACTTGATGACATGACTCCTTTGGCTAAAGATAACAGCACCATGAAAGACTTTGATGCTGTGGTTATCTATAACCTGAATCAAAGTCAGGTTGCTGAGCTTTACAATACCAAGAGCAAAGCATTCCACGTAGACTACAAAGGCGACACTTACCTGATGTATAACTATATCATGCAAACTGCTCGCAATGCTATCTACAAAGCCGCACGTGAATACGAAGCACTGGATATGAACGACCAACGTGCCGCAATCGAAATTAAAGTCAAAGAGATTATGCAAGGTAGTCTACGAGACGAAAAGCTAGACGGTGCTATTACTATTACACAAGTTCTTGTTCGTAATATCCTGCCTGCTGATAGTGTGGTGCAAAGTGCCAACGACTTGGTTCGTGCTAAAAACGAACTCAAGCAAAAGGAAGTCGAAGTTAAGACCGCCGAAGCTGAAAGTCGTCGTATGCAGGCCTTGAGTAACCAAAGTGCTAGCTCTATTGCCTACATGAATGCTCAGGCTGCTCTTAACATCAGTGAAGGTATTAAAAACGGTAAGGTTAATACCATTATCGTTCCCAGTAACATGACCGGCTTGATGCTGAACAAGTAATATGAAACAACGTGGATTTACCCTTATCGAACTGATGGTTGTCTTTGTGCTGATCGGTATTATTGCTACAGTTGTGGCAGGAGCAATCGGTGCTAGCCAAGGTAACGGTAACATTAGTTATGGCATTAACGGCATGACTGAAAGTCGATGTATCGAAGGATACAAGTTTATTCTAGATACAAAGGGTAACTCCCGCCAAATCTTAGACGAGTTTGGTAAAGGTGTTCGTTGTGAAAACCCTAATGCTGGTAAGCCCGGCGCATTTGGAAAATTCTAATGGAAGAAACCAATCCGCATATTGATGTTCTGGGCCGTGAACTCAAAGTAGGTATGCCAGTGGCTGTAGCAACACGAAGTGGCGGTCTAAAAGTTTGCACAGTAAAACTTCTTACACCAAAAATGGTTAGGGTTGAACCTGTGCAAAAACAAAAGCGATGGAACGGCAAAGATACTAGTTATCTGATTTACGGGGCCGATACAGTGATTATTGGCGGCGAGGATGTTTTAATGTATGTGCTAAAGCACGGAGGTTGATATGCCAAATTGGTGTGATAACAGTTTGATTCTAACGCACGATGATCCTGCAATGATTAAACGTGCAATTAAGGCCTTTAATAAAGGTGAGCTACTCAATGAGTTCATTCCTGTGCCAGTTGCATTGAAAGAAACTATCTCTGGCAGTTATGGAGATGAAGTTGAACAAGCAAAGTTAGAAGCTCAAACAGAGTTTAATCGTGCCACTTACGGTTATGGTAATTGGTATGATTTTTGCACAAGCGAATGGGGCACCAAATGGGATATTGGCGGCAGTGATGGAAGTGTAGACAAACTAGATCCTACTAGCGTTCGCCTTATCTTTCAAAGTGCATGGGCACCACCTACTCAAGCATACTACAAATTGATTGATCTGGGATTTAACGTTGATGCAAAGTATTATGAATCTGGTGTAGGTTTTGCTGGTTGGTTCTATGATGGCAACGACGAAAGCTACGATATCAGCACAATGGATGCTAGTCAAGTAGAAGAAGAATTGCCGCAGGAACTTAACGAAGAATTTGGTATCTCTGAAAACATGCGAGAGTGGGAAGAGGAAGAAGAATGAAAATCGGAACCAGTTTGGGGAAGTGTGTTAAAAGCCTCCTAGACGGCGATGTTGCCTACGACGATGTGTTGTTTATCGTATCTAACACTCGTGGCGAGAATGAAGAACGGCTCAAAGAAATTATGTCAGAGTATTGGTACGGCTATAACCGTAGCAATCCTGCCTATGACCTTTCTGCATATACTCTCGACGAGGTCAACGAAGTTACCGTAAATTTGTTTAGGGACGGCAAGTTGTTCCAGCCACGACTGTATATCAAAGACACGTGGGGCAACGCTCATGGCCTGAAAGATACCTGGTACGATATTATGCCCAGCATTGGCTCTAGTGAAGCCGCCAAGAATGCTTGGGACGCTTATGTTATGATGAGTAAGCTAAGTCAATGAACTACGAATGGATCGGCTGGTGCCACGAAGACAACCACGACAAAGTCTGGGGTGTTATTGTTTTAGAAAGAGACATTAACAAATACGTTTACAATCCTGATCACAAGATCTGTGTATTCTGGGGTCGTCGTGGGAAAAAGCTACAGACAAAAGTAAGTGTCGAGAGTCAGCGTAATATCAATACACTTATTAACAGCAAGTCTAAAAAAGGATACGAAGGAGTTAACATGAATAGACTCAACGAAGTATATCCTGAATTTCAGACCGACTTAGAACAAACGGCTTTTTGGTCTACGCTCAAAGCATGATTAAACTATTAGGTAAACTGCCATTAAAACCCGTTATCGCCTTAAGCGGTGGTGTGGATAGCATGGCTGTGGCAGATTTTGTTAGTCGTAGCAGAGGTGTGTCCTGTGCGTTCTTTCACCACGGAACACAGACCAGCGAAGAAGCACAGACAGTTGTCAGGGAATACTGTAAACTGCGAGGCTGGCCCTTGTATGAAGGATACATTGTTAACGATCGACCTGCTGATATTAGCCCTGAGGAACATTGGCGCAATGAACGTTATCGTTTTTTAGATAACCTATTGCTTGATGTTATTACAGCACATCATTTAGATGATTGTGTAGAAACTTACTTGTGGAGCATGATGCACGGCACAGCTAAGGTAATTCCTTATCGCCGCAATCGTGTTATTCGACCTTTCCTTCTTACACCTAAACAAGAACTAATCAGTTGGGCCGAACGCAATGGTGTTTCCTGGATTGACGATCAGACTAACAAGGATACCAAGTATATGCGGAATTATGTTCGCGAACATATTGTTCCACATGCACTAACAGTAAATCCTGGCTTGGCAAAAGTTGTTGCAAAAAAGGTAGAAGAAGTTAATTTAGATGTTGACACAATGCATTAAATACTGCTATAATAGACACAATAAATAAAAAACTGCCTTGATAGCTCAATTGGTTAGAGCACCCGACTCATAATCGGTAGGTTCTGGGTTCGAGTCCCGGTCGAGGCACCAAATGCGCCTATGGTGAAATAGGTAGACACAGGAGACTTAAAATCTCCCGACTTCGGTCATGCTGGTTCGATTCCGGCTAGGCGCACCAATATACTAAGGTAGTTATGAAAGTTACAGAAGATCAGTTTCGCTTTGAATGGTTCTCTGGCACTGGCAAAGGTGGACAGCATCGCAACAAGCATCAAAACTGTTGCCGTTGTATTCATGAGCCAACCGGAATAACTGCCAACGGCACAAATAGTCGTAGCAGAGAAGATAATAAGCTAGCCGCATATAATACTTGTAAATCTAGGGTTGCGGCACATTTTCACAAAGATAAAGAGCGTGGGCTTGCAGGAACAGAACGCATCAGAACTTATCATGAGCCTGATAATCGCGTCACTGATCATGCTAGCGGATTCGTTGACACGTATTCAAATGTCGTTATAAAAGGCATTATGGATGGCGTTATTGAAGCAAGGGCTAAAGCCGCACGATAATAGTTTATAATCTGACTGTAGCTCAACCGGATAGAGCAACGGCCTTCTAAGCCGTAGGTTGGGGGTTCGATTCCCTCCAGTCAGGCCATAAATAGTTTATGCAAACTTATTGGTATATAAAAAATCTGATTTATGAAGAAGAGCGTAGCTTAGTTAATCAAGGATTTATATCAGCTTTGGTAATAGATACTAGCGATTTTGCATTCACAATAATTACCGCAAAAAATCAAGAGCAAGTTTTTTATCTAAAATTACGATTTGGTGACAGACTAGAATCTTACCAGATACAAAAAAATGACAGTATAGTATAACCTGCATAGCGCAGGTTTTTTATTATGCTACAATAAATAATGCTATGCTCAACTACAAACGAATCATAACAAATGTTTTTGCATCTAATACAGAATATTTGCCATACGTTCAACTGTTGGCAACATTCTTAATATTGCCATATATCTTCTTTTATGACCAATCACTTAATCAATGGCTGTTAAGCATTTTCTTATATGCAGGCATTGGCATGTTTGGTATCAGCATCGGCTATCACAGACTGCTAACTCATAAGAGTTTCAAAACTACAAGATTTTGGGAGTATTTTTGCTCTATCTGGGGAGCATTAGCCTTTACTGGTAGTGCAATCGGATGGGTAGGCATGCACAGAGATCATCACAAATACAGTGACAAACAAGGCGATCCTCATAGTCCTGTTACTCGTGGCCCTTCTATGTTGTTGGCGGCATATGACTATACTCCTGATAAATGGAAAATTCGTCATTTAATTTTTGACAAGTTCCACGTTTTTATTCATACATGGTATTTTGGATTGTTACTACTATGGACGTTGCTGTGGTTAGTTGTTGGCGGAGTCTCGACAGTTATGCACGTTGTAATTATTCCAGGAGTAATTAGTGTATGGGTTAGTACCACTAGCAATTATATGAACCACATGTGGGGATATAGAAATTTTGAAACAACTGATAACAGTCGTAACCTGTGGTTCAATGCATTGTTTACATTTGGTGAAGGATGGCATAACAATCATCATGCTCGTCCTGGAAACTATGACTTTGGATCAGGTACCAGTGGTAAGTGGTGGGAGTTTGATCCGGCGGCCCGTGTAATTGAAATGATTAAAAAATGACTGTAAAAAAATTACCTATATACGTTCCGGTCGTTGATAGCTTTTCTTTCGACACAGAACGTATCATCAAAGAGATAGATACATTCATAGGAGATAAAGCTCAGGAAAGAACTTTACCTTTTAAAAATGGCAAAAGCATATACGATCCAGAAGGCAAGTTATCCATAGCAGACGACGACATGTTAAATGATGCTAGTAGATATTACTTAAACGAAGAAGGACAGCGTGTGCCTGTTGCTGGAAAATTAAAAACATATCACGTTTATAATCTAACATATCTGCCAGAGGAACCAGAAAGTCTAATAGACATTTATCGCAGTGACGATCCTGATAAAAGAATATTTTGGCACACATACAAGAAACCTTTTACCTGGAGAGAAGAATTAGAAAATTCTTACATTAAGCAAGCAGTAGAGCAGTTCCCATGGGAATACATACAAGGAGTTAGATTGATTCGTATGTTTCCACCTAGCGTTGGCCAAATACATAAAGATAGTCATCCTAAAGCTAACTATCGATTTTTTAGAGAAGGTCATGTTAGTTTAAGTTTTAATATTGCTGACGGCGGCGGCATATTAAATTATTTAGACGAAAACAGCGAACAGCGTAACGTAGATAATAACATTAAAATTTTTCATTTCGATGACAGTGTAGCCCATGGTGTTACGCCTATATCCTCTCCGCGATATCAATTAAGAATGTGGGGCAAATTAAAAGTCCCATACGAAACCATATTAAAGGTATAAATGAACTATAAATTGCACGATAATGGATGGACGGTAGTAGTCCATGATTTCGACGTTAAGAACGCAACACAACAAGAAGCAGATGAAATTGCAAAATTAGTATCCTCTAACATTGTTGTTTATATAAATGATCCAAGACTTAAAGATGTTACTCCTGAAGATCAAGTTAGATTTTGCGAAATGATCGGAACAATCAGAACTTTAGATATTAATGACATTCGCAGTATTTCTAGTGCAATAGGAACAGACGATGTTGGTCGCAAAATACAACGAGTCACAGCAGAAAAGAATGAGCAAGGATATCCGGGTTTGTTCGGCCACAAAGAATCTTTAGATTGGCACAACAATCGCCCGTGGGACTTACAAAGAAAACCCATAGTATGGCTTAAGACAGTTAGGGGAGCAGAAGGAAGTCGAACTAGCTGGACTAACACCATACTAGCGTATCAGGATATGAAAGAAGAATTTCCAGACTTTATTGCTGAATTAGAAGAAAAGAAATATCGGGTAGTTTGTGGATGGAAAGATCGTGCTGAAGGCGGGCATACAACCATGTATACCGAATGGGCAGGCATTGAACAATTTAAACCTTTGATCGGAAAGAACAGAAGCGAAGAAACGGCAATGCCTTTGATATTCGAAAATGAAGGTGGTAACAAGGGATTTTTCTTGCCATTTTTG
>JACCDL011258830.1_pt1 | contig 19028 bp, 20 predicted proteins | sample 7441931 | NCBI WGS metagenome assembly JACCDL01 (sample SAMN15323437, study PRJNA562643) | freshwater metagenome | isolation source: river surface water | place: USA:Blue River Watershed | collected 2017-08-16 | reverse complement strand
CGAGCTACGGTTGAGCCACGCTGACTGATTTTAAAGAAGCTATCTAGCATGGAGTTACCCTTCTGTTTTTTTAACATGGTGTTTTCGACATGTTGTTGAATGCAGTCCAACAAACTGAGGGGAGTGGCTTTAACTTAAGGGTTACTGAGAAGTAAGCCTGGCTACCACACCGAGGGCGACTGCGACAGATTGGCCAATAAGCAGCGCAAATAGTGCAGTTCCAAGCCCAAGGGTGCCGCCCAGCAGAGTGCCGATCGTAAGTGCAACTAATTCAATTCCCAATCGCACTCTTCCGACACGAACCCCAGTTTTGTAATGAAGCCCTGTCATTAGTCCATCGCGAGGACCTGTTCCTAATCCGCAAGTTATGTACAGAGCCGATCCAGCTCCGACCATTCCTATTCCTATGAATATATAAAAAAGCTGGAGAAAAAGTTGATTGGGTTGGGGAATTAAGTGCAATCCAATCTCTAGCGCAGTTGCAATTCCAACGATATTCATAATTGTGCCAAAACCTGGCCGCTGTTTTAGTGGAATCCAAAGCAGCAGCACAACCATACTTATCAGAAAGGTTGCTTCGCCAATATTGAAGGTAGATTGCTTTGATATACCTTCCGCGAGTACTACCCACGGAGAATTACCAAGGGTTGATAAAACAAGAAGAGATTCACCAACGCCAAAGATGATTAAGCCAAAGAATAGAATGGCGTATCTTTGCAAATCATAAATATCTACACCCAAATCCCAAGTATGAGCTGCACGCCAAGGAGTGATTGGAATTGTTTTATTTGGTTTGAGGTGTTTTTGCAACCATTTGAAAAGAGTTTTCACTGTTAAACTATAGACCTATTCACTAGATGATTGGTTGGTTATGGAGTTCTCTTATTCACAATCGATCATTATTGGTTTGATACAGGGCGCCACGGAGTTATTTCCAATATCAAGCCTTGGGCATGCGATTCTAATTCCAGCTTGGATTGGTGGCAGCTTTGCAAAATTTATGACCGAAGAGAATCAAGCATATCTGTTGATCACCATTGCTATGCATTTGGCCAGCGCAATTGCACTTTTCATTGTATTTCGAAAACGTTGGGTTAATTTGTTATACGGTGCGACTAAATCCATTATCAAAAAAGATTTTCAAACAACCCAATTTCGAGTTTTAGGGTATCTGGCGATAGCTACTATCCCAGTTGGTTTTCTTGGAGTTGTATTGGGGGATTACTTTCAAAATTTATTTGGAAAGGCAGTCTTTTCCGGAGCCTTTCTCTTTATTAATGGCCTCATACTGATTGGCGCTGAAAAATTATCACGCCGAGATATTGTTCATGAGTTTAGCGATTCAGATGCTGAAATTGATCACCGCATTAATGCCAAAAGTGCACTTGTCATTGGATTCGGTCAATCATTAGCCTTATTTGCTGGAATTAGTCGATTTGGAATTACCATGAGTGCAGGATTACTAAAGAAATTAAATCACTCAGTTGCCTCTGATTTTGCCTTCCTGATGGCTCTTCCAGTAATTCTTGGAGCCTCGATATTGAAGTTACCTGAATTATTCACCTCAGATACTCGGCTAATTCTTGGTCAGATTTTGGTTGGTTGTCTCGTTTCATTTTGTGCTACATATCTAAGTGTTAAGTTTCTAGTTCGTTGGTTTAAAACTAACACCCTCTACCCATTTGCAATTTATTGTTTGTTATTTGGTGGCATTTCTTTCGTTAGGTTTATTTGATGTTTGTCGGTTTTGGAACTGTTTTAAACATACTTGCGATTGTAATTGGTGGCGCGTTGGGTGTAGCTCTAGGAAGTAGATTTAAAGAGAGGTTAAGGGATTTAATTACCCAGGTTCTAGGATGCGTCACATTCATATCGGCGGCAGATGCTATTTCAGCTTATTGGAAAGCGGATTTGGTAGATTCATTGCCCAGAGGAGCAACCATGCTGGTTGTAGTTTTCTCACTTTTGCTTGGCGCTTTATTCGGAAGTTGGATTGATATTGAAGGAAGATTGGAAAATTTTGCAGAGCGATTGAAAGGCAAATTTGCTAAAGATGGTGAGCACAATTTTGTGGAAGGGTTTGTTTCTGCATCTTTGATATTTGCCATTGGACCGCTTGCCATTTTAGGAAGCATTAGCGATGGAATGGGTACCGGTATCGATCAACTGGTTTTAAAAAGTACCTTGGACTTTTTCACAGCAATGGCCTTTGCTGCAACTTTAGGTTGGGGTGTCGCTTCTTCCGCGCTACCAGTGGGAATTTACCAATTTGTTTGGACCGGAATAGGTTTATTTTTAGGTTCGATTCTTGCTATGTATCAAGTACTGGCTATGACGGCTGTTGGCGGCATTCTGCTATTGGGTATTGCGTTTAGAATCTTAAAAATAAAACAGATTGCAGTCGGCAATATTCTTCCTGCAATAGCGATAGCGCCATTACTAGCGCTGATCGCACACCAGTTTTAGAGATTAAAAAGTTTTTGCATCAATTACGAAACGATACTTAACATCACTTGCAACAGTTCGATCATAGGCTGTATTTATGTAATCAGCTTTAATTACTTCGACATCTGAAACTATTGATTTTTCTCCACAAAAATCAAGCATCTCCTGTAATTGAGCGATCCCACCTATCATCGAGCCTGATAGAGATCTTCGTTGACCTAGAAGTGTGCCTGCATTTACTGCATATGGTTTTCCTGGTAATCCGATCACAACTAAGGTCCCATCTAATCTCAGCATCTGAAGATATGGCTCTAAATCAATATCAGCCGATACTGTGTTAAGCAGCAGGTCATATTGTTTTTCTAATTGTTTTAAATTATTCAGATCCTTGGTGGATACAAAATGATGTGCCCCCATTTTTTTAGCATCAGCCTCTTTGGCCGGGGAGTGTGAAAATACGGTCACATCGGCACCCAGCGCGACGGCAAACTTGACTCCCATATGACCTAAACCGCCAAGACCAATGACTCCAACTTTTTTCCCTGGGCCCGCTTTCCAATTACGAAGTGGTGAATACAGAGTGATTCCGGCGCACATCAATGGCGCAACCCCTGCCAGATCTAGATTTTGCGGAATATGAACTGCGTAATCCTCATCAATTACAAAACTATCTGAGTAACCGCCCATTGCCACAGTTTTTCCATCGCGCTCATATGTATTGTAAGTGCCAGTCATTCCCTCTACGCAATATTGTTCCAAACCTTTTTTACAACTATCACATTTGCGACATGAATCAACAAATACGCCGACACCAATTAAATCGCCAACTTTAAATTTACTAACCTCAGATCCAATGGCGGTAACCTTCCCGACAATTTCATGCCCTGGAACCATAGGAAAAATCGCTGGGCCCCACTCTTCACGAGCCTGATGTATATCTGAGTGACAGATTCCTGCATAGTAAATATCTAATGCAACATCTCTCTTTCGTAACTCTCTGCGCTCAAAGGTGAACTCTTCAAGAGGAGCCTTTGCTTTTTTTGCCGCGTAACCTTTACTGATCATTTGATATCTCCTTAATTAGTTGTTGAAAGGCAAAGATTGTTCTGCAGCTGGGTTGGAAATTCTAGATGTTACCTTTCGCATATGATGACGACGACATAAAACCTCATATGCAACAGTTGCATTAGTAGAAACATCTCCAACAACAACTTGTTCACCTTCGGTAACCATCTCACCATTTACTATACGAGCGTTGTGAGTAGCTCTGGCACCGCACCAGCAAAGCGCCTCAACCTGCAGAGTTTGAACTCGATCTGCTAACTCCACTAAGCGTGCACTACCTGGAAATAATTTGGTACGAAAATCTGCAAGAATGCCAAAGGCATACACATCAATTCCTAAACCATCAACGATCTTTGCCAACTGATCAATCTGCTCTGATTGATAAAATTGGGCTTCATCACAAATTACGAAATCGATGCGTCCGCCAATTGATAATCTTTCAACTAATAATTTGTGTAAATCTAAATCAGGATCAACCTCCAACGCCTCAGATTGGAGGCCGAGCCTGGAGGAGATAACTCCTTTGCCGGCTCGATCTTTCCTTGTAAAGATGACACCTTCTCTGCCGCGGGATCTATGATTGTGGACAGTTTGCAAAGCCAATGTTGATTTGCCGCTATCCATTGTTCCGCAATAATAAATGAGTTCGGCCATGGCTCTTATTCTGCCAATAAAACTGATATTTGTAGATCGGGGAATTGCTCGCTGATTTGTGATCTACCGCCTAAAGCTGGAATTTCCATAAGAAAAATAATTGAATCAACATGAAGTTTCACTTTTTGGCAGAGTTTTATCGCGGCGATCGCTGTTCCGCCGGTAGCCAGAACATCATCTACGATAGTTACAGAAGCATCGGTCTGATAGAGATCCCGATGTATCTCTAAGGCAGCTTCGCCATACTCCAATTTATAGATTTGTTTTTCAACTGGCCCAGGCAACTTACCCGATTTGCGTAATGGAATAAAACCTTTTTTATTTGCATGTGCAACCGCAGAGGCAAAAATAAATCCTCGAGCCTCAATTCCTGCAATATATTGACTTGAGATTGACCGTGATGAGCATTCGTTGATAATTTTTTCAAAATTTTCAGAATCAGCTAGTAATGGAGTAATGTCTTTGAATTGAACCCCGGCTATGGGGAAATCTGAGATATTGCGGATCAAGGTTAAATCTATATCCAGCATGCGTGGAGTGTAATCATTCGGGATGGAAAGAGCCCCAGAAACAGCCTACAAAGTATGTGTCCGAGAGGGGAGTTGAACCCCTAAGCCCTTACGGGCACTAACACCTCAAGCTAGCGCGTCTGCCAATTCCGCCACCCGGACGAACAAAGCAAATTCTATAGTAATTGGGCAAATGTATTGTCTTGTGTCCCAAAAAATGAAGAATCAATCACCAAAGGCTCAATTGTGTAGCAGAATAAGAACATGAGATTAACTCCAGAGCAGATTATCGAACTAGAAAATGACACTATTTCACTATGCCAGGAATTGATTCGAATTCCTAGTGTGAATCATGGCGAAGGAAAAGGCGATGAGAAGGCAATCGCAGAATTTATTGCTGGTAAATTAAAAGAGGTAGGCATTGAATCAGAGTTAATTGAAACAGCACCAAATAGAGTAAATGTTGTAGCAAAAATTCCCGGCAGTGACTTATCTAGACCGGGCTTAATTCTGCATGGTCATATTGATGTAGTTCCAGTAAATGCAGATGATTGGTCGGTTGATCCATTTAGCGGTGAAATCAAAGATGGTTTTATATGGGGTCGCGGCGCAGTCGATATGAAGAATATCGATGCCATGATTCTTGCCAGTGTGAGAATGTGGAAGAAGATTGGTTACTTACCACCGAGAAATATTCTTCTTGTCTTTTTTGCAGATGAAGAGGCATCTGGAACTTATGGATCTAGATGGTTGGTAAAACATAGACCTGAATTATTTGATGGGTATAGCGAAGCGGTATCTGAAGTAGGTGGTTTCTCGGTGACTATCACTGGCGAACACAGATTGTATTTAGTGGAAGCGGCACAAAAAGGTATCCAGTGGCTAAAGTTAACGGCAAAGGGAACTGCAGGGCATGGATCATTTATAAATCCAGATAATGCATTGACCAAGATTTCAGAAGCAGTTGCTCGAATTGGTAATTATGAGTGGCCTCAATTGGAAACTAAGACTGGTGCAAAACTCTTTAAGAAAATAGCTGAATTAACTGGTGATCCGTATGATCCAACAAATGTGAAACCTCTGTTAAAACATCTTGGTCCAGCAGTTAAAATGATTGGTGCAACTATTCAAAATACCGCTAATCCAACAATGCTTGAAGCGGGTTACAAGGCAAATGTTATTCCGGGCGGGGCAAGCGCAGTTATTGATGGCAGATTTTTACCGGGTTATGAAAAAGATTTGCATGAAACCATAAAAAGATTAGCCGGCCCTGATATCGAGGTTGAATTTGTAGCCCGAGATATAGCGTTAGAGGTTGATTTCACCGGGGATCTGGTTACCGCAATGTGTGATGCAATAACAGGTGAGGATCCTGAAGGTATCCCAGTTCCTTATTTAATGAGTGGTGGTACAGATAATAAAGCGCTAAGCGAACTTGGGATTATTGGTTATGGCTTTAGTCCATTGATGTTGCCAAAAGAGCTTGATTTCTTCGCTTTATTCCATGGAGTCGATGAGCGTGTGCCAATAGAAGGATTGAAATTTGGTACCCGAGTTATGTATGAATTTTTAGAGAATGTTTAATTAGAGAGAAACTTCATTTAAAGCTAAACGCACCTGTTCTGGCAGATTTACTTGTTCAACTGTAAGTATTCCTCGAAGCTGGGCACCAGTTCTTGCGCCGATTAATGCGCTTGTAACACCTGGTGCATCTCGTACCCAAGATAAGGCTACTTCCAACGGGGAAAAACCTAGCCCTTCGGCGGCTACACAAACCGCTTCAACTATTTTCTTCGATTTGTCGGAGAAGTATGGCTCAACAAAGTTAGCAAAATGGGGACTTGCGCCGCGAGAGTCTGAGGGTACGCCATTTCTATATTTGCCAGTTAAAACTCCTCGACCCAACGGAGACCATGCAAAAAATCCAATATCCATTGAGATAGCAGCAGGCAGAATTTCTTCCTCGACTTTGCGATTTAGTAAAGAGTACTCATTTTGAGCAGATGAAATCATGCTTTTTCCAAAAAGCGGGTTTTGTAAAGTGGCAGATCTTGCAAGTTGCCAACCATTGAAATTGCATAAGCCGACATATCTCGCTTTACCGGATGTTACAGCGTAATCAAGAGCAGACAAGCTTTCTTCCAGTGGAGTTAATTTGTCCCAGGTATGAATTTGCCAAATATCAACATGGTCAACATTTAATCGAGATAGTGATTTATCTAGATCAGAAATAAGATCATTACGGGAGTTGGAAATTTTTCTAACTCCATCAGTTACCGATACGCCTGCTTTGGTAGCAATAACCACATCTTCACGTTTAATCAAAGTTCCAATGAATCCGCCAAGTACACGCTCTGCATCACCGTCGCCGTATATTGCCGCGGTATCGATCAGATTCCCACCTGATTCAAAGAATAATTGCAACTGTTGGGCAGCCTCATTTTCATCGGTATCTCGGCCCCAGGTCATTGTTCCTAGACCCAATCTTGAGATCTCTAGGCCACCTAACCTGCGTTGTTCCATGGCGGGCAGATTAGCAACTACTTTGATTAAAAATCGGTAACCTTGCCAAATGCCTCAACTTTATTTACTTAGACATGCACAGTCAGAGGCGAATCAGAGCGGAATTCTTGCCGGACCAGACAACTCAGTGAATCTATCTGACAAAGGTAGAAATCAAAGCTTAAAGGTGTCAAAACATTTGAAAAATATTGATTTCAGAGAAATTTACTGTTCACCAATTACAAGATGTATTCAAACAATAGAGCCATTTTTAGGATCAAGAAAAGAGATTCCTTTGATTCACGAGGAAAGAATCAAGGAGATGAATTACGGTAGCTGGAATGGCAAGCTCCTAGAGGAGTTGAGCAAAAAAAGAGATTGGCAGAAAATTCAAAAGGCTCCTTCAAAATTCACCTTTCCAGATGGCGAAAGTTTCAATCAATTGCGAAAGCGGGTTTCTAGTTTTTTGACCGATATAGAGGGTAAAGATGGCTCTATCTTGATAGTCTCCCATGGAGATGTAATCAAGATGATTTTGGCCTGCACCCTGAGTTTGCCAACAGATAAGTTTCAGAATTTTGTTATAACACCTGCTTCAATTTCAATTGTCAACTATGACCATCGAAATCGCAGTGTAATTTCATTGAATCAAAAGATTGAAAGGTATTCAGCAAAAAAGAGATTTTCATCTTTTTTGCTCGGAGGTGAAAATGCCTAGGATCATCTATCGCCATGATTCAGTAAATAGATTTATCGTTAGTGCAATAGGCGAGCCAGGAAATCGAGAATTCTTTCTACAAGTATCATCGAACCAAGGGTTGAACACCATTGCAGTAGAGAAAGAGCAGGTTCGCGCACTTTCAGAACAACTCAATCTTCTAATCTCAGAGCTTCGTAGAAGTGGTTCGATAACTAAGGCGCAAAGCTCGGTTAGTGCCAAATTTGATGATGATCCGCTGGAAATTCCGATTGAATCAGATTTTCAGCTTGGTGTAGCAAATATTGCTTGGATGAATGGAGTAATTCAACTTACATTTCAAGCGATATCGAGTGAGGATGAGGTATTGCTAGATGATTTAGATGATGGGCCTGATTTAGTGATCGCATCGATTCCCATTGAGATTGCAAAGGGATTTTCCGTCAGGGCAGATCGAATACTTTCGCAAGGTAGAGGAGCCTGCCCGTTTTGCAGTTTGCCGATGAATATTTCGGGGCATCTATGTCCAAGAGCCAACGGTTATCGCAGGTAGAAAATGTCCAACAATTCACTATTGCGTAAGCTTGAAAATGAGGAATTAATAATATCGGGGCGATTAATTGATGCCTCGAATGCAACTTTGTTTGGACATCTTAAGGATGATGAGAGTTTAAAAATTATTTACAAGCCAGTAGCCGGCGAACGTCCGCTTTGGGATTTTCCTGATGGCTCACTCGCTGCAAGAGAGTTTGCTGCCTATTTATTCAGCGAAATTTTCGATTTTCATTTAGTCCCGGAAACAGTTTTGAGAGAGGGGCCGTTTGGTTTTGGCATGGTGCAGAGGTGGATTGAAGATGCCCAGCCTGAAAATTTAATTGAAATCGCGCAAGCCACCACTGATGAGATCCGGAGAATGATTTTTTTTGACTCCCTTATTAATAATGCTGATCGAAAGTATGGTCACATATTAATTGGACCAGATAGAAAAATTTTTGGTTGTGACCATGGCATAACATTTCACAGTGAAGACAAATTGCGGACCGTTCTTTGGCAATTTAGTGGTGATCACCTGACAGAAACGGAGATTCAACTATTAAATAAAGTAGTTGCGTATAAATATGAGGAATTCCGTGAACTTTTAAGTAAAAATGAGATCGAAGCCATAGCACTCAGGGCAAAGAAAATGTTAAATGATGGACGGTTACCAGCCCCGGCTATTGATCGGCCAGCTATTCCTTGGCCACCTGTTTGAGATACCGATCATCTAGAATGAGAGTATGATGATTTGGCCGCAGATCGATCTGCCACCATTGCCTTTAAAATTAGAACCTTTAACTCTGCTGGACTCATATCGTGGGAAATGTACTTTAAAGAACTCCCGCTTCTTCAGTATGTATGTGTGTGGAATTACACCATACGATGCAACCCATTTAGGTCACGCTGCAACTTATCTCTCATTTGATCTAATTAATCGATATTTAACACTTGAACACACAAATGTTTCCTTTACCGAAAATGTCACCGATATTGATGATCCATTGCTGGAACGAGCACATCGAGATGGTACTGATTGGAAAAAATTAGCAGAAGATCAATTAACCTTATTTAAAAATGATATGTCAGCTTTGCGGATACTACCTCCCGATAACCTTATTAAGGTCACCGAATCAATGCCTCTGATTGAATCTTTTATAAAAAAATTGGAGGAGAAGGGTTATACATATCGGATTGATTCTGATATCTATTTCTCAGTTGAACCATTTCTCAAAGAACTACCGATCGACCCTCAAGATGCAGTTAAAATTTTTTCGGGGCGCGGTGGTGATCCAAGCCGTTCCGGTAAGAAACACCCTCTCGATCCATTGTTGTGGCTTGCCAATAAAGAAGGTGAACCAGGTTGGAACTCAAGTTTTGGATTTGGGCGACCTGGTTGGCATGTTGAGTGTACGGCGATCGCTCTTGAGTATTTGGATAGAGATGATGCGGAGTTTGTAATTGATTTGCAAGGTGGTGGCTCTGATCTAATTTTTCCTCACCACTTCATGAGTGCACAGTTGATTAAAGCTGCGACTGGGCGGGATTTTGCAAGGTTCTTTATACATACTGGAATGGTTGGTTACGAGGGCGAGAAGATGAGCAAATCCAAGGGCAATTTAGTTTTTGTTTCTAAATTACTGGATCAAGGGGTCGAACCGATAGTGATTCGATGGGCTTTACTTAAAGATCACTATCAAGCAGATCGCGAGTGGACGGATGAGTTATTAAATAATGCATTTGATGAAGTTAATCTTGTGCGATCTGCTCTTTCAAATACCGAAGTAGTTGATCCAACTAATTGGTTAAGAAATGTAGCGGATGCAATCGCAAACAACCTCGATACTCCGACAGCACTTGGAGAGATAGTAAAATGGTCGGAAGCTAGTTTGCATGGTGATAAAAGAAGTGAATTGGTCAATGGCGCTGGTTTAATGTCTCGTGGAATTGATTCTTTACTAGGTCTTTCTTTCTAATTGCTCAACCAAAGAGTATCTGCGGTAAAGTTACTTCAATGATTACCATCCGTGATTTCTTGAAAGAAAATATTCTCATCGCTGATGGTGCAATGGGAACGATGTTGCAGGCTCAAGAACCCTCACTCGCAGATTTTCAAAACCATGAAGGTTGCAACGAGATTCTTAATGTCACAAGAGCTGACATAGTTGAATCCGTTCACAATGCCTATTTAGCGGTTGGAGTCGATGCAATTGAAACCAATACATTTGGCGCAAATTTTGCAAATTTGGCTGAATATGGAATTGAGGATCGGATATATGAATTAGCTTTTGCGGGTGCGCAGATAGCTCGTAAGTGTGCCGATACTTTCTCCACAGTACAGGCGCCTAGATTTGTTCTCGGTTCAATTGGCCCTGGAACTAAATTACCAACCTTAGGTCATACAACTTATGAAATATTGAAAGATGCTTATCAAAAGTGTGCGCGGGGTTTGATAGATGGTGGTTCTGATGCATTATTGATTGAAACAGCACAAGATCTTTTGCAAGCTAAAGCAGCAATTAATGGCGCAAGAGCTGCCATCTCTAAAAGCGGCAAAGATATCTTATTAATTGCGCAAGTAACTGTTGAGACCAATGGCACGATGCTTTTAGGTTCAGAGATCGGAGCAGCTTTAAATGCCCTGCAACCATTGAATATTGATTTAATCGGTTTGAATTGCGCAACTGGTCCATTGGAGATGAGCGAACACCTGCGCACATTAAGTTTGAATACCGAGATAGGTATATCGGTTATGCCTAATGCTGGACTACCAATTTTGGGGGAAAAAGGCGCACACTACCCACTCTCTCCTGAAGAGTTAGCTCAATCACTTTCAAATTTTGTAAGAGATTACAAAGTGAGTTTAGTTGGAGGCTGTTGCGGTACGACTCCTGACCACTTGGCATCAGTCGTTAAAAAAATTAAATCAGAAAAGGTCCAGAAGCGCAGCGTCCGTGTTGAAAGTGGCGCATCATCTTTATATCAATTCGTTCCATTCCGCCAAGATAAAACTTATTTAGCCATTGGTGAAAAAACTAATGCCAATGGTTCTAAGGCTTTCAGAGAGGCCTTGTTGGCAGATGATTGGCAAAGTTGCGTCGAGATCGCCCGCGATCAAATTCGTGATGGTGCACATATGCTTGATTTGTCTGTTGATTATGTAGGGCGTGATGGTGTAGCTGACATGAGTAAATTAGCTCATTTATTCTCAACCGCATCTACTTTGCCTATAGTCCTAGATTCAACTGAACCGTTAGTTCTGGAGGCTGGATTAAAACAATTAGGTGGCAGATCAGTTATTAACTCAGTTAATTTTGAGGATGGCGATGGAGAAAATTCAAGATTTGCAAAGATTATGCCGTTGGTCAAAGAGCATGGCGCCGCAGTTATTGCACTGACGATAGATGAAGAAGGTCAAGCAAGAGACAAAGATTGGAAGTTGCGAGTAGCAAAGAGATTGATCGAAAAGCTAACCAAGGAGTGGGGCATGAATCAAGGAGACATCATTATTGACATGCTCACTTTCCCGATCGCCACTGGCCAAGAAGAGACCAGGCGCGATGGCATTGAAACTTTATCTGCAATTAAGGATTTGAAGAGGGAATACCCCGATGTTCAAACTACTTTGGGTATTAGCAATATATCGTTTGGTTTGAACCCGGCTGCACGTATAGTTTTAAATTCAGTTTTTCTGGCAGAAGCGGTGAAAAATGGTTTGGATTCAGCGATTGTTCACCCATCGAAGATAATGCCAACTCACAAAATTAGTGAGGAACAAATGCAGATCGCACTAGATCTGATTTATGATCGCAGGCAATACGCCGAAAATGGTGATCTGATATTTGATCCGCTCAGTAAATTACTGGAAATTTTCTCTGGAGTAGAAGTCACTTCAAGTAAAGAGAGTCGTGCAGCGGATTTAGCTGCATTGCCGCTGACCGATCGTTTACAGAGAAGAATTATCGACGGAGAAAAGGTCGGTTTAGAAGAGGATCTTCAAGAGGCGTTAGGGCAGAACTACTCCGCATTAACAATTATTAATGATTATCTTCTAGCTGGTATGAAAACTGTTGGTGAGTTATTTGGTAAAGGCGAAATGCAACTGCCCTTTGTTTTGCAATCTGCTGAGGTGATGAAGAGTGCGGTGGCGATTCTAGAACCCTATATCGAGAAGACCGATGATGCGGGCCGAGGAAAGATTCTTCTTGCCACTGTTAAGGGGGATGTTCATGACATCGGAAAAAATTTGGTTGACATTATTCTTTCAAATAATGGATATGAAACTGTGAATATCGGAATTAAACAAACTGTTAATCAAATCATTGATGCAGCAGAGAGCAACAATGTGGATGTTATCGGCATGAGTGGTTTGCTGGTTAAATCTACGGTAATAATGAAGGAAAATCTTGAGGAGTTAACAGCTCGAGGTTTATCGAAAAAATGGCCGGTTGTACTAGGGGGAGCAGCACTAACCCGATCCTTTGTGGAGCAAGATTTGGCAGAAAAATTTGATGGCACAGTTCGTTACGCAAAAGATGCCTTTGAAGGTTTGCGCTTGATGGATACATTTATGGCAATCAAAAAAGGCGTTCCTGGGGCTGAACTGCCGCCACTGAAGAAACGTGTTACAAATGCCAGAAACATTGATTCTCAATCATTATTGGATACGCGACGAAGCGATGTTGCAGCTGATAATCCAGTTCCAACTCCTCCTTTTTTTGGAAGTAAGGTTGTAAAGGGAATCGCTCTTAATGATTACTCGCAAATGCTTGATGAACGTGCCTTGTTTCTGGGTCAGTGGGGTTTAAAGGGTAAAGATTTTGAAACAATGGCAGAGGAGGAAGGCCGACCTCGTTTACGCTCTCTACTCAATGAGGTGCAATCAAAAAGCTGGTTAAATGCTGCGGTAACTTACGGATATTTTCCGTGTTACAGCGAAGGTAATGATTTGGTGATTTTGCATCACGATGGAGATAAGAAAGGATCGGAACGTACTAGATTCTCATTCCCGAGACAATCCCGTGATCGTAGATTGTGTTTATCTGATTTCTTCCGTAGTAAAGATAGTGGAGAATTAGATGTTGTATCTTTTCAGATAATCACTATGGGCCAATCAATCAGTGATGCAATCACTTCACTATTTAATCAAAATCTCTATCGTGAATATCTGGAGTTGCATGGCTTGTCTGTTCAATTGACTGAAGCACTTACGGAGATGTGGCACGCTAGAACTCGTAGCGAACTTGGCTTCAGCGCAGAAGATAATGAGGATCTTAAAGAAATTTTTAATCAAGGTTACCGCGGTTCACGATATTCATTTGGATATCCAGCATGCCCTGACCTGTCCCAACAAATTCAATTAATGGAACTTCTTGAGCCACAGAAGATTGGTGTGACATTGTCGGAGGAGCATCAGTTACATCCAGAACAATCCACGACTTCGATAGTTCTGCATCACCCAGAAGCAAAGTATTTCAACGCCTCATGAGTGCAGTGCTTTTCGATATGGATGGAACCTTGGTTGATTCTGAACCTTTGTGGTTAGAAGCAGAGATCGAGGTAATGCGCAACGAAGGTTGTATATGGACCGCTGAAGATCAATTGGCTTGCCTTGGCGGACCAAGAGCTAAAACAGAACGTATCATGCAAGAGAAAGCTGGTCGGAAAACGCCGGATGGTTACTTCGGCAATCAATTAGATGAGTTGATGGAGGTAAAACTAGCAAACCAGTTGCAATTAGTTCCTGGTGCAATTGATTTACTAACCGAATGTAAGTCCAATAATTTAAAATCTGCTTTAGTGACCGCCAGTGGCAGGCGATTGATGAATGTGGTAGTAAAAAGCTTCCCTCGGGACTTATTTGATGTTGTTGTGAGTGGTGACGATGTCGAGAATTCAAAGCCAGATCCAGAGCCTTATCTGACAGCGGCTAAATTATTATCAGTTGATATTAAAAAATCTGTCGTTATCGAAGATTCTTTAACTGGGGTTACCTCTGGACTAGCATCCGGAGCACAAGTGATAGCCATTCCACATCTAGTTAATATTCCCAAGCATAAAAATTTAAGGATAGTGAGCAAATTATCCGATATCACTTATTCCAATTTAATCAATTGGTACCCATTTTTGAAGGAGGCGTAAGTGATTGACCGCAATTTTAAGTACGGCGATAGAGTGCAGTTCACCGACGCCAAAGGTAAGTTGTACTCGATTACATTGCAACCAGGCGGGGAATGGCATACCCATAAAGGTTGGCTTAAACATGATGAGATCGTTGGAAAACCTGAAGGATCTATATTCATAACAAATGGGGATTTGAAGTTTCAGGCCTTTCGCCCTCTGCTTGGTGATTATGTTTTATCAATGCCTCGTGGTGCGACGATCATTTATCCAAAGGATGCGGCGATGATTTTAGGATTGGCAGATGTTAAGCCAGGTGTACGAGTTTTGGAATCTGGCATTGGATCTGGTGCTTTAACTTTATCCCTAGTGCGAGCTGTTGGTGAGGATGGTTTTGTTCGTTCGATCGAGATAAGAGATGATTTTGCGCAAATATCCAAACAGAATGTGATCAATTATTTCGGTGGTGAACCCAAAAATTGGGAGTTAGTTGTTGGTGGATTTCAAGAACAACATTTTGAACCAGAATGGGATCGAGTTATTCTCGATATGTTGGCACCCTGGGAATGCATTGAAGCTGCCGCACAAGCTTTAGTACCTGGCGGAGTAATTTTGGCGTATGTAGCAACAACTACTCAACTATCACGTTTTGCGGAGGCATTAAAGGAGAGTGATTTGTTTACTGAGCCTGAAAGTTCAGAAATTATTGTGAGAGGTTGGCATCATGAAGGCCTTGCAGTTCGTCCGCACCATCGAATGATTGGCCACACCGGATTTTTAACAATTGCTAGACGAATGGCGCCTGGGGTATCAGTGTTGCAACGCCGTAGAAGACCATCTAAGGGAAGTTACGGCGCTGCAGAGTAAAAGGGTTAAGAAACCTTAATTAAATCAACTACAAAAATTAGGCTCTCATTTGGTGCGATCGGACCTGATCCACTTTCACCATAACCTAATGAAGGTGGAATGATTAACAAACGACGTCCACCCTCCTTCATGCCTGGAATTCCTTGTTGCCAACCAGCGATAACTCCGCTCAGCGGGAAGGTAGCTGTTTGCCTGCCATCCCAAGAGGATTGAATAACTTGTCCTGTGCTCCAAGACATTAAGACGTAGTGAACCTCTAATGTTGATGTAGCTATTGCCACGGCACCTGCACCAACGATTATGTCCTTGCTTTGCAGACCGTTTGGAGCTTCACCTGATAAAGCACCAATGACTGGGGCTTGTCCTGCCGTGGATGTCACTGATGGAAATAGGAACGGCTTAGATTGGTTGCCTGACATAGATTCAACTCCTCCATCTGTTGAGCATGCTGTTAGTAATACAAGAACAGAAGCCAATGCGACCGCCTTTGTGAGTTTAATTTTTCCCATCATCACAGCCAATCCGATCCATAGTAATTTGTATGGATAATCTTATCCTGTGAGTGCGGATAAAACTGAGAGATTAATCAATCTAACTCTTGGGTTGCTTTCCAGTAAACGATACTTGACCAAAAATGAGATATTTCGAAGTATTGCAGGTTACAACGGATCGCCTGAAACTATGGAGCGAATGTTTGAGCGGGATAAAGATGAACTCCGCAGCCTAGGAATTGAGATTGAAGTTGGACAGCTAGACCCCTTATTTGAGGATGAACAAGGTTACTTAATTAGAAGCGCAAACATTCAAATTCAACCGCATGAGTTTTCCAAAGAGGAAATACTCTTGATGATGATGGCAGGCAATCTATGGCGGGAGAGCGCCTTAGCAAATTTAACAAAAAATGCACTCATCAAAGTGGCTTCCTTGGATGGCGGAGTTGGTTTCAACAAAATTCCATTACCCGTGATAAATGATGAAAGTTTCAACTTCAGTTCCTTTGAAAAGATTATTCAATCCATATTAGACAAGAGATTTATATCCTTTACATACAAGGATAGGAGTCGGACAGTGGCACCGCTGGGATTGAAAAATGTAGCGGGATTTTGGTACCTGATTGGTCAGGAGGGTGATTCTGAAATTAAGGTATATAAATTAATAAGAATCCAATCGGAGATATTGATCAATAAATCGCAACATCAATTTGTCAGACCAGTTGATTTTGATCTGAATAATTATTTGCAAAGTGATTTAAAAGGTAGATCAAGAAAAGCCACATTAAGAATTCGTGAAAACCGGGTCAATGCCCTCAGGTATCGTGGCGAAGTAACCCACGTTGAAGATGGTTGGGATTTACTGGAGATTGAATTTGAAGATGTGGCAGAGTTTGCAAGAGAGATACTTTGGTACGGCGATGATGTTTATGTTAAAACGCCTGATGATCTTAGAGATGACGTTATTTCGCAATTAGAAAAGGTAATTGATGGCCGATAGCGCACTTACTAGAGTTGCCAGAGCAATGGATATTATTCCCTTTGTTTTAGAAAACCCGGGAATAGGAATTACTGATTTAGCTTCACGATTTGAAGTTAGCGAAAAGCAAATAATTAAGGATCTTGATTTAATTTTTCTCTGTGGTCTACCAGGATACACCCCCTACGAGTTAATTGATTTAACCTTTGATGATGGTGCAGTAACAATTATTGATCCACAGCTTTTTGACAAACCACGAAAATTCTCTGAAACAGAGTGCGTGATTATTTTGCTTGGCCTATCTATCCTAAAAAATTCAATTACCGATCCAAGTCAGATTATCGTTATTGACAAACTTACCAAAAAACTAGCTAGTAAATACAACGTCGCAGATAATGCTGTTGTTAAAGAGCCAACTAAACCCAAATATTTTGCTGAAATCCTTAAGGCAATAAGTAATGAAGATCTACTTCTTATTGATTATTCTTCGATTTCAGATGACCAAGTTTTAAAACGGACTATTAAACCGCAACGTGTCATCATAAAAAACGGGAACTATTACCTTTTTGCAGTTGATCAAGAGCTCGCAGCAGATAGAATTTATAGGATCGATCAAATTAGATCTTTGAAAATGGCCGATACTGTTCCTCTGAATCAGATATCTGCAAATTCGGAGGTGGAAAACATCTCCTTTAAATTAAAAGTCAGCGAGCAATTATTGACCGAAAAGTATCGGGAGATCTTCACAGAAATCAGTCATCTAACAGATGGATATATTGTGGAAGGTAAGATTTCAAATTTGCAATGGTTGCACCGTTGGATTCTCAGGTATTCCTCGGTGATAGAAGTAATCGATCCATTATCCTTACGGGAGACGATTAGAAATCGAGCCCAAGCAGCGTTGGATCTCTACCGTTAATAACTCTTTCGGTTGCGTCTCGGTGTAAGATAGCAATATGAATCTAGAGAAACCTTGGCATATCCTCGTATTAATTATCGTAGCGGTCCTCCTTTTTGGCTCTAAGCGGCTGCCAGATTCAGCTCGTTCACTTGGCCGTTCACTTCGTATCTTCAAAAGTGAAATGAAGGAGTTAAACAAGGATGATAATGATTCAGATGGTGAAAAAAAACCAAATAGCAATAAATAGCTAACACTTAGTTATGGCTAAAGCACGTGGTCTTACGATGCCACTTATGGATCACGTCCGTGAGTTTCGAGGCAGATTTTTAAAATCACTTCTGGCAATTATTCTGTTTTCGGTATTTGGTTGGGTTTTTTATCAATCAATTATCAACGAATTAGTTAAACCCTTCTGCGATCTTCAAGCGATTGACGCCAAGAGTGCGCAGCATTGTGGGGATTTGTACATCAATGGATTAATCGGACCTTTTAATTTACATATCAAAGTGGCCTTTATTTCTGGTGTCATTCTCTCTGCGCCAATCTGGCTCTATCAAATTTGGGCTTTTATAACTCCGGCACTGCACAAACGAGAAAGACGTATTGCAATCTTTTTTGTTTCAGTTGCCACCCCCTTATTTTTAACCGGAGCACTTTGTGCATACTTGTTATTACCTCACGCAGTTAAAACGCTACTTGGCTTTACTCCAAAAGATCTGGGGAATCTTGTTCGTTTTGATGAGTATCTAGATTTCGTCATGCGCTTGATTTTGCTATTTGGAATCGCCTTTGTTTTGCCGCTTTTTCTTTTATTATTAAATTTAATCGGATTGATATCCGGGAAATCTATCTTGAAACCTTGGCGATTTGCAGTGTTTACGATATTTCTATTCACAGCTGCATTCACGCCAACTCCAGATCCGGTAACCATGACAATTTTAGCAATTCCGATTTGTTTGCTCTATTTCCTATCTGGAGCATTCGCAATCGTGCTAGATAAACGCAGAAACAAAAAGGATCTCTTATCAGATGATGCAGCCTCAATAATCGACAAACCTGAAAAAATCTGATGTGGTTGCTCGTATTAAATCGCAAATCTGGAAGAGGTCGAGTAGATCGTAAAGTAGATAAATTCACATATCTTTGTCGCAAAAATAATGTCCCGTATAAAATTATTGATAAAAACTCTGTGGAATTAACACATGAGGCTATCCAGAAATCTATCGCAGAAGATCAGATAAGCACGGTAATCGCCTTTGGTGGG
>JACCDL010680006.1_pt1 | contig 19039 bp, 17 predicted proteins | sample 7441931 | NCBI WGS metagenome assembly JACCDL01 (sample SAMN15323437, study PRJNA562643) | freshwater metagenome | isolation source: river surface water | place: USA:Blue River Watershed | collected 2017-08-16 | reverse complement strand
TTGGGCGAGGATCGTGGTTAAAGTCGACTGAGACCAAAGGCAATGTGTTGTAACCCAAGATGCCTTTGAGTGGGCCGCTTTCGCTCGCCTTCTTGATAAGTTCATTCACCTCTTCCACACTCGTGGCTTTGCTTGGCGTGAACGTTAAATCGACCACAGACACGTTGATGGTTGGTACGCGCATTGCGAAACCATCAAATTTGCCTTGTAATGCCGGTAAAACAAGCCCTACTGCCGCGGCTGCGCCGGTTTTGGTTGGAATCATGCTCATGGTCGCTGAACGGGCACGGCGCATATCGCTGTGATACACGTCCGTCAATACTTGGTCATTGGTGTAAGCATGAATGGTGGTCATCAAACCAGACTCAATACCAATGGAATCTAATAATGGCTTAACAATCGGAGCCAAACAGTTGGTCGTACAGCTGGCATTCGAGACCACTTGGTCGCTGGCTTTGAGAACTTGATGGTTCACACCATACACAATGGTGGCATCCACATCTTTTCCGCCTGGGGCAGAAATGATCACTTTCTTAGCGCCTTGCTGAATGTGCACCATGGCTTTTTCTTTAGAAGTGAAAGCGCCTGAACACTCCAACACCACATCCACACCCAAGTCACCCCAATTGGTTTCTAGAGGATTGCGGGTCGAGAAAATCTTGATGCGGTCACCATTGATCACCATGTGATCGCCGTCTACTGTCACAGTGCCTGGGAAGCGGCCATGGGCTGAGTCGTATTGCGTCAAGTGCGCATTGATATCAATGCCCCCTAAGCCGTTGATGGCGACCACTTTGATGTCATCGCGCTTCTCTTCGTAAATGGCACGCACCACCATGCGACCAATGCGACCATAACCGTTAATTGCAATTTTTATCATACTTCCCTCATTCAAAGAAACTTAATACTTAGTTTTTAATTTTTTATTAATACAAATTACTTAATTCAAATTCAATATCACTCAACTCAGACACAATCACTTTGGCATGGTCTAGTTGATCAGTTTCAAAAAAGTGGCTTCTAACTCCAATGAAATCCATTCCCGCAGCATGAGCTGCTCGCGCCCCATTATCTGAATCCTCAATCACCAAACATTTTGATGGATGAATGTTTAATTGTTTAGCTGCCAACACATAAGCTTCTGGGTCAGGCTTTTTATTAGCAACCTTTTCACCACAGATAACGATCTTAGGATTCAAATCAACGCGTCCTTCAATCGATGCGCTCCATAAACTATCCCAGTTAGATTGACTGGTTGTGGTGACCACACCCCACTGACGATTCAGATGCCAAATCTTTCTAATTAACTCTAAAAACCCAGAACGGGGTTTCACGATACCAGTGGCCATCAAACGTGCATAGATCTCGTTTTTTGTTTGATGCACTTGTTTCAGAAAGGCATCGTTGTAGTACTTTTTTGTTTGTCCAGTGGATTCCAACACGGCTCGATATGCTTTAAGCCTCTCAAATCCACCCGCCACTTTCAAAAGATCTCTGTAATGCCCACCATTCCAAGCCCAGCTCATTTCATGGTAAGCAAATGCGCCATTAAATGCTGGCAAATGTCCAATGGCTTCGGTTTCTGCGATTGTGCCATCCAAATCAAAAAGAACGATATCGTAAGCTCTCAAATTAATGAGACTTTTACCAACATTGCCATCTTTAATCATGCATGAAAAAGTCATTGAATCAATGTCCTTATTTAATCACTGCTTTTAAGTCACCTTTGGTATATTTCACGGCCATCGTGTCAAGTGCAATTGTTTTAATTTTGGAGGCTTGACCAGCGCTACCAAAAGCAATGAAACGATCATGGCAAATTCCTCTTGCCGCAGCTGTGGCTACTTTAAAGAATGCGCGAGGATCAAATTCTTCAGGCTTTTCCGCCATCAATTTACGCATGGCACCTGTCATTGCTAAACGAATATCAGTATCGATATTGACTTTCCGAACACCATTTTTAATACCTTCAACAATTTCTTCTACTGGTACACCATAGGTTTCTTTGATATCACCACCGTATTGACGAATAGTGGCCAACCATTCTTGTGGAACACTGGATGAACCATGCATCACTAAATGAGTATTTGGGATGCGCTGGTGAATCGCTTTAATCCGATCAATCGCTAAGATGTCTCCTGTTGGAGGACGACTGAATTTATAAGCGCCATGACTAGTGCCAATCGCAATTGCCAAAGCATCCACTTGAGTTTCTTTAACAAATTCAGCTGCCTCATCAGGATCGGTCAATAACTGTGAATGATCGAGAACACCTTCCGCACCCACGCCATCTTCTTCACCGGCAGTGCCAGTTTCTAAAGATCCTAAACAACCTAACTCACCTTCCACTGATACACCCACAGCATGCGCCATCTCTACGACTTTTTTAGTCACTTCGACGTTATATTCATAAGTGGCAGGAGTTTTTGCATCTTCACGCAAAGAGCCATCCATCATCACACTTGAAAAACCACTGCGAATAGACATCTGACAAACAGCTGGTGAAGAACCATGATCTTGATGCAAGCAAACTGGAATATGCGGATATTGCTCTGTGGCCGCTTGCACCATGAGGCGCAAAAAGGATTCGCCTGCGTATTTACGCGCCCCTGCAGACGCTTGCAAAATCACTGGACTATCTAACTCATCTGCAGCTTGCATGATGGCATGAATTTGCTCCATGTTATTAACGTTAAACGCTGCTAAACCATATTGATTCTCTGCAGCGTGATCGAGTAACTGTCTTAGTGAAATGAGAGCCATTTGAAATTCCTTGAAAATAATTAAAAATAATGATGACTTGGGATTGCCAGCCTCTTGATTAAGCAGCTCGCTGAACGAGTATTTCAACGGCTGGTAAAGTTTTCCCCTCCAAAAACTCTAAGAAAGCTCCGCCGCCGGTTGAGATGTAATCAATTTGATTACTAATGTCATATTTACTAATGGCCGCCAATGTGTCACCGCCACCACCAATGGTGAATGCTGGTGAATGAGCGATTGCAGCTGCCAACATTTTGGTGCCGCCTCCAAACTGTTCAATTTCAAACACACCCATTGGGCCATTCCAAACAATCGTGCCTGCATTTGAAATAATCATGGCTAATTTGGCGGCTGTTTTGGGGCCAATATCCAAAATCATGTCATCCGCTTGAACTTGATCAACCATGACCTTGTTAGCGCGCGCTTGAGCAGAAAATTCATTAGCAACAATGACATCTGTTGGAATAGGCACTTCAGCACCTCGAGCTTCCATCATGGCCATAATTTCTTTGGCCTCATCTACTAAATCAGGCTCAGCCAATGATTTACCAATCGGCAAGCCTTTGGCCAATAGGAATGTATTTGCAATACCGCCACCCACAATCAATTGATCCACTTTGCTGGCCAAAGTTTTCAAAATGGTGAGTTTGGTTGAAACTTTAGAGCCAGCCACAATGGCCACCAATGGCTTTTGTGGACTTAATAAGGCCTTACCAAGAGCATCTAACTCGGCAGCCATTAAAGGACCGGCACACGCAACTTTGGCATATTTAGCAACGCCATGAGTGGTTGCCTCGGCCCGATGAGCTGTACCAAAGGCATCATTGACGTACACATCACATAAGCTAGCAATTTTCTTGGCTAACTCATCATCATTCTTTTTCTCACCTTTATTAATTCGGCAGTTTTCTAATAGAACTACTTCGCCTGGAGCAACCTTGACTCCACCTTCAACCCAATTAGAGACCAAGGGAACTTTTCGTCCAAGTAGATCGGCAATTCTTAAGGCAATAGGGCCTAAGGTGTCTTCGGGCGAAAACTCACCCTCTACAGGACGACCCAAATGGGATGTCACCATGACTGCAGCACCTTGATCTAAGGCATATTGAATGGCGGGAATCGATGCACGAATGCGTGTGTCGTCCATGATCACACCCGTATCATTCTGTGGCACATTTAAATCAGCACGAATGAATACTTTTTTACCAGTTAAATAAACATCAGACATTCTTAGAAAATTCATTAGATTCCCCTGAAATAATTCGGAACATCTGAAATATCAGGCACCAAGCGATCTGGATCAGCCATGCTGATGGGGCGACCATGGTTATATCCATAAGGCACCGCCCAACAAACTACGCCAGCAGCTTTGGCGGTGGCAACATCAATTTCTGAATCACCAATAAATAAGCTATGTCCGACCGAGGTGTGCAATTCATTCAAGCAATGCTCAATCACACCAGGATGAGGTTTTTTTACAGGCAGTGTGTCGCCACATATGATCATGTCAAAATATTTCTTTAAATCATGTGCAGCCAAAACTCGATCTGTGAATCGAGTTTCCTTATTGGTCACAATGGCTTGTTTAACACCAATGCTTTTAACTTTTTCTAGGGTTTCAAGCACTTTAGGAAAGGGTGAACTCGATGTTCCAGCAGTTTCTTGGTAATGCAGAATGAAACGCGCCATGACTTTGTCCCATGGCTCATTTTTTTGACCAGCCGTGGCAGCCCATGCTTGTTGCATTAACCAACCTGTCCCATGGCCGATCCAACGTCGCACATCACTCTCGTCCACCCCGCGGCACTCAAAATCCATTAATGTCAAATTGACTGCTTGAGTAATTTCTGTGGCGGTGTCTAACAAGGTACCGTCTAAGTCATACATCACTAAGGCCATGGTGATTTCCTATTTTTAATAATTGATCTTGATCACTTAAACAAGTGAAACCAAGCGATCCGTTGTCACACCTAAGTAGCTATAGACCGAAGGTGCTGGAGCTGACTCACCAAAACGATTGATACCAACCACATCGCCCTCTAAGCCCACATACTTTCTCCAGAAATCAGCATGACCAGCCTCAATAGCTAGACGTTTAACCTTAGGTGGCAATACTGAATCTTTCCATGCCTGATCCTGTTGATCAAACAAAGTAGTACATGGCATAGATACAACGCTCACTTCTTTACCCATGGCACGTAACTTTTGCTGGGCTTCCATCGCCAAGGAGACTTCAGACCCTGTGGCAATTAACACTGCCTCTGGCTGACCATTGGCAGGTGATAAAACATAACCGCCTTTACGAATGCCTTCTTCACGTTTGGGATCAGCCGCATATTGAGGTAAGTTTTGACGAGACAAGAACATGGCCGATGGTCCATCCTGACGCTCAATCGCATGAATCCAAGAAATTGCTGTTTCAAGACCATCACAAGGTCGCCATAAATGAAGGTCAGGTATGACTCGCAAACTACTCAAATGTTCCACAGGTTGATGGGTTGGACCATCCTCACCCAAACCAATAGAGTCATGCGTCAAGACGTAAATAACACGTTGCTTCATCAAAGCACTCATGCGAATTGCATTGCGAGAATAGTCTGAGAAAACAGCAAAAGTACCACCGTAAGGAATCAAACCCTTGTGCAAGCAAATGCCATTCATAATCGCACTCATGCCAAATTCGCGCACGCCATATGAAATGTAGTTGGCACCGCTTTCAGGATGTTGATGCCACGATTTGCTGGTTTTACCCGCGGTTAAATTAGAGCCTGTTAAGTCGGCAGACCCACCGAGTAATTCTGGAATACCTGCCACTAAAACATCCAAGGATTGTTGTGAAGATTTTCTGGTGGCTGTCGGCGCTTCGATTGATTTCATCAAAGACAATAGGGACGCTTTGGTTTGCTCCCAATTAGAAGGTAACTCTTGACGAATGGTTCGTTTGAGCTCTTTGGCTAAATCAGGATGATTGGATGCATAACTTGAAAATAATTTTTCCCAAGCCGTTTCTAAGGTGACCCCCTGGGTAATGCCGTTCCAAGCCTTCTTAATGTCTTCAGGGATTTCAAAAGGTGCATGTGGCCAATTTAATGCTGCACGAGTAGCTTCAACTTCTTTGGCACCCAATGCAGCACCGTGGACATCATGTGTTCCAGCCATATTTGGCGAACCCCAACCAATGGTGGTCTTACAAATAATCATCGTAGGACGGTCTGATTGAAGCGACTCATCAATGGCTTTTTTTATTTGCGCACTGTCATGACCATCAATGGGGCCAATCACATTCCAGCCATAAGATCTGAAACGTGCTGCAGTGTCATCTCTGAACCAACCTCCCACATGACCATCAATTGAAATGTCATTGTCATCATAAAAACAAGTGAGCTTATTTAAGCCCCAAACACCAGCCAATGAGCATGCCTCATGACTCACCCCCTCCATCAAGCAACCATCACCCAAAAATACCCAAGTGCGATGATCGATGATGTTATGACCAGGCTGATTAAAGCGTTGCGCCAACAGTTTTTCTGCCATCGCCATACCGACTGCATTGGCAATGCCTTGCCCTAATGGACCCGTGGTTGTTTCTACACCTGGAGTGATGCCGACTTCAGGGTGGCCCGCCGTTTTACTGTGCAACTGTCTAAACTGTTTTAGGTCATCGATGGTGACCGGATAACCTGTTAAATGCAACAATGCGTAGAGCAACATCGATCCATGACCATTGGACAATACAAAGCGATCACGGTTAAACCAACTTGGATTGCCTGGGTTATGTTTTAAATAATGACGCCATAAAACCTCAGCGATATCTGCCATCCCCATCGGGGCGCCAGGATGTCCTGACTTGGCTTTTTCGACAGCATCAATGGCCAAAAATCGTACTGCATTGGCAAGCTGTCTGTCTTGAGTGTTCGTTGTGGTCATGGTTATTCTTTCAGTTTGAAATAACTTGATGAATGGAAGTCATTTTTAGATTGCTTAGATACGGCGTTTCATGTCCATCAAACGCAAAATCATCGGTGTAAAAATCAATTGCATGGCCAAGCCCATTTTTCCACCCGGAATGACCAAGGTATTAGGACGAGTCATCATTGATCCACTCAACATCGAAATCAGATAAGGAAAATCAATGCCCTTGGGATTTGCAAAACGAATCACCACCATACTTTCATCAGCACTTGGAATATCTTTGGCGATGAATGGGTTCGATGTATCAACTGTAGGAACACGCTGGAAGTTCACATGTGTTTTTGAGAATTGTGGACAAATGTGTTTCATATAGTCCGGCATTCTGCGAAGAATGGTATCAACCACTGCTTCCTGAGAATAACCTCGCATATTTTGATCACGATGCAACTTCTGAATCCATTCCAAATTAATAATTGGAACAACCCCCACCAACAAGTCAACGTGCTTAGCCACATTAGCATCTTCACCTACGTAAGCCCCATGCAAACCCTCGTAGAACAGTAAATCTGCGCCTGGCTCCATATCCTTCCATGGCGTAAAAGTTCCTGGATCTTGCTTGAACTCAGCACCCTCAGCAGCATCATGAATATATTTACGATACTTACCTTTACCGGTTTCACCAAAGGTTCTAAAAATATCTTCTAGCTCTTTAAGCAAATTGGCCTCAGGTCCAAAATGACTAAAATGATTGTTTCCTTTTTCCAACTCTTTTTTCATTTGCTCACGCATAGACATGCGGTCATAGCGATGCATTGAATCGCCTTCAAGCACTTGAGCTTTGATGCCATCACGTCTAAAAATATGCTGGAAGCTTTTCATCACCGTGGTGGTGCCAGCCCCCGATGAACCAGTTACGGCAACAATTGGATATTTAACGGACATTTTTCTCTCCAGATTTTTTTAACGGATTAACGGTATAGGGAACGATCACCAAATAACGGTGATGAATATTTCTGATCGGCACCCGTGTCATATTCATGATGGTATTTTTCAATTCGCTCTACTTCATTGCGGGAGCCCACCACCACTGGAATACGTTGATGAATATTCTCTGGCGTCACTTCCATGATGCGTTTGCGTCCTGTTGACGCTAGGCCATTGGCTTGCTCAATCACAAAACTCATGGGGTTGGCTTCATACATCAAGCGCAAGCGCCCTGGTTTGGATAAATCCTTTGTATCTCGTGGATACATGAACACACCACCACGCATCAAGATGCGATGCACATCAGCGACCATGGAAGCAATCCATCTCATGTTGAAGTCACGTCCTCGAATATCCGTTTTACCAGCCTTGCACTCAGCCACATAACGCTGTACAGGTGGTTCCCAGAACCGTTCATTACTGGTGTTGATGGCAAATTCACTGGTATCAGCAGGAATTTCAATATTAGGATGCGTCAAAATAAAGTTACCGACTTCACGATCCAATGTGAATCCATGAGTCCCTTTACCCACAGTGATGACCAACATAGTGGATGGACCGTAAATTGCATAACCTGCTGCCAATTGTTTTGTGCCTGGTTGCAAGTAATCCGCCATCACAGGATCACGCCCCTTAGGAGCCTCCAAGATTGAAAAAATTGACCCCACGGAAACATTCACATCAATGTTTGAAGAGCCGTCCAAAGGATCAAAGACCGCTAAGAAAGGACCCTTTTTACTTGGGTCAGTGACAGTAATCGGATCATCATTTTCTTCAGAGGCCAAGCCTGCAATCAAACCACCCAATTGAAAGGTATTGATAAAAGCTTGATCAGACAAAACGTCTAATTTCTTTTGGGTTTCACCTTGAACATTTTGAGTGTCTAAACTACCCAAAATACCCGCTAAGTCACCTTTGGCTGTCATTGCAGAAATGGCTTTAACAGCAGCAGCCACATCTACCAATAAGGCAGCCAAATCACTTTTGCCTTCAGCTTGAAGTTGCTGAATCAAGAACTTTGATAAAGTGGTTCGTCCTAAATGCATGCTCTTCCCTATACCCTTATTTAATTTATGGTTTTAATGTAGCGAGGTAGAAACATAAAATCCAATCACAAATGTTTACTTATTCATAAGTTTTAGCTGATAATTAAGCATGCGCCCGTACACCATTAAGCAAATACAAACTTTTATTGAGGTCGCCAAGGAAAAATCAATTTCCAAAGCGGCCGAAAATTTGCACGTCACTCAACCTGCAATTTCTATGCAAATCAAGCAGTTAGAAGATGTTTTTGGTCTAGCATTGATTGAACCCATGGGTCGAAACATTCAATTAACTAATGCTGGTCTAGAGTTTTTAAATCGCGCACTGGCAGCAACCTCGGAATTAAAAGATCTTGAAGCAGTGATGGCCAGCCATCTCAATTTAGGCAAAGGTCACATAGCCCTGGGGATTGTGAGTACTACTAAGTATTTTGTCCCTATGCTTTTGGTGGAGTTTCGTAAAACATTTCCTGGCATTACGGTGTCATTGAAAATTGATAACCGTGAAAATATTTTGGCGATGCTAGCCAGAAATGAGGTTGACCTGGTGATTATGGGACGAGTTCCTAAAGAGATGGATTGCACCGCTACACCATTTGCAACCAATCCAATGGCCATTGTTTCGGGGCCCAATCACCCACTCTCTAGGCGTAAACAAGCCCAATTTTCAGACTTAGCCGATCAAGAGTTTGTGGTCCGTGAAATAGGCTCGGGAACCCGCCAAGCCATGGAAAGAATGTTTCAGGAGCACGGAGTCCAGTTAAAAATTGCCATGGAAATGCCCAGCAATGAAACCATTAAACAAGCCGTGATGGCAGGCATGGGATTAAGCTTTTTATCACTCAGAACTGTTCGCCATGAACTGGCTTCAGGGCACATCGTGCTTCTGGATATTGTGGGACTCCCCCACATCGGGCATTGGTACATCACCCATCGAGCCCAAAAGAAATTACCTCCTGCGGCCCTTGCATTCAAAGAGTTTGTGATTGAGCAAGCTGGGCCTAGAATCGAGGTTTGGGCTTAATTTCCAAGCTTTTCAATAGGATATATCATAAGATTTTTCTTATATATTAAGAAAAATAAATGAATATTACTTATGCGATTTCATTCGTATAGTGTTGCAACGAGCCAAGAAACTCGCTGTCAAACCAACCGAATGGAGTAAAGCAATGGATCAATCAAACCGCTATGCAGATCTCAGTCTCAAAGAAGAAGACTTGATCAAAAATGGCAACCACATTTTGGTTGCTTACAAAATGAAACCAAAAGCAGGTTATGGCTATCTTGAAGCAGCAGCCCACTTTGCTGCTGAGTCATCTACAGGCACCAACGTCGAAGTAAGCACCACAGATGATTTCACTCGCGGTGTAGATGCCTTGGTTTATTACATCGATGAAGCCACTGAAGATATGCGCATTGCATATCCTATTGAACTATTTGATCGCAACATCACAGATGGTCGCATGATGCTGGTGTCATTCCTAACCCTTGCCATTGGTAACAACCAAGGTATGGGTGACATTGAACATGCAAAGATTCATGACTTTTATGTTCCAGAGCGCGTGATTCAATTATTCGATGGTCCAGCCAAAGATATTTCTGACATGTGGCGCATTCTTGGTCGCCCCATCAAAGATGGCGGTTACATTGCAGGAACGATTATCAAACCTAAATTAGGACTACGTCCTGAGCCATTTGCCAAAGCAGCCTATCAATTTTGGCTAGGTGGTGATTTCATCAAAAATGATGAACCACAAGGCAATCAAGTATTTTGCCCGCTAAAAAAGGTCATGCCTTTAGTGGCTGACGCTATGAAACGCGCCCAAGATGAAACAGGGCAAGCAAAGTTATTCTCTGCCAATATCACTGCTGATGATCATTTTGAAATGTGCGCTCGTGCTGATTACATTCTCGAGACATTTGGACCAGACGCAGACAAAGTGGCATTTTTAGTGGATGGCTACGTAGGTGGTCCAGGCATGGTCACTACAGCACGTCGCCAATACCCCAATCAATACCTTCACTATCACCGCGCAGGTCATGGTGCGGTCACCTCTCCATCAGCAAAGAGAGGCTACACAGCTTTTGTATTAGCCAAAATGTCCCGCCTACAGGGAGCCTCAGGCATCCACGTAGGTACCATGGGATTTGGAAAAATGGAAGGTGAAAATGATGATAGAAATATCGCCTACATGATTGAACGTGATGAGGCACAAGGTCCTGTTTACTATCAAAAGTGGTATGGCATGAAACCAACTACCCCCATCATCTCTGGTGGTATGAACGCCTTAAGATTACCAGCGTTCTTTGAGAACTTAGGCCACGGCAACGTCATTAATACAGCCGGTGGTGGATCATATGGCCACATTGATTCTCCTGCCGCTGGTGCGATTTCTTTACGTCAATCCTATGAGTGCTGGAAATCTGGTGCTGACCCAATTGAATATGCAAAAGAACACAAAGAATTTGCACGTGCATTTGAGTCCTTCCCTGGAGACGCAGACAAACTCTACCCAGGCTGGCGCGAGAAATTAGGCGTTCACAAGTAAGAACTTGATGAGCATTCTGTTCCACCATAAAAGCCTCCTTACAGGAGGCTTTTTACCTAACAGAAAGTATTTGTATGTCAAATAATCAGAACTACACCATTACTAATGAGCCTTTTTATCAAGCGCAAGCCAATGAAGTTGCTCTTTACGAAGCTGCCTATCATGCGCGCCTACCAGTCATGGTCAAAGGACCTACCGGATGTGGCAAATCTAGATTTGTGGAATACATGGCATGGAAGCTGAGAAAACCATTAATTACCGTGGCATGCAATGAAGATATGACAGCCTCTGATTTACTGGGACGCTATTTACTAGAATCAAACGGCACACGCTGGCAAGATGGGCCACTCACCACAGCCGTTCGCATGGGAGCAATTTGCTACTTAGATGAAATAGTTGAAGCCCGACAAGATACGACTGTGGTGATTCATCCTCTGACAGATCATCGTCGCCAATTACCGTTGGATAAAAGAGGTGAATTGATTCAGGCACATCCTGACTTTCAATTGGTGATTTCTTATAACCCGGGCTATCAAAGCCTGATGAAAGATCTAAAGCAATCGACCAAGCAACGATTTGTAGGTTTCGACTTCAACTATCCCGATGCAAGTACAGAAACCGCCATCTTGTCTCAAGAAACTGGCTTAGATAAAGATACTTGTCAAAAGCTGGTTCAACTGGCCAATACCGCAAGAAAATTGAAAGGCCATGGTCTTGATGAAGGCATCTCCACTCGCCTTCTTGTGTATGCAGCCACATTAATCAAACAAGGAATAAATCCTCAAGATGCCTGTCAAATGTCGCTGGTTCGACCTGTGACCGATGATGCTGATATCAGCTCAACATTGATTCATGCCATTGAAGCAATCTTTGCATAAAGAATGATGGAAAAACCAATTCTAGCCTCCCAGCCTACATTCAAAGAAACTGAAATGTATCGACAGGCCCTGGATTGCCGCTTTCCACAAGTAGATGATGTATTTGATGATTGCATTGTCGAAGCCAAGCTCATTTTGAGTCCATCGGGCATGGATGCTTATATTGAGGCTGCTAAATTTTTAGGGAAAATGGGGCGCGGCCCCGAACCCTTGTTGATATTTTTACAAGAATGGCCTCAAGTTGCTGCCATCATTCATGAGCAATCTTTATCCAACATCATGGAGAGCATCAAGCTCATCTGGAAATCCCCTAATAGCAAAGCCATCAATGATTTACTGCAATCTCTAGCAGCCATCAGCAGAAGACTACCCACTCAAGAGCTATTAAAAGATTACCTCGATATTGTGAATGACCACATGAACCGAACCAGCACATCAATTCATGGCATTCATAAAACTTATGCAAGCCCTAGCTTATCTGATTTATTTAATTCATCACCACGCTTGCTTGAAGCACTCTCAATTGAAGGCTTCAGAAATTGGGTCAACTATGGAATCAAGAATTACCATCACCATCCTGAGCAACAAAAGGAATTTTTCAGTCTTCGTTCTGCAGACAGTCGAGCTGTCATACAAAGAGAGCGATCAGGAACACTTTTAGTCGATCACATCAAAGAACTGGATTTATATCTTTTAGGTCTATGGGAAGATAGTGATTATTTGGTTCCCTTTTCGACTGGCCTAGAGGAATCCAAACAGTTAATACCGTACTTTGATGAATATGGCATCCGACTTCCCGATGTTTATGATGAAAGAGCCGGCATCACTGGTATCAACCGCTATCGTGCGGCATTAGCACACATGGCAGGACATCGCTTATGGTCAGAAGCTATTTTTGCGGATAATTTCAGTCCACTACAGAGAATGGCCATTGAATTTATAGAAGATTGTCGTATCGATTACTTGGCGATGCAGCGCTACCCTGGATTAAGAAAAATTTTCAGAGCTCTTCACCCTTATCCTGAGCAAGGCGTTTGCGACCCAAATAAAGAATCTTGTATTCGACATCGCTTAGCAAGCTTGTCATACGCCATCATGAATGACAACTCTACCCCAACTCAAAATGAGTTGATGTATGACTGCACAGCCATTCCAGAATACAGAGATAAATTTTTAGAGATGATGAAGGAAGGAAATTCTAGTACAAGCAAGGTGGCTGATTTTGCCCTGTCATTTGTCGCTAAAACTCGGTTGCAAAGTGATCAACTTCCAAATGTTTATTTTAAGGATACTGAAGTTGATTATCGTGACGATAATCGACACATGTGGAATTTCTATGAACTCAGCGATGATGAAGAAATGTTCGATCAAAAGAATCATGCCTCAAGCAGTGAAGAAGTTCATCAACTTCCACCTAGACACTATCCAGAATGGGATGAAAGTTCACAAACATATCGACCAGACTGGGTTAGCTTGTATGAGAGATTGCATCCATCAGGTGCCGCTAAAGACATTGATCAATTGCTAGAGAAACACAATGGCTTGGCCAAACGTCTAAAGCAGTTATTGGACCTACTAAAACCCCAAGACAAGGTTCGCATACGTTTTCAAGAGGAAGGCAGTGAATTAGATTTAGACATTGCCATTCAATCATTAGTAGATTTAAAAACAGGTACACAACCTGACACACGCATCAATATGAGCCATAAGACCAATGGCAGAAATATTGCTGTGATGGTTTTGTTAGATTTATCAGAATCTTTGAATGAAAAAGTTCAAAATACAGGCCAAACAATTCTAGAATTAAGCCAAGAGGCAGTGTCTTTATTAGCATGGTCAATTGACCGCTTAGGCGACCCATTTGCGATTGCTGGATTTAATTCAAATACAAGACATGATGTGAACTATATGCACATCAAGGGATTCAGTGAACGATGGAATGATGATGTGAAAGCCAGAATTGCTGCCATGGAAGCATCCTACTCTACGCGCATGGGCGCAGCCATGCGACATGCAGCTCACTATCTAGAGCAACAAGCCGCTGATAAAAAACTTTTACTTATTTTGACTGATGGTAAGCCCTCTGATATCGACACTAAGGATGAAAATATTCTGATTGCAGATGCCAGACAGTCAGTCAAAGAACTTAGTAATCAAGGCATTTACAGTTATTGCATCAATCTTGATCCCCAGGCGGATGATTATGTAGAAAATATTTTTGGAAAAAAATACACCATCATTGATCAAATTGAAAAGCTTCCAGAACAACTTCCAAAAGTGTTCATGAGCCTAACAGCGTAAATCTTTAAAAACGCCAAAAACCTGATCTAGGAAACGGTCCATAGAGCTCACGGTATTTTTGCTCTTGCTTGAGTGACATCACCAAGAAACGCACAATCTCATCATGTTTGGTAGAACAATCTAATTTGCTTTGATTGATGCGTTCTTTGGCAGCGGTGATGATGACATCATCCAAGTCCATGGCTCTTGAGTCTAAACCTGTTTGAACGGCCAAACAGAGTTGAAAGTCATTCATGACATCAATGCGCTGCATGATTTGCGCAGGTGTCAAGGAAGCACAAGCTGTCAACATGACAGCTGCCAGAATGGGTGCACTGGATGCAAGTAGTTTTTGCTTCATATGAGTAGGACAAATCATAACAACTATCGCCAATCCAATGGTTTATTGCTATTTATTTTCTGATTTAGCAAATTTATTTGCATTCAGAGAAATCCATCGGCATCATGGTTATCATCAATTTTCACCAGTACATAAAAACCCAATCAAGATACGATGAAATCCATCTTTTTCAGGAACATTTAGATGATTTGGAGATCGTTTTCCTTATCTATTTTGCTGTGGATACCCAATGCATCATGGGCACAAATGGGGTGTGTGACAAATCCTCCGAATGTGGCTAGCTTGGCTGAAATACGCCCGGGATTTCATCGTGTCAACGGGCCTTTGGCCGAGTTCAATCCCTGTCATTCCTCTGTAGAGCTTTCTATGCCTGGTTTTTTTGCCGATAAGCTGGCTGAGAAACCTCCTTTGATGATCATCGCTCATGGTGGCAATGGCCCTGGTAGCGCAGAAAAAGAAATGGTTCGTCGCATGAATTCAAGAGGTGTGGCCACCCTCCTCTTTGATGCCTACAACATGAATGGTTTTGAGTATCGAGGTACTTCTTTATTTTTAACCGGCACCAGCAATGAATCTCGCCAACGCATGATTCTAAAAGCCACTTTTGGCGCTTATCAGTGGGCCAAAACACTCAAACAAGTGGACACTTCTCGAATATTTATTCATGGTTTATCCAATGGGGGAAGCGTTGCACTCAATATGGCGGCCTTGGTAGAGCCTCTACATGTCAAAGCAGTATTTGCTGAAGGAGCACCACCCACCGGGATTGGTATGCCTGACAAAATCAAAGTGCCTTTGTACATGGTGTTTGGGAAGATTGATAATTACGGCGGCAAAACGGAGAACGATTGGATGTACAGCCGAACGGATCCATGCTCCTTCAATCAAATTTCACCAGTGGCTGCTGTTGGTACGGCACACCGTTGTAATGTGCATATGAATCGTGACAAGATGACGATTTCACCGCAAACCTGGGGTGAACAATTAAAAGTGGCGGGACAACCGCTTGAGTTTTGGTTCTATGAAAATGCAGCTCATGGTTTATTAGCAGGTCATATTGATCGAGGTATGCGCACTTATGGCTCAGGACCAACGGCCAGTGTGAGGTATGGGTGGATTGGTGCAAGCCCAGATGCTGCCGATCAATTTACTGCAGACTTAATGAAAGTCATTCAAGCCAGTTATCAGTAGACTTCAGAACGACTCAAACGTTGAATGCCAAAAGTATTTAGAATGGGTTCATGAAACCAACCATCAAAATAGATTTTGTCTCTGACGTGGCATGTCCGTGGTGTGCAGTTGGATATGGCAATTTAGAATCTGCAATCCATTCCATGCAAGATCAAGCTGATTTTTCAGTGCACTTCAGAGCATTTCAGTTAAATCCTCAGATGCCTTTAGGTGGTCAAGATGCGATGGAGCATCTAACTCAAAAATATGGCTTGAGCTTAGAACAAGTTCAAGCCAATCAAGCTCAAATCAGGTCTCGGGCTTTAGAGGCTGGTTTTAAGTTTCATCCTGAGGGACGCAAACGTGTTTACAACACCTTTAATGCCCATCGCTTATTGTTTTGGGCTGCCCTTGAATACAACCTTGCAAAACAAGCTACTCTGAAAAAAGAACTTTTAAATACCTATTTTTGTTTAGCCGTCAGCTTAGACGACCCTCAGAACGTCTTAGATGCAGTGAGTCGTGCAGGCCTAGATGAGAAACGTGCACAGCAAATTTTAAATAGCGATGAATTTTCTGCAGAAGTAAAAACTGAGGAAACTTTTTATAAGAACATGGGAATTCACTCAGTTCCATCATTGATTGTGAATGATCAATACTTGCTTCAAGGGGCTCAAGGCCCCGAGTCATTGAAGAGTGCCTTTTTACAACTCATCAAAAATAGTTAAATTAAATTAGAGACCTGTGGAACTAGGGTCTTTGACTTTTTTGAATGCCAATTTCGTGGGCGTGAAAAAGAGTTGATAGAGGCAATAGGCTCTGATTCCCAATTGAATCAATACAAGTACCCCCATACCAACACTGTCCATCACCATCAGGAAACGCACACTCAATGGCAAGAAGATGATGAGGGTATAACCCAAGAATAAGAAACGAGCCAAATTACTACCACTCGAGATTTTCCAAATAATGAATAAGTAGAAAGCAGAGTGAATTAAAGCCGCATTTAAACCGGTATCAACGAATGAAGGATTCGTGAAAGTGAAATAGGCCACTGGCAAAAGTTGCAGAGCCAAATCAACCAGAAGTAATTGAGTCGTGAGTTTTAGTTTCATCTTGGGAAGTACTTAAAAAATATTAAAGTAGATTATCAATCATCACGTGAATCATTGGTCTTTTTTCTATTAGCGAGCAATTCCTCTCTCATTTTTCGAAGATTATTCTGATAATTTTCTGCATCAGCATACTCAGCGAATTTTTTATAGTGTGGGTGAGTCATAAATACACGTTTGGCATGTTTGATTGGGCACCAGTATTGCTCTGTTCGCCCGGCAATTTCTCGGGTAAAGCTAATTAACCCATTTCCATAAGAACAATAAGCACAATTAATTTTTTCAAATAAATTGAGATAAGCCAAATGAGCTCTATCAAAAACAAAATGATCAGATCGATTGACTTTCTGAATTCCCAACACCGAAAAACAAATCATCTGATATGTGCTAATAAAGATGTCCAAAAGCAATAAAGGGAAAATTAAGGCGTATGTGAAAGGCGCAACAATAAAAGAACGAATATTGGAAGATGCCAGATATTTCAATAAACCAATCTTGAATCGCTTTTGCTGCTCAATGACTTCTTGCTCAAAACGCATGCGTTTTTCATGAAAGTCTTGATTAAAACCTTCTTTAAGCTGCGATACTTCTGCCTCTATTTGAGCTTCGAGCTGATGAATGCGTTGAAGAATTTCATCAATCTGATTTGGCATAAATGGCCTCATTGGAGAGATTTACAAGAAATGCCAGTCCAGTATAGGCATTAATTCATTTATAGATGCTTTTTTATCAGGTATCTCAAGCTGATTGTTGAAACTTCAGACTGAATTGAGGAGGCACATTAGCCACCTTTTTGGTTTCTTTATTGACAAAAACAATGCCTTGTTTACCTCTGGCCAACTCTCGAGTATCTTCTAGACAATCAATCCGATAAATCAAATCAAACCCATATTTATTAAAGTCTTGAGGTTGCATCTGAATTCGAATTGTCTCACCATGAAATCCTTCAGATTTGTACTGAATGGCATGATCAGCCACCACAATGCCTAAACCTTCAACATCCAACTCGGTGTACCCCATTGATTTAAAAAATCGTACACGTGCCTCTGAAACCAAGGTAATGAGCTGAGCATTATCAAGATGCCCCCCATAGTTGATGTGCCCAATATAAAGCTGTAAATCTGTTTGGAATGCGAAAGACTCGGGTAAGTCTATTTTGATGCGAGGCATATTAAGATCTCTAAAAGACTGAAAGCGAAAGCTGAAGCTGAATTGAGCTTAAGCACAAGACTAGGACTATAAGAGTGATTTTAAACAGGTTTTTACTTCGATGTCATAATGTAAATGACTCATTCCTTTAGTAATCTAATAATGAAAATTCTGATTCTTGGTGCTGGTGGTGTTGGTGGATATTTTGGCGCTCATTTGTTACGAGCGGGTGCTGATATTACTTATCTGGTTCGCTCGCAACGCAAAGCATTGATTGATGCTAACGGCTTAAGAATTGAGACACCACAAACTCACTTCACAGTACAACCTAAAACAGTGACTGCTGATGAAGTCAAATCAGAATATGACCTAATCATCTTGGCACCCAAGTCCTATGATTTAGATGACGCCATTCAATCCATGAAAGGCGCGCTTAACCAAGGCGTGGTATTACCTTTTCTAAATGGACTTGATCATTTAGAACAATTAGATGCCCTACTAGGCAAAGATCGAGTGATGGGTGGAGTTGCACACATTGCTGCTACTGTCACAAATGACGGAACTGTTCGTCAACTCACCGACATGCACCGACTGACCGTTGGCGCACGACATGCCTCACATGAAAAACTGGCCACTGAGTTCATAGAGCTTTGCAAAAAAGCGCCTTTTGATAGCGCTCTATCAAATGATATTGAGCAAGTACTCTGGGATAAATGGGTTTTTCTAGCAACCCTAGCCGGAATGACCACTCTTTGCAGAGCATCAGTTGGAGATATCGTAGCTACCCCCTACGGCAAGATGGCCACCATCGATATGTACGAAGAATGTTGCCGTGTGGCTA
>JACCDL010303909.1_pt1 | contig 19059 bp, 21 predicted proteins | sample 7441931 | NCBI WGS metagenome assembly JACCDL01 (sample SAMN15323437, study PRJNA562643) | freshwater metagenome | isolation source: river surface water | place: USA:Blue River Watershed | collected 2017-08-16 | reverse complement strand
TCTAAATCAATTGTCCGCGGTCCCCATCGCTCAATTCGTTCGCGACCAAGCGTCTTTTCAATTCCATGAAGCAGGGCAAGTAGATCTGCTGCAGGAAGATCGCTCTCGGCGATACATATTGCATTTAAGTAATTAGGTTGTTCAGGGCCACCAACTGGTTCGGTTGTATAGATAGAAGAAAGCGCAATGACATCAGTTGCTTCACGCAGCATCGCGATTGCCAGCTGCATCTGTTCTTGCGGATTACCAATATTTGCACCGAGTGAGATAACTGCCTTCATCGAGTGATTGTCACCGAGATATCAGCAACTTGGGCAGATACCGGCGCCTTCGGCTTATGTACCGTTACAGCAATCTTATCTATCTCTTTAAATTGATTCTTAATTCGATCAGCAATTCGCCCTGCAAGTCTCTCAATCAATTCGACTCTCTCGCCGGTAATTTCTTCTACAACTAAATCCGTAAGGGAGCCGTAATCAATTGTGTCGTTGAGATCATCGCTCTTACTTGCAGCAGAGAGGTCGAGAGAGATTTCAAGGTCAACATAGAAATCTTGGCCATTCTTTGCTTCATGATCAAAGACTCCGTGATAACCGAAACCCCAAATACCGGTTAACTTAATGTGATCGCTCATGAACGGATCGCCTCCACATTTGCCTTAACACCATGAACACGAACGGCCCAAATACCTTTACCTACCAAACTTTGCGTGACCTTAATCGTTGCTTCTTCTCGATCATCCGGATGATCCCCACCGAGAAAGCGTTTACGTGAATGCCCAATCAAAACTGGATATCCCAAGGCTGTGAATTCATCGATTCGCTGCAGAATCTCCCAGTTATGTTCTGGATCTTTAGCAAAGCCAATACCTGGATCGAGAATAATATTTTCTCGCAGAATGCCAGCGGCAAGCGCCTTGTCTAATTGAATATTTACTTCTTCAATAACATCCGCCACAACATCGTCATAAATTGCCTTTGAATTCATATCCTTTGAATGTCCACGCCAATGCATCAACGTGTACTTGCACCCAAGGGCCGCACCTGTTGCGAACATATCTGGGTCAGCAGCTCCACCACTAACGTCGTTAACAATTGTTGCTCCGGCTTCAACTGCCAACTTTGCAGTTGAAGCACGCATAGTGTCGATACTAAGCGTGACTCCAGATTCAACTAGCCCGCGAATTACAGGCAAAACTCGAGCCTCTTCCTCGGCCGCTGAAATTCTTTCGGCTCCTGGTCGCGTTGATTCACCACCAATATCAATGATGTCCACGCCTTCATCAATCATCTCTAAGCCACGATTAATCGCGTGTTGTGTCTCAAAATTCTTTCCGCCATCTGCGAAAGAATCTGGAGTTACATTGAGGATTCCCATTACCAACATGGCGCACTATCGATTCGTTATGAGGCTGATTGCTTCAGCGCGAGTTGTTGCATCACGCAAGACACCTCGCACAGCTGAAGTAGTCGTGCGTGCTTGAGATTTACGCACACCGCGCATCGACATACACAAGTGTTCGCAATCAATAATGACAATGACGCCCATAGGCTTCAAGATTTCTACGAGCGCATCCGCAATCTGAGTTGTTAAGCGCTCTTGCACCTGTGGCCGACGAGCAAAGAGATCAACTAATCGCGCAACTTTTGAAAGGCCCGTGATTTTCCCACTTGGAATGTAGCCAACGTGGGCAACGCCATGAAATGGAGTCAGGTGGTGCTCACAATGCGAAAAGACTTCAATATCGCGAATAATTACGAGTTCTTCATGGCCGATATCAAAAGTTGTAGTTAATACATCTTCCGGCTTCTGCCACAGTCCTTCGAAGTTCTCTTTAAATGCCCGAGCTACGCGAGCTGGGGTTTCCTGCAAGCCTTCGCGATCTGGATCCTCACCGAGTGCGAGCAAGAGTTCGCGCACAGCTTTCTCTGCGCGTTCTTGATCATAAGGATGCGATGCGCGACCATCGCTTGGCCCCATTGATACCGATGAAATATCGGTCACTCGGGATTTACCTTCTTCACTCTGCGAGCTTTCTTAACTGCTTCTGGTGCAGCTGGAATAACGCGTTCAGGAATATCTACAGGTGGCTTAGAGGAAGGTGTACGAGTGCTAGAACCTGTCCACGCCGGACGATTTGGCCAAGGGCTTACCTTTGCAAAGATCTCTGCAATCTCTTCCTTATTGAGAGTTTCTTTCTCAAGTAGTTGAAGAACCATCTCGTCGAGAATTGTGCGATTTGCTTCGAGAATATCGAAAGCTTCTTGATGAGCATTCTCAATTAACTTACGAATCTCGCTATCGACAACTGCCGCAACGTTCTCGGAGTAATCGCGTTGATGTCCGTAATCGCGCCCCATAAATGGCTCAGATGAGTCACTTCCGAGCTTGATGGCGCCAATTGCTTCGGTCATTCCGTACTGAGTAACCATTGCACGAGCAAGCGCTGTCGCCTTCTCAATATCGTTTGATGCACCCGTTGATGGGTCGTGGAAGATCAACTCTTCTGCTGCGCGTCCGCCTAATGAGTAGGCCAACTGATCGAGTAATTGATTACGAGTTGTTGAGTACTTATCTTCATCTGGAAGAACCATTGTGTAACCAAGGGCGCGGCCACGAGGCATGATTGTAATTTTATGAACGGGGTCGGTATGTGGAAGTGCATGTGCAACGAGTGCGTGACCTGCCTCGTGATAAGCAGTTACGCGACGCTCTTCTTCAGACATTAAGCGAGATTTACGTTGTGGTCCGGCCATAACGCGATCAATTGCTTCATCGATTTGAGTATTGCTGATTGACTTCTGTCCTTCACGAGCTGAAAGAAGCGCTGCCTCGTTGAGAACATTGGCAAGATCTGCTCCTGTAAAACCTGGTGTTCTACGTGCATATGCAATCAGTTCAACCTCTTTAGCGATTGGCTTATCTTTTGCATGCACTTTGAGAATATCTTCGCGACCCTTGAGATCTGGACGTTCGACTGGAATCTGACGATCGAATCGACCTGGACGAAGTAGCGCAGGATCGAGAACATCTGGACGGTTGGTAGATGCAATCAAGATAACCTGGCCATTAGATTCAAAGCCATCCATCTCAACAAGAAGCTGGTTAAGAGTCTGTTCGCGTTCATCGTGACCGCCGCCCATACCTGTACCGCGCTGACGACCAACCGCATCAATTTCATCTACAAAGATGATTGCAGGTGCATTTGCCTTTGCTTGTGTAAACAAATCACGTACTCGTGCTGCACCAACACCGACAAACATTTCAACAAAATCAGAGCCTGAAATTGAATAGAAAGGAACCTTCGCTTCTCCAGCTACTGCGCGAGCAAGGAGGGTCTTTCCTGTTCCCGGCGGTCCGTAGAGCAGGACACCCTTTGGAATCTTTGCTCCAAGAAGTGCGTACTTGGCAGGATCTGCAAGGAAATCTTTAATCTCTTCTAGCTCTGCAATTGCTTCATCAGCACCTGCAACATCATCGAAGGTGTTCTGTGGAACATCATTATTCTGAAGTTTTGCCCGCGATTTACCAAATGAAAATACTCGATTTCCACCTTGTGCCTGGCTCAACATTAAGAAGAAGAGCAATCCAATAATTAAAATTGGACCAAAGCTAAAGAGAAATGTCGTAAGCATTGATTGCTTAGGAACATCAACAGTCCAACCCTTTGAAGGTGGATTCGCGCTTAACGCATCAATGAGAGTTGGTTCTTGTCGAGCGATATATGACGCTTCAACTTTTGAAGAACCTTTAATTGTATTCCCGCTGGAAAGAACGAGTTTGATTTTCTGATTTCTATCAATAAGTACAGCTGACTCAACCTGCGACTGTGAAATCGCAGCAATTGCCTGCGATGTTTTGATCTCTGTGTATTTATTTGTTGCGCTTGAAATCTGTCCAAAGATTGATACTGCAAAGATTGCAACGATGATCCAGAAGAGTGGTCCGCGAAGAATCTTCTGTGAACGAGTCTTTGGCTGGTCGGACTTCTTCTGGCCATCCTTCTCGCTCTTCTTAAAGTTCTCTAAGAATGTCTTCTTTGACGTTTTCTGGGGCGACTTTAACTCTGGTTTCTGGGAAGTCATAAATATCCTTATGAGTACATGTGCTTTGCAAGCACACCAATAAATGAAAGGTTGCGGTACTTCTCATCAAAATCTAAGCCGTAACCGACGACAAACTCTTTCGGGATATCGAAGCCAACGTACTTCACATCAACTTCAACTTTTGCAGCTTCTGGCTTGCGAAGAACTGTAAATACTTCTACTGATGCAGCGCCACGAGAAAGCAGGTTCGCCTTCAGCCATGACAATGTAAGACCGGTATCGATAATGTCTTCCACGATAAGTACGTGACGTCCAGTGATATCGCGATCTAAATCCTTTAGGATGCGTACAACTCCGCTGGATTTTGTTCCGGAACCGTAAGAAGAAACAGCCATCCAATCCATTTCGATATGCGTCTTCATGGCACGAGTGAGATCTGCCATCGCCATAATCGCGCCTTTGAGAACTCCGACAAGGAGAACTGACTTATCTTTGTAATCAGCATCAACGCGCGCTGCGAGTTCTGCAATCTTTGCGGCTAGTTCTTCTTCGGTTGCAATTACCTTTTCAACATCTGTGCCGACTGCTGCTAAATCCACCGGGTGCGCTCCTTGGGTCTAAGTCTTTTGATCTACGGGTTCGAGAGCGAAAGTCTGCCCGAAATTCGCTCAACCTTCACACCACCCGGCAGGCTCAGGGCTCCCTGGCCGTGCCACGAGGTGACCAGCGCCTCAACTGCAGATACATGTTCGGCTGAAATTGAGCCTGTCGGGGCGCCAGCGGCGTAAATGGCCGCTCTCAGGATGCGGCTGCGGATCGCTCGAGGAAGTTCTGCCAGCGCAGAAATATCCAAATCTGTGAGATTCATTGGCCCCATAGCGTGCTCTGCGAGTGCATCAAGAGCATCAGCATCATCACGAAGTAGGGCTGCACTTCGAGCAAGTGCTGCTGCAATACCTGGCCCAAGTTTTGCCTCCATAACAGGTAGCACTTCTTCTCTCACTCTAACTCTTGAAAATTCTGTATTGCTATTGTGCGGATCGCTCCAGTATTCAACTTTAATTTCATTACAAGCTTTAACCGTTTGCTCTCGAGTGATTGCAAGAAGTGGGCGAAGATAAATTCCGTTTTCAGCCGCCATCCCTGATAGCGATCGAGTTCCTGATCCGCGAGCCAAGCCAAGTAAAACTGTCTCTGCTTGATCATCGCGAGTATGACCAAGAAATACCTTTCTCGCATTTAACTTCTGGGCAAGGTTTGATAACGCCTGATAACGCGCATCTCGAGCACCCGCTTCCAATCCTGATTCTGTTGAGACAACTACCTTTTCAATCAGAACCTCTGTATATCCAAAGCTGCGGAGTTGTTCTGAAGTTTTAGCTGCGACTTCAGCAGAGGCGCTCTGTAATTGGTGATCAATCGTGATTGCAATCGCACGAAGTGCCAGTGGTTCAGATTCCTTAATTAGTGCATAAGCAAGTGCCAAAGAATCTGCGCCGCCGGATACGGCGACTAAGAAGGTATCTCCAGCTTCGAGCTCTTGTAGATGTCCTCTTACCGCGCTGCGAATCTCGACGATTGCATCAGTCATGCCTTAAGACTAGACCCGACCACCAAATGGCATAAGCCCCTTGACGCTATAAATACTTGAGTAAAGCAGACCCTTACTCTTTGAATTCGCCTCCCACATCATTCCGCCACCTGCGTAGATAGTGATGTGGTGGATAGTTGAGATAGTTCCCTTGTATGAGTAGAACAAGAGATCTCCTGGTTGTAACTCATTGAGTGAAACGTGCTTTGTATAACCTGAATACAGAGCCGAGTTGAGGCGATCCCAATTTGGCCAATTTAATCCTGCTGCACGATATGCCGCATAGACAAGGCCCGAACAGTCGAATGAGTTAGGACCTTCAGTGCCCCAGATATATGGCTTACGTGCTTGAACTTGTTTCTTAGCAAATGCAACTGCGGCGGCGCGCTGTGCCTCTGTTGTTCGACTTGTTGAACGGCCCTTGAAGCCAAGATTTGGCCAGACCTTCGCCTGATTAATTGTTGTAGAAGCTGTGTTTGCTTGACTCTCTTCGAGAAGTGCAAGCTGTCTCTGCTGTTCGAGGGTTACACGAGCTGCTCGGGCTTTGAGAAGTTCTTTCATCAATTTATCTTGAACTGCACGAAGTATATTTACTTCTTTTTGCTGAAGCGCTTGTGCATCATCAGCAACTTTCTTTGCAGCAGCAACTTTTGCTGTAGCAACTTCTTGTACCGCTTTTGCTTCATCTGCCTTCTTCTTTGCAGCCCGCGCAACTATTTCTGCAGCCTTATATCTATCGAGTGCTGTGGAATTTCGGGCGCCTAAAGTATTGAGTGTAGAAAGTTGATCTATCAAATCTTGTGGTCCATTTGCACTCAGCAGCGGTGCGATATCACTCATTGAACCGCCGAGGATGTAGGCATTTCCAGCAAACTTTCCAATAACTCGATGTGCTTCTTGTACAGCCTCTGCTGTCTCTGCAGCATATTTCGCCGCCGCATTCGCTTGGGCGGTTGCGATATTTAATTCTTGTTGCGCCTTGAGATAGAGGGCTCGAGCAGCATTCGCCTTTGCAGTAAGTGATCTAAGAGTTGTATTGGCTGCGGCTAACTTTTTTGCTGCGGCATCAGCTGCAGATTTTTTTGCTGCCTCCGCCTTCTTTGCAGCTTCAATCTCGGCAAGCGTCGGCTTAGGTTTTGCAATCGCAGGAGTTGACGCCAATGTAAGCCCAGCAATTATGGCAAGGCTAATGAGGCGATACTTGCGAGGCATTGTTACAGAATAAATGAGCGCGAGTTACATTTCAGCGCCATATGCCCTGTGTCGCTAGTTAGCCACATCTCTTCGTGAGAAAAGCACTGTTGCTATGAGACTTCCGATAAATACATAGAAACTTCCCAGAATTAACGCATGCGAATATGAAACATCTGGGCTACCGCCTTGAGCAATTGTTGCGAGTTGATTGCCTGGCATCCAATCGAGAGTTACTGGTTTTACAGCTCCGATGAGATTTTCAATGATTAATAACCAGAGAACTCCGATTGAGATTGCAGAAATTGGAGAGCGGAGCAAAAGCCCTAGAACCATTCCGATGATCCCAAAGTAGATAACTGAGATAGAAACATTGAGTAGAGATTGGCCAATAGCCTGAATTCCATCTGATGTGAACCAAAGATCAGTTGAGACCTTGGCACGCCCCGAAAGCGCTACAGATAGACCGACGCTGACAATCGCTGCAATCGCAACAAGTAACAAAGCAAAGATCTTCATGGCAATTAACTTGCCAACAAGTAAACGGACTCGACCTGGCTGGCGAACTAAGAGATTTCTCAGAGTTCCATATGTGTACTCCTGCGCCGTCTGTGCCGCAAAGACGCAGAGAGCGATGATGCCGAGCAAGCCACCGACAGATGCAAATCCGTAAACCGAACCACTGGCGAGATTTAAAATCTCTCGACTTACCTGACGACCCCGATCAGAATTTCCTTGCTCTGAGTCGATCATCAGATACAGGAACGATGTGGTTAGCCCTGTGAAGAAGAGGGCTGCACCCAGAGTGCCAAGAAAGAGAGTTGGTCGGCGAAGCTTGCGCCATTCAGCTAGCACTACGCGCATCATGAGCGATCTCCTGTCATCTCAAAGAATGTCTCTTCTAAGTTTGGTAGTTGAGGCGCCAATTGAGTAATGGTGATGCCAGCTTCAAATGCTTTTCGATTGAGCGTTCCCGCCCACTCTTCAGGTCCTTCAATATGAGCAACCTCAGAACGAATCGTTGCGTGATGGCCATCGGCTTTGGCAATCTCAAGAACCTTCTGAAGATCAGCAAGCTTTTCAGTCTTTACAAGAATGATTGGTTGTTGCGCCAACATAAGTTCTTGCAGAGGCCCTGCAAATACAACTTCGCCCTTTCGCAACATAACAATGTATTCGCTGATGATTTCAAGTTCTGAGAGTAAATGTGATGAAACAAAGACAGTTGTTCCTTGAGATGCCAACTTCTTTAGTAAGTCACGAACTTCTTGAATACCCTCTGGATCCAAGCCATTTGTAGGTTCATCTAAAACTAAAATCTTGGGATTCGGTAGGAGTGCTGCCGCAATTCCAAGGCGCTGCTTCATTCCTAATGAATAAGTCTTGTACTTTGAATGTCCACGGCCTTCCAGGCCTACGGTTTTAATCAACTCTTCAACGCGTTCGGTGGGAAAACCACCGAGAGTTGCAAGGACTCGCAAATTCTCTGCACCAGAGAGCGCTGGGTAGAAAGCTGGGCCTTCGATCATCGCACCCACCTGCGATAGATATTTCTCGGGGTGGTTTATTGATTCTCCGAGAATTTCTGCCGTTCCACCAGTGGGCGTAATCAAACCCAGAAGCATCCGAATAGTTGTTGTCTTTCCTGCGCCATTTGGCCCTACGAAGCCACAGATTGTTCCGAGTGGAACTTCAAAATTAGCGTGCGAGACCGCATATCCAGATTCATATTTCTTACTTAAATCTTTAACAGCTATTGCGAGATTAGGCATGTGGGCAATTTACCAGTCAAACCTTAAGATAGATCCATGAGTAAAGAGGTCTGGGGCTATCACGAGCATCCAAAACGTCGCGAACCTGATTGGGATGTAAATCCACAAACAGATGCCGTGCGCGAAGGTTTAGCTCGTTCTGGTTTTGGCGAGACATCTGAGGCTCTCTATCTCAATAGCGGTTTTACTTATGCAGATTCACAGGAAGCTGTCGATTCATTTACCGATGAGACAGATCACTTCCTCTACAGCAGATTTCATAATCCAACTGTTTCAATGTTTGAAAAGCGCCTTGCAGCAATTGAAGGAGCCGAACACTGCATCGCTACCGGTTCTGGAATGGCTGCCATGTTTGCATCCCTCGCCTGCATCGTTGAATCCGGTGATCACATAGTCGCATCTGCTGCGATGTTTAGCTCTTGCCATGTTGTCATCACCGAGATACTTCCTAAATGGGGAGTGACTTACGAATTAGTTAAGGCGAACGACAAAGCTGCATGGGAGAAGGCGCTTTCAAAGAAGGCAAAGGCAGTCTTTATTGAGACTCCAAGTAATCCATTGATGGAGATCACCGATATTCGTTTTGTAAGTGACCTCGCCCATAAAGTTGGTGCGACAGTAATTGTTGATAATGCAATGGCTTCGCCCGTATTGCAGAAACCGCTAGAACTTGGCGCAGATGTTGTTATGTACTCAGCTACAAAACATATCGATGGTCAAGGACGCGTACTTGCAGGTGCACTACTTGGCTCATTCGAATATATCTACGAGAAGTTGATTCCATTTACTCGTCACACCGGGCCATCGCTGAGCGCCTTCAATGCTTGGGTCTTAGTGAAGTCTCTTGAAACTATGGATCTTCGCGTTACTCGTATGGCTGAGAGCGCTCAAACAATTGCAGAATTCTTAGAGAGCCATCCAGCAATCAAATCCGTGCGTTATCCAGGTCTTACTTCACATCCAGATCGTGAAGTAATTAACAAGCAGATGAAAGCTGGCGGAACAACTCTAGGAATCGAATTTGCAGGTACTCAAAAAGATGCCTTTAAGTTTATGGATGCGCTTCGCATTATCGATATCTCTAACAATTTAGGTGATAGCAAATCACTCATAACTCACCCTGCGTCGACCACGCATCGCCGCTTAAGCCCTGAAGTTCAGGCCGAGATGGGTATCACGCCATCGGTTCTGCGACTATCTGTTGGTCTTGAGCATACTGACGATCTCATTAAGGATTTAGATCAAGCGCTTAAGAGCTGAGCAACAACCAGCAAGACTGAGAATAAACTCAAGTAAGTAATCGACCAGTGAAATATTCCTGCAGCGACTTTGTTGTAATTCTCTGAATTCTCTTTCAGTGCAAATAGCTGGAAGGTAAAGACTGCGCCAAGTAAGACATTTGCACAGAAAGCCCATACCGGCAAATCTGCCAACTGAATCATGGCCGCTGATGAGACAACCATTGCGATTGTGTGGAACCACATCTGGCTAATGACATTGGATTGTGAAGAGACTGAAGGCAACATTGGAATACCAGCGGCTGAATAATCATCTTTATATTTAATTGCCAGCGCCCAAAAATGTGGCGGAGTCCAGAAGAAGACAACAAAGAAGAATGCGACGGGGACCAATGTCAGTGATCCGGTAACTGCTGCCCATCCGATAAGAACTGGCATACAGCCTGCAGCACCACCCCAGACAATATTCTGCGAAGTATTTGGTTTGAGAATAATTGTGTAGATAACTACATAATAGAAAATTGCTAGTGCAGTGAGGAGTGTTGCTAAGTGCGTTGTATAAATCTCAAAGATTGCGAGCGAGAGAATTGTAAGAAGTGAAGCAAATACTGTGGCATTTTTCTTTGAAACGGTGCCAAGCACGAGAGGGCGCTTTGAAGTTCGAGCCATCAACTTATCTGTCTCTGCTTCAATCACCATGTTAAATGCATTGGATGCACCTGCCGCAAGCGTTCCACCGAACAGAGTTGCTGCAACGAGACCAAAATCGGGAAGCCCTTTTTGGGCCAGAACCATCGCTGGAAGAGTCGTAATGATGAGAAGCTCTACTACGCGCAATTTCATCAGATCTACATAGGCGCGGACGAGGTTCACACGCTTAGAGTACCCAGCACTGACAGCGAAATTCATCTCAATTCTCAGTTCCCTTTAAGGATGGAGCTTTATCTTTTGGAAAGGGAAAGGGGTCACAAATGACACCAGAATCAAAGCCAAAGAAGTCCGAATGGATGCAGATTGCAGAAAGCGATAACGCATCCAGCAACGTCCGTAAGTTTGATAAGCGCCTTACTTTAGGCACATTGGTATCAGTTGGAGCAATTGTTATTGCGGGATCTTTCTTTGCAAATGCAAGTGATGAACCAAGCGCTGTTGCCGATATCACTTCGGTTGCATCGGCAGTAACTTCAGAACCAACTTCTTCGGCACCTTCTGCTACAACACCAGTTGTCGTCGCAGCACCACAAGCATCAAAGATTCAAGCGCCAGCAATAGCGCAGATGCCAACAGGTGGCGATGATGAAGATGATGAGCACGAGGGACGCGAACGACGCGGAGAACATCGCGATCGTGGCGGTGACCACGATGAATATGGAGAGCACGAAGATGATGAGGATGACGATTAATTTCAAGTAGTAGTCTTGCCGGCATGCGTATCTTAAGAATCGCGGCCGGCATTTCTTTTCTGGTGCTAGCTTTTTCTTCAGCTATCTTGCCCGCGCAAGCAAGTGAATTTACCGAGAGTAAGATGAAATTGGTTAAGACCTTTACAGGGTCTTTGACACCGAAATCGGTCGCAGCTTCACAAACTGGCATAGTCAGCGCACACAACATGATGTATAGCCATAGCGTTTCAATATTTGACTCTCAATCACTGGAACTCATAAAGAATGTAAAAGACACTGTTGATTTTGCTTCTCTTGGTGTTTCAGGCTTTAGTGGAGTACATAAAGGTTCACCGGTGGAAGGGGCTTATTCACCTGATGGTAAATATCTTTATTTCACAAATTATGCGATGTACGGAAAAGGGTTCACTAAAGAAGGTACAGATAAATGTTCTCCAGCCGATGGCTATGACAAGAGCTACCTATCGCGCTTGGATCTAGAGACACTCAAAATAGATGCTGTCTACTCTGTTGGATCAGTTCCTAAAGTCGTCAAGGTGACACCAGACAATAAATATATTTTGGTAAGTAATTGGTGTTCTTGCACAGTCTCAGTTATCTCAGTTGAGAAAGAGAAGGTTGTAAAGACAATCAAGATTGGTCGCTATCCCCGTGGAATAGCAATCTCTGCCGACAGTACTTATGCCTATGTTGTTGAGATGGGTGGAAGCAATATCCATCGAATTGATCTCAGCGACTTTAGCAAGACCCTTATTCCTATCGGCGTAAACCCACGTGCCGTTGAGCTCTCACCAGATAACAAAACCCTCTACGCCACTCTCAATGTTTCAGGAAGAGTAATTTCCTGGGATCTTGAGGCCAATCGAGCGATAAAGAGTGTTAAGACTGGGGCAACAGCTAGAAGTTTGGCGATCAGTGGAGATGGATCTGCTCTCTTCGTCGTTAATTTCACCAGCGGCACTGTGACCAAGTTGCGTTCATCTGATCTATCTAAGGTGCAGACCATTAAGGTCTGCAAGGAACCAATCGGAATTACGTACGACAATGAGAGCAATAGAACTTGGGTTGCTTGTTACGAAGGTTCAGTTAAGGTGTTTCAGAACTAACTAATTCTGCTTCACTTTCAGCTCCGCCTTCAACATCATTTAAATTAAAGAGTGCGATAAATGGCGCAGCAATTTTGCCAAGGATTCGATCAACCATTGCGCGGGCTCTTTCTCCTGCTGAATAAGTGCGTGGCAACTTATCGGCAATAATCACAAATGCGTATTCATGTTCTCCTGATTCAACGTACCCAGCTAAGTTAGCGGTTCCATTGAGCGTGCCAGTCTTCGCCTTCACAAGTCCGACAGCGCTAGGCGCAGTCTTAATAAATCGCTTTTGTAGCGTTCCTGAAATTCCACCGATAGGTAGACCGTTAACAACTGGCGCATATTTCTCATCGTCACGAATTTTAATTAAAAGCTCTCCTACTTGCTTAGCTGTTACTCGATTCTTACGCGAAAGCCCACTGGCATCCTTTACAACAACTTTAGAAGCATCTAAATCAAAGGCGTAGAGGAGTTCCTTAAAGGTTGCCTCGACGCCTGCCTCCGTGAGGCCATTTCCAGCCTCATTTGAGGCTAGGCGCGCAATCCGTTCCGATAGAACGTTATCGCTCCAAACAAGTGCGAAGTTCAACATCTCTTCTAACGTTGGAGATGTTGATTCAATTACAAGAGTTGAAGATTTTTCGATGGCTTCTGCTGGAGAAACCGGCTTCATATTTGCAGTAACGCCATGTTTACGGAAAATTGTCTTAAGGGCAGCGACATCACCAGCAAAGAGTTTGGAGTAATAAATTGTTGGATTCTTAACTGAACCTTCATTGAGCTGCTTTAAAGTTTTTAGGGCGTAATATTCAAATCTTGGCAGAGATGTGCGACCCATCTTCTTCGCTGTTGAGCTATAAACAGATGTCCACGGGTCGCGACTGCCCTGGATCACAACCGTTTTGCTATCGCTTCCGCTCCAGAGGGATGTTGTAAAGGTTTGTTCCATCTGCAGGTGGTTTACAGCTGCAACTCCTGTAAACAACTTCTGCAGGGAAGCGGGCTTCCGTAATGAGTTAGCGTTCTTTTCAAAGACAATTTCACCGGTCTGCTCATCAATCACAACGACAGATGGGTTGGCGAGCCTTTTATCTTCAACATATTTTGTGAAAACTTTAGCAACGCTCATGGGATCAAGTGCTTGTGCTGGTGTTGCAACCAATGTGGGTGCGGCAAGAAGAAGGCAGGCGAGTACCGCAACTGACTTCTTCATAGAATGTTTTACTTCCAGAGGTAAGCGAGTAGGACGTTAAGTACTGTAAGTCCAAGCATCGCTGCCCACACTGAATTCTTAAGTTCTGGCTTCTTAACGTTCTTGTAGCCGAGAGTCAGGATTACTGCGATAACTAATCCCTTAACACCGAACTTTGTATGGTTTGCAACTTCATCAACGTTAACTTTTTCGTAGAGGCCGACCATGATTACCCCTGCAATAAGAGCTGTGAGAGTTGCATGAACAACACCAGGATTTAGCTTCTTTGGACTCTTCTTAGCCTGAGTTAGAAGTAGCGCAAGGATTGCAAGAACGCAGAGAAGATGAATTCCGAACGCGATGTGATAAACGATATTCATGAGGCTCCTAGGAAAGTAAACTTTGGTAATTACCGTGAATTAAGTTTAGAGTGCAACCATGGAAATCAATACACCCGCCGTCATTGGACCCGGTGAATTTTTTCCCGTCGTAGGCGTTGGACCACATGAGAAGCCTTGGCCCACTGGCGCGCAATTTGACCCAGAGCTCCTTGAAAATGGTGACCGACGTAACGTTTTAGATCACTATCGATACTGGAGCGTTGAAGCGATTGTCGCTGATCTCGATACAAAGAGACATAAATTACAGATTGCAATTGAGAATTGGCAGCATGATTTGAATATTGGTTCCGTTGTTCGCACAGCAAATGCATTTAATGTTTCGATGGTTCATATCATCGGAAAGCGCGATTGGAATAAGCGCGGTGCGATGGTGACTGACCGCTATCTGCACGTACTTCACCACCCAACAGTCGCTGATTTTGCTGCTTGGTGTAAGGAATATCAGGTGCCGATTATCGGTATCGATAACGTTCCATCCTCAAAGCACCTTGAAGGTTCGCAACTTCCTGAGAAGTGTGTACTTCTCTTCGGCCAGGAGGGCGCTGGCATGTCAGATGAAGGAATTGAAATCTGCGAAGTTCTCTATGCAATAGAGCAATACGGGTCTACGCGATCCATGAATGCTTCGGCAGCCGGCGCAATTGCGATGTATCACTGGGCGCTGCAGCACTTACCTCGTAAGTCCTAGCTATTTAGCGCAGGAAATCCATCCTCGTTGGGCGCCTCATCTTCTTTAAGCGCTTCACGCACTGATGCAAGACGTCGCTCTACTTCATTGGCTTCATCTATACGTCCTAATTGGCGCATGACGTCAACCATGCGAGTTTCGATATCGAGAATGAACTCAAAATCCTTTGGCTCATCTTCCGCAATTATCTGAAGTACTCCATCAAGGGTTGCCAAGCCATCTTCGAGTTTTCCAAGTAGAACTTCTGCTTTGCCGTATTCAAAGAGAGCAAAGGTTTCGCGGCGATGATCATGTGCGGTCTCAAAGACATCTATTGCTTTACGTGCAGCCTCTAGCGCCTTTTCACCTTCTCCGATTTCGACATAGCAGGATGCAATCTTCTGATCACAACGTGCAATATGGATTACTTCCTTTTCGAGCTTAAACATTTTGCGTGCTTCTTGGAAGCAAATGATTGCTTCGTTGTAATTCTTAAGTTCGCGATGTGCGCATCCAATAAGGTGCATATCGTTTGCTGCGCCGATTGTGTTTCCATCGACTAAATGCTCTTGCGAGCATTCATACATCGTTTCAATAACTTTTTCATAATTCTTTGATGAGTACCACCACTCGCCCAATGTGCAAGCGAGTTCAAGTGCAATTGGAGATTTATTTTCTCGCAAAATTGCAACAGCTTTGCTCATCGCTGTTGCTGCTTCATCCATACGCTTTAACTGATTGAGGTTGTATCCGATTGCAGAGTAAGCCTGCGCTAAACCTTCGCTAGGAGCAGCTGCTCCAAGTTCAGAGAAGATATCTCGCGCAGTTTCGGCGAGCGCCAAAGCTTCGTCATATTGGCCACGAGCGAAGATTCGGGCAGAGAGTTCGTAATAAGTATTTGCGCGTTCTTCACCATGAACTTCAGGGATTCGATCCCAGAGCATTTCCTCAGTAACTAGCTCGTCCTGGCCGTCGTCATCGCTCATATGTGACCTCCCCGTTACTCGCCCTGGCAGATTCCTGCACTCTAGACCTAACGCTAGGACTCCCACGCTTATTTCAACTGGCTTACTTGTAAATTCTCCGTTAATCTTTCTTCTTGCAAATGATTTGCATCTAGGCAGGAAGTGGGCTCCCATGAACGAGGTTGTGCGTGACATCCCCCGCATACCCCTGCGCGATCGCCTGACGAGCGACGAATGGCGCCGTATGGCTCTGATGTTCGGCTTTATCGCCTTTCTCCATATCTCTGGCGCCCTTCTGATGTGGAAGGCCACCACAGGCAATTACGAGCTCGCAGATGGAACTCTCTTTGGTTGGGGCACAGCGGTCCTGGCCTACACCCTCGGAATGCGCCATGCATTCGATGCCGATCACATCAGCGCGATCGATAACACCACACGAAAGTTAATGTCAGAAGGCCAGCGCCCATTGGCAGTTGGGTTCTTCTTCTCACTCGGTCACTCATCAGTTGTTGCAGCGCTGGCCATCTTGCTCAACTTTGGAATAAAAGCAGTTGGTAGCCAGCTTAAAGATGAAGATTCTGCCCTGCATCACTACACAGGAATTATCGGACTTACAGTCTCTGGCACATTCTTAATGATCATTGCAATCCTGAATTTAATTATTTTGGTATCAATCGTTGGCGTCTTCTTCAAGATGCGTAAAGGTCTCTATAACGAAGAAGAACTTGAGAAGCACCTGAACTCTCGCGGATTGCTGATGCGTTTCTTTGGACCAATCGCACGACGTATTGATAAGAGCTGGAAGATGTATCCCCTCGGAATTCTCTTCGGACTTGGTTTTGATACTGCAACTGAAATCGGTCTTCTCGTATTGGCTGGTTCTTCAGTGATCGCAGGTCTTCCTTGGTGGGCAGTTATCTCTCTTCCACTCTTCTTTGCAGGTGGAATGAGTTTGCTCGATACCATCGATGGTTCATTTATGAACTTCGCCTACGGCTGGGCATTCTCAAAGCCGGTTCGCAAGGTTTACTACAACATCATCATCACTGGTCTCTCGGTTGGAGTAGCCCTCTTTGTTGGCGGTCTTGAAATTTGTCAGGTGATTGCAGAGCAACTCAATCTCACTGGCGGATTCTGGGATTATGCACTTGCATTTAACCTCAACTCTGCCGGCTACTTTATCGTTGCAGCATTTGCCATTGTTTGGGGACTTGCCCTCTTCATTTGGCGCTTTGGAAAGATTGAGAAGCGTTGGCACAACGCAGCCCATGATGCACAAATGGCTCGCGGTGAAAATACAGATCACGCAGCCGCTGGTATTGATCTTGGCCCAATTAAAGATGGCTGGAAGATCGATTAATTACGCTTAAGTTTTATCCGCTCTTGAGCAATCGCTGCACCCAGTAAAACAATAAGCGCACCAACAGGTTCATTCCAAGTGATCTTCTCACCTAGAAATATGATTCCCACGATGATTGCAACCACAGGCGTTAAGTAGGTTACTGAGCTCGCAATTGCACTGCCAGCTAGCTCCATCACTTTGAAATTCCAAAGATAAGCAAAGCCGCTTCCAAATACTCCCAGTGCGACCATTGCTAGATGCGCATCTATATCTGGGTTGTAACTCGAGACACCATTAAATAAGAAGAATGGCAACAAAGTAATTGAGGCAAGAATCAACTGAAGTGACACGATTGATTCAGGCTGAAGTTGCAGCGGCATAACATTCTTACGAGTGTAAGGAAATGAGATTCCGTAGCAAGCAACGGCTGAAAGAAGAACAAGGATTGCCCACAGTGGATTATCGCCGAAGCCTCTCCAAGCCCCTAGGACAGTGAGAACTCCAAAGAAGCCAATGAGTAAACCGATGACCTGAAATGGCTTTGCCTTCTCTTGCCGATTGACCAGAAGTATTGCAATCAAGGTCATCAGCGGTGTAACTGCATTGATAATTCCTGCCAGAACCGAGGTGATCGCAGTCTCTGCAAGTGCATAGAAGATTCCAGGAATAACATTGAGAAAAATCGCAACGACCCAGATATGAAATTGTGCCTTGCGGTCTCTGGGTAATTTAAATCCTCGCACCTTTGCGATTGCAAAGAGCGTTAGTGCCCCTAAGGCACATCGAATAAAGGCCACGCCAAATGGTGTGAGAAATTCAAGACCCATCTTGATGAAGATAAATGAACAACCCCAGACGATTCCTAGAGTTATGTAGGTGGGGATCCAAGAAGTACTTTTCTTCACTGACAGAAGGTACAAGAGTGGGCCCAGACAGGCTCGAACTGTCGACCCACGGATTAAAAGTCCGTTGCTCTACCGGCTGAGCTATAGGCCCCACAAAAGAACTAACGCTATTGCTGCGCTAGAACGCGAACTTTATCACCTCAGCGCCCGCGGCTGGCACGCAGTAATCGGTCGCGGATAGCCACAGAGATGTCATCGCCCGCAGGTTGTGCAACCACAACCCTGGCAAGGGATTGTTGATCTGCGCTGCGAAGTGCGGTGTAGAGAACGCGAGCAAACTCTTCATTGTTCTGTGGTGATGCAAGGCGAATGACTCCTGCAGGAGTTTCGATATTTGAAAGCGCGATAAATCCATCGCCACTTTCTGGTCCGATATCGAGGACTACTTTTGCAGCTGGTGAGTAATGATTTTCAAGTGACCCGCTCACTCGGATATCTGAAACTGAATCAGTAAGTGAAAGTCCCGTTGCATCTTGAATCATCTCTGCAGTAATTGCACCAGGGCGCAGAATCTTTGGAAGCTCTTCTGTGCAATCAATAATCGTTGATTCAACTCCGACAAGAGATGGCCCACCATCGAGAATGAGGTCGTTCTCTTCTAAGTACTCTGAGAGCTCGGCGGTTACAGCAGCTGAAGTTGTTGGCGATACATGGCCAAAACGATTTGCGCTTGGGGCTGCGATTCCTTTGCCACCAATCTTCTTAAACTCATGCAGTAACGCAAGTGCAATGACATGGTCTGGGACGCGAACTCCAACGGTTTCCTGTCCCCCAGTTATGAAATTTTTGGCCAGTGCGCTTCTCTTCAAGATAAGCGTCATCGGTCCTGGCCAAAAGCTACGAGCAAGTGCGATTGCATAATCAGGAATCTCATCGGCCCAATCCGAAATATCTTGCATATCGCCAAGGTGAACAATCAGCGGGTGATCTGCTGGGCGACCCTTTGCCTTATAAATTCTCGCAACGGCATCGGAGTTGGTGGCATCTGCGCCGAGTCCATAAACAGTTTCGGTAGGAAAGGCCACGAGCGAACCAGCCTTTAACTGTTCTGCGGCACGGGCCATTGCATCTGCTGTGCAGTTAGATACGAATTGCCCGCTACTCATAAGTGCGATTATCCCGCCTTTTTGCGAGAAGATAACCACAGGGCGCAGCGCATCAAGGTCGTACACGTGGTCACCCGAATGAACGTGGGTGGAGTAGCGGTCCTGATCGACAACCTGATGGACAACTTCGACCTAACCGAGGTTGAGCC
>JACCDL011330145.1_pt1 | contig 19063 bp, 18 predicted proteins | sample 7441931 | NCBI WGS metagenome assembly JACCDL01 (sample SAMN15323437, study PRJNA562643) | freshwater metagenome | isolation source: river surface water | place: USA:Blue River Watershed | collected 2017-08-16 | reverse complement strand
CGCGATTTTCCGCTTCAGCCGCAAGGGCCAAGAAGGCACGCCGCTTGTGGGGCGAAGCAACGACGGAAAGGGCGGGACGGAAGGACTTATCAACCTGAGTCATTCCCGTAACCTAGTCGCATGCTGAGAATTGGAATGGTGAGCCCGTACAGCCTCACTATCCCTGGGGGAGTCCAGCAACAAGTGCTTGGTCTTGCCCGTGCTCTGCGCGAAAAGGGTCACGAGGTTCGCGTGTTGGGTCCATGTGATGGTCCGCCACCCGATTCCTTTGTGACACCGCTTGGCAACAGCCTCCCGACAGCCATCAATGGTTCCGTGGCTCCAGTGGCCCCCGATGCCTCAGCGGCGTTGCGCACGATTCGTGCGTTGAATGATGAAGCCTTCGACGTATTGCATGTCCATGAGCCATTGGTGCCGGGTCCCACGTTGACTTCGGTATTGGTCAAACTTGCCCCCATCGTCGCCACGTTTCACTCGGCGGGGGAGTCTGGGGCGTACAAGACATTTCAAAGATTGGGACGTCCGATTGCGCGGCGCATTGACGTCCGTGTTGCGGTTTCTAAAGATGCGGTGGAATTAGCTCAGCGTTACATCGGTGGCGAATACGAAATCCTGTTCAACGGAATAGAACTAGATGTGTACAACGGTCCCATCGTTGAACAACGGGATAACGCCATCTTCTTTTGTGGACGACATGAGCCGCGGAAAGGTCTGAGCATCTTGTTGGAAGCTTTGGCTCTTATGCCGGGCGATGTTCGACTGTGGGTTGCATCAGATGGTCCAGAGACAGAACAGCTCAAAGCACGTTTCGGAAATGACTCACGCATTGAGTGGTTGGGTCGAATCACCGACGGTGAAAAGATTGATCGTCTTCGTCGTGCATCCGTATTCTGTGCGCCGTCGTTACGCGGTGAGTCATTCGGCATTGTGTTGTTGGAAGCGATGGCAGCGGGAACTCCCGTTGTCTCCACAGACATCGATGGGTATCGCAATGTCGCAACCGATGGTGAAAATGCACTGTTGGTGGAACCGGGCAATGCGCAAGCTCTTGCATCCGCGTTAGCTCGAGTAATTGCAGATTCGCGTTTGTCGGCGAAGTTCATTGAAGCGGGCCGTGTGCATGCTCAGTCCTATTCCATGAGTGCTTTGGCAGACCATTACGTGGCTTTTTATGAGAAGGCTCTCAGTATGGAAGCAGACAACATCACGACCATTGAGGTACCTCGTATGCTGAAGCGCTTCGAAGGTCGCTTTCTCAGGCGTAATCGACTCGGAGATGCTGGCCGCTAGGCCAGCCACGGAAGGAACTATGAATCAACGACAGTGGATTCCTATGGATGAATCAGCGGCGCCAAATTTGGCTCGCATCAAAAAGTTGGAATGGCTTATCACGGCGGTGGGGACACTGTTGTTCCTCGCCATCGGACTGTTGGTGGGGCAGCCTCTTCTTGCCGTTCTCGGGTTGATTGTCTTCGGCGCATTTTCTTGGTCAATTGGACGCAACGCTGAGGCATCAGTGCTTTCGGCAGTCTCCATCACGCCTGCAAATGAAATTGATCACGCGCGACTGTTCAATGTGGTGGAAGGTCTCCGTCTCAGTAGTGGTGACCATCGTCCTGCGATGTACACCATGTCGTCATCGTTCCCCGTTGCGTTTGCAGTCTCCGAACCTGGCTCCGACGGCAGCATCGTTGTCTCAAATGTTTTTTTGGAGACGATGGACCGTGTGGAGACAGAAGCGGTTGTGGCTCAATTGCTCTTCCGCATTCGTTCTGGTGATGCTGCACTGATGTCGTATCTCGTGTCGTTTAGTGCATTGATGTCGCGCATTGGACTGGGATCAATTGCACGCAAAGTCATTGAGCGCTCGACTGATGCACGATCTTTAATTTGGGCAGACATAGCGGCATGCCAAGCCACGCGATACCCGCCAGCATTGGTCTCAGCATTAGAAAAATGTGCTGCAGCTCACGGTCCTATTTCCGTTGGTATTGCTGCGCCATTCTGTTTCGCTCTTCCCGAAACACCAAGCCATGACACTCACGCGGTGGCCACGGTTCCTAGTGTGGGGTTTTCACGTCCGTCGTTGGCTGAACGTATTGCTGTCTTAAAGGAGATCTGACATGTCACGAACTCATCGTCCTCTTGTTCGATTCGGAGCCGCTCTTGTTGCCGTCGGTGTTCTTGCTGCATGTGGCGGAGGTGGATCTTCCTCGTCTGATTCCAGCGGGCCATCGGGAAGCGACCCTTTGAACCCTGGGCAGAATGCTTCGGCGGTGTATCCGTTGTTGGGCACACCAGTGACCGATACGGCTGCATCTACTCGTCCAGCTCTCGTAGCAAAGATCGACAACCACCCTGCGGCCCGACCACAGTCCGGTTTAAACAAGGCCGACATCGTCTTTGAAGAAAATGTGGAAGCACTCACTCGTTTCGCAGCTGTCTTCCACAGCCAAGGCAGCGATCCGGTCGGTCCATTGCGCAGTGGTCGCACACAAGACATCGACATTCTTGGATCCTTCAATAAGCCATTGTTTGGATGGAGCGGCGGCAACTATCTCGTGACGCGCGCAATCAACAACAGCGACCTCGTCAATGTGGGGTACAGCGCGTCTCGCGGCAAGGGTGGTTACTACCGTGCGAAGGATCGCAAGATTCCGCACAACTTGTATGCGAAGACAACAAATTTGTGGACTCTTGCGCCGAAGGAAGCAGTCGCTCCTCAGCAGCAATTTGTATACCGCGGTAGCAGCGATGCAAAGCCTGCGACGTCAACACCGATTGATGGAGCAAAGGTCTCGATGTACAACGTGAAGGTGTACTGGAAGTGGGACGCGACAACGGGCAACTTCATTCGATTCGGAGAAAATCTCAAGCGTGAACTTGAGCCGCACATGGCAGACGATGGTCAGGTCAACACAAAGAACGTGCTTGTCCTCTATGTCACGTACACGCGAAGCAAGGCAGACCGAAAGAGTCCGAATGCAATCACCACAGGCAAGGGAACTGGCTTTGTTCTCACCGATGGCGGACTCATCCCCATTAACTGGGTGCGCGCAGATCGCTTGGTTCCATTCACCATCACCGATGCAAGTGGGGCAGTCGTGCGAATGACGCCTGGTCGTACATGGGTTGAACTGGCCTGGAAGAACTCATTGGCACCTGTTGCTCCCGGAATCGACCCGAAGACGGTCAAGTTCCCCGCCGTCTGACAGACGTCTCACATAATGGGGCGCAGTAGGGCAGGAAGCCTTCGGTAGCCTTCCTATCCATGACCTCCACAAACGGATCCTCTGTTGGCACCCAGCGCGTGAAGCGCGGACTTGCTGAGATGTTGAAGGGCGGCGTCATCATGGACGTCGTCAATGCTGAGCAAGCAAAGATTGCAGAAGATGCCGGCGCATGTGCCGTCATGGCGCTGGAGCGTGTTCCAGCCGACATTCGTCGTGATGGTGGAGTTGCTCGAATGAGCGACCCCGAAATGATTGAGGGCATCAAGGCTGCCGTCACCATTCCTGTGATGGCCAAAGTTCGTATCGGTCATTTCGTTGAAGCTCAGATTCTTGAGGCGCTCGGCGTTGACTTCATCGATGAGTCGGAAGTTTTGACTCCTGCTGACGAGACGCATCACATTGACAAGTTCGCCTTTACAGTTCCTTTTGTCTGCGGCGCAACCAACCTTGGCGAGGCACTTCGCCGCGTTTCAGAAGGCGCGTGCATGATTCGTTCAAAAGGTGAAGCAGGCACGGGCAACATCGTTGAAGCAGTTCGTCACCTTCGCAACATCTTCGGTGACATCCGCAAGATCACTCAGGCTGACAACGCAGAATTGTTCCAGTGGGCAAAGACTCTGCAAGCACCCCTTGGTCTTGTGCAAGAAATTGCAGAGACCGGAAAGTTCCCAGTGCCCATTTTCTGTGCAGGTGGCATCGCGACTCCTGCAGACGCCGCTCTTGCAATGCAGTTGGGTGGCGAAGCAGTGTTCGTTGGCTCCGGCATCTTCAAGAGCGATGATCCAGCGCCACGTGCGAAGGCAATTGTTGAAGCAACAACGCACTTCCGCGATGCAAATGTCTTGGCTCGCGTGAGTCGCGGACTTGGTGCGCCAATGACCGGTATTGCAATGGACGAAATCAACGGAACTCAGCGCTTCGCTGAGCGCGGCTGGTAAGTAGTACTCAGTCACATGGATTCGAGGCCTCCGGGTGAACCCCGTCGTTGGAGTACTTGCTCTACAAGGAGCGTTCGCAGCACACGCTGAGTGTGTTGCCTCTTTTGGTGTCTCTGTTCTTGAGGTACGTACTCCTGAACAACTCGAACAAGTCGATGCACTGGTGATGCCTGGTGGTGAATCCAGCACGATGTCCCAGTTGTTGTTGTCCTCAGGGCTCTTTGATGCAATTGCAGATCGTATTGCCGATGGCATGCCGACATTCGGCACGTGCGCCGGAATGATTCTGCTGGCCTCTGAAGTCCTTGATGGCCGACCAGATCAACGTAGCTTCGGTGCCATTGACATCTCTGTTCGTCGTAACGCATTCGGCCGCCAAATTGATTCGTTCGAAACGTCAATCGATACACCGTTTGGTGATTTCCACGGAGTTTTCATTCGTGCACCACGTATTGAACGAGTGGGTCCCGAGGTGGAAGTCATCGGACGCCTCGGAGATGAACCAGTATTAGTGCGTCAAGGCAATGTGCTGGCAGCGTCGTTTCATCCTGAATTGGCGGGCGATGCTCGTCTGCACGAGTACTTTGTTACAACCATGACAACTGCGAGAAAGGTGTAGCCGATGTCCGGTCACTCCAAATGGGCAACTATCAAGCACAAGAAGGGCGCAGCCGATAAGGCTCGCGGAAAACTCTTTGCAAAATTGGCTCGTCAGATTGAAGTAGCAGCACGTGCTGGTGGCGGAGACGTGGACTCCAATGCAGCACTGCGCACCATGGTGTTGAAGGCGAAAGCCGGACAGATGACTAAGGACGCCATTGATCGTGCAATCAAACGCGGCATTGGTGAGAACGATGGCGCAAACTACGAATCAATCATGTACGAGGGATACGCCCCTGGTGGCGTCGCAATGTTGGTCGATGTTCTGACTGACAACCGCAATCGCACGGCATCCGATGTGCGCACCGCCTTCAGCAAGTTTGGCGGTGCATTGGCTGAGCCCGGTGCAGTGGGCTGGCAGTTCTCACGTCGTGGCGTTGTCCTTGTTCCCGGAACTCTTGAAGAAGATGCTGTCATGACGGCTGCTCTTGAAGCTGGAGCTGATGACATCGAACGCGATGGAGATTCATGGCGTGTCCTCACCGAACCATCAGTGGTGTACGACGTAAAGGATGCATTGGAAGCCGCTGGCATTGAAGTGCAGAGCGCTGAGTCCACCATGGTGTCGTCCACAACAATCGAAGTCACTGACGTGAATGATGCAAAACAGATTCTGAAGATCATGGACATGTTGGAAGACAACGATGACGTTCAAGATGTGTATGCAAACTTTGACATTGACGAATCTCTGATGCAGGAACTCGGCTGATGGGCGCCTCCGTAGGGGAGACAGCTCCCGAGTTCACACTTCCTGGCACCGGTGGACGTGAGTATTCGCTGTCCTCGTATCGCGGTCAGCCAGTGGTATTGGTGTTCTACCCCGGTGATGACAGCCCCGTCTGCACAAAGCAGTTGAACTCGTACAACAACGAGCTCTCTGCATTCGACAATGTGGGCGCACAGGTACTTGCCGTGTCGGCGCAGGATCTGAATAGTCATGAGGATTTCGCCACCAAGTACGGCTTCAAGTTCCCACTGTTGGCAGACACCGATAAAGCGGTGGCCAATCTCTATGGCACCGTTGGCCCACTGGGCTTTCCTCGTCGCAGTGTGTTTGTGATCGATGCTCAGGGCATCATTCGCTATGCCCACAAAGCCATAGCCGGCTTGACTTTCCGCCCCGTGGAAGAACTTGTGGCAGCCGTCGAGGCCGCGCGCTGAGATTCCGCCCTTCGGCCAAAGGCCTCGGGTAACATGAACATATGTTCGCTCAAGTGGTCCTCGGGGTAGACCCCGGCCTCACCCGTTGTGGGTATGCCGTCTTGGGAATGAACTCCTCACAGGACATCAAGGCTTTGGCTATTGGGGTCCTTCGCACTCCGCCATCCGATGCGCTGCACGATCGTCTTGCGGACATCCATCGCGAAGTAGAGGGCTTGTTGTCTGATTTCAAGCCACACGCCGTCGCTGTCGAGCAAGTGTTCTTTCAGAACAACGTCCGCACTGCCATGGGCGTCGGCCAGGCCAGTGGCATCGTTCTTGCCTTGGCCGCACGTGCCGGATGTGAAGTTGCTCAATACACGCCATCACAGGTGAAGAACACCGTGGCAGGGTGGGGTGGCGCAACAAAAGAGCAAATTGGTCTCATGGTGCAACAGCGCCTTCGTCTCGAATCTGTTCCGCAGCCAGCCGACGCCGCCGATGCCGCAGCAATCGCTTTGTGTCATTGCTCGATTGCGCCGTTCATTGCGTCTCGTAACGCAGCAATTGCTCGGAGCGTTCGATGATTGGCAGTTTGCGCGGAGTAGTTCTCGAGCGATTCATGCCGTCCACAGTTCTGCTGGAAGTGGGAGGCGTCGGGTACCTCTGCAATGTCACCACCAGCACGTTCGGCGAGTGTGAACCCACCGTGCAGGTGTTCTTTCATATTCATCATCACATTCGTGAAGATGCGCAAACGTTGTATGGGTTTACCTCTCGTGTCGAGCGCGACACATTCAACATTCTCATTGCGACTCATGGCATCGGCCCGGCGATGGCGATGGCGATTCTCTCCACATATGCGCCGACAGCGCTTATTGGCATTGTTGGTTCTGGTGATACTGCTGCGCTCACCGTTGTTCCCGGTGTTGGCAAGAAGACTGCAGAACGTCTGATGGTGGAACTGAAGTCACGCCTCAACATTGAAGGAATCACTTCAGGTGAGCCCATCGATTCCGTTCAGTCTTCAGCTGCAGATGTTCGAGAAGCTCTCACCGCACTTGGTTACGGCACAGAAGAGATTCGTGACACGATGCGTCAACTCAACTCAGTCGATGATTCGGAATCCATGTTGCGAGATGCTTTGGCGTTGTTAGGAGCCCGTCGTGCGGGATGAATTTCTGGACCCTGCATTGGCTTCGGAACACGAGGTCTCTGATGAAGTCAGTTTGCGTCCGCGTGAACTCGATGAATTCGTTGGGCAGCGTGAGCTAAAAGAACATCTCGACATTGTGTTGGGTGCAGCGAAGCAACGTGGCCAAGCGGCTGATCACATTCTGTTGGCGGGGCCTCCAGGGCTCGGCAAGACAACGATGGCGGGCATTGTTGCGGCTGAGATGGGCGTTGCATTGCATGTCACTAGTGGGCCCGCGCTTGAACGCGCCGGAGACCTCGCTGCCATCCTCACAAAACTGGGTGAAGGCGATGTGTTGTTCATCGACGAGATTCATCGATTGTCGCGCTCTGTCGAGGAAATCCTGTATCCAGCAATGGAGGACTTTCAGATCGACATTGTTGTCGGTAAGGGTCCTGCTGCTTCTTCCATACGTCTGACGTTGCCGCGATTCACGCTCATCGGAGCCACCACGCGCACGGGCATGATTACCGGGCCTTTGCGCGATCGTTTTGGTCTCGTTGCGCGACTTGATTATTACGACCACGAAGAACTTGAATCCATTGTCACTCGTGCAGCGCGAATTCTTGATGTTCCCATCGATGAAGGTGCTGCTGTTCAGATCGCACGCCGCAGTCGGGGCACTCCTCGCATCGCAAACCGTCTTCTTCGTCGTGTTCGTGACTTTGCAGAAGTCCGAAGTGACGGCCATATCGATAACGACACCGCCACGGAAGCGTTGCGTGTTTTTGGTGTCGACAATCTGGGTCTCGACAAAGTGGACCGTGCCATTTTGCGAAGTCTCTGTGAGCAATTCGAAGGTGGTCCCGTCGGCCTCACCACTTTGGCGATTGCAGTCGGTGAACAGCCAGAGACGGTGGAGGATGTGTATGAGCCATTCCTCATTCAATTGGGTCTCATTGCTCGTACCCCTCGAGGTCGAATCGCGATGGATGCTGCCCGCACCCACCTCGCGAACCCGTAGCCTCGTCACGTGCAACTTTCGGACATCGACTATGACCTGCCCGAGGGTCTGATCGCTCAAAAGCCCATCGAACCTCGCGACTCCGCCCGTCTGTTGGTTGATGTTGATGGTTCCGGCATCCGCCATCTGTTCGTCAGTGATTTACCAAGCTTGATTCGTCCTGGTGACGTGATCGTGGTGAATGACACTCGAGTTCTTCCCGCGCGCCTTGTCTTGCAACGAAAGACCGGTGGTGCCGCTGAAGTGCTTTTGTTGGAACAACGTTCATCGGATGGCCGTTTGTGGGAAGCGATGGTCAAGCCTGCTCGCAAGTTGAAAGACGGCGAATTGTTGGAGTACTTCGGAAAGCGCGTTGTTCGGGTGGGGCCGAGAACTGAGGCTGGCGACACCTTTGTTGTGGAGATTGTTGATGAGGCGCCGCTTGATCTGATTCAGCGCATCGGCGCGATGCCGCTCCCTCCGTATATACGCGGCTCGCTAAAGGACAATGAGCGTTATCAAACGGTGTACTCGCGTCGTGCAGCCAGTGCTGCGGCTCCTACTGCTGGTTTGCACTTCACACCAGAGCTCATGCAAAAAGTGCAAGATGCAGGTGCACGTATTGAGCGAGTAGAACTCATTGTCGGTCTCGACACTTTCAAGCCGATCTCAACAGATGATCCGTTGGATCACATCATTCACTCGGAATATTTCCATGTGGAACCGTCGGTGTTGCAGGCATGTCAAGAGGCGCAACGTGTGATTGCAATTGGCACAACGGCAACACGAGCTCTTGAGTCGTCCGCAACATTGGGCGAACCATCAGGGCGCACCTCATTGTTCATTACTCCGGGTTACGAATGGAAGGTCGTCGACACCATGCTGACGAACTTCCATATGCCGAAGACATCGCTTCTGCTGATGATTGAATCTTTTGTTGGTCGCCACTGGCGTGACTTGTACGCGCAAGCAGTCGAAGAGAAATATCGTTTCTTGTCGTTTGGCGATGCAATGTTGATTGATCGCAGGGCAGGGAAGTAAGTCATGTTTAAAGTCACGCTTGATATCACTGCTCGTGATGGTGATGCACGTGTGGGTTCCGCGACGACTCATCGCGGCTCGTATGACACACCATTGTTTATGCCGGTGGGTACACGAGGTGCCATCAAATATCTCAGCGCTCGAGATTACGAAGAACTGGGTGCACAAATTGTTCTGGGTAACACGTACCACTTGATGTTGCGTCCGGGTGCTGAGCTCATTGAGAAATTTGGTGGGTTGGGCTCGTTCGCAGGTTGGAAAGGTCTAACGCTGACCGACTCCGGTGGATTTCAAGTGTTCTCACTTGATCCGAAAGTGGACGATGACGGGGTCACGTTCAAGTCAACGTATGACGGTTCCTATCACCGCTTCACTCCAGAGATTGCTGTCGATGTTCAGCAAAAAATTGGCGCCGATATTCAAATGGTGCTGGACGTCTGTACGTCATTGCCCGCAGAACCAAGCGTCGTTCGATTGGCATTGGAACGAACCTCTGAATGGGCCAAACGAGCGAAAGCAGCTCACACTCGTCCAGATCAATCACTTTTTGGCATCGTGCAAGGCGGCACGGATGCAGCGATGCGTGCCGAGAGCGCACGGCGCACTGTTGAGATTGGTTTCGACGGATATGCCATTGGTGGGTTGTCTGTGGGGGAGACGCGCGCCGAAATGGTTGATGCCATCGGTGCATGCATCGGTGAACTGCCAGACGATCAACCTCGCTACCTCATGGGAGTGGGAGACCCTGCGTCATTGGTGGAAGCGGTTGCTCTCGGTGTCGACCAATTTGACTGTGTTCTGCAGACTCGACTCGGTCGTCATGGTGCAGCATTGACTTCCGAGGGTCGTATTCAGATCAAGAACGCCAAGTTTGCAGAGTCAGATGAACCGCTTGACCCGAAGTGCTCCTGCTGGGTGTGCACCTCTCACACACGTGGTTATCTGCGCCATCTCACTCAGGTGGGCGAGCCCAGTGCTGCTCGTCTCGTCTCGGTGCACAACGTGGCGTGGACCATCAACTTCATGGCCGAGATGCGTGCGTCCATCACAAATGGCACCTTTTCCGCCTTTAGGTCCTCTGTTTTGGACCTTTGGGGTTAGTGCATCGGGCTGAATTGCCCTCTCAGGGCTAGGATTCGCAATCGTGATTGCAAACATTCTCGCCGCCGAAAGTCAGTCTCCAGTCGGAATCATCGTCGTATACGCCGTGCTCTTCGCTGGCATGTACTTCGTGTTGATCCGTCCTCGTAGCCGCCGTGCAAAAGCAGCAGCTGCATTAGTTGCCTCCACTGAGGTGGGCGACGAAGTGGTCCTCAATTCCGGTATCTACGGTTTCGTGAGCGCCGTTGAGGACGATGTTCTCTGGATTGACATTGCCGATGGCCACGGCGCAGAGCGCATTGAAATCCGTGTAGCACGCAATGCAATCGCTCGCAAGATTGTGCAGTCAGGCGAAGCCGACAGCACTGCGAAGCAGTAACCGATGTCGAAACGCAATCTTCTCGTTTCGCTGATCTCCATTGTGTTGTTGGCGGCGGGGCTGTTCATTGGTAGCAATCTCGCGGGTTACAAGCCATCGCTCGGTCTTGACCTCCAAGGTGGAGCATCCGTCACGATGACGCCCGTGGGTGAATATGAAGAGTCAGCTCTCACAGTCGCCGTAGACATCATCCGTCAGCGAGTCGACTCCATTGGTGTTGCTGAGCCTGAGATCATTCGTCAAGGGAAAACCGTTGTCGTGAACCTTCCTGGCGTGAAGGATCAGCAACAGGCACTTGACCTCATTGGTCGTACTGGCTCGGTGGAAATGCGTGCCGTGTTGAAGACGGCCGAGAACCCCAACAACACAACGACGACGACGACGGTGAAGGGTGCAACGACCACCACGGTTGCTCAGACCTCCACCACCTTGGCCGCACCCGCAGGCGGTGTCGGAAGCTCGCGCGGTCGTGCTGCCACGACAACAACAACTGTTCCTGTAGCAACCACTGTGCCGGGAACAGATCCTGAAACTGGTCTTGCGCCCGGTCAGACCGTGTATCCCGGCCGTAAAGACGGACTCATTTATTTGTTGGGTCCTGCTGAAGCAACTGGTGAAGTGTTCACAAACGAAGCCTCTGCCGAAATCACGAATGGCAGCTGGTCTGTCTCAGTGAAACTGCGCGATGGCGCAGCAGGCGAGGATCTCTGGAATGCGCTTGCGAAGAAGTGTTACGACGGTGGCGAATCTTGTCCTTCGAAGCAGATCGCGATCAGCCTCGACGGAGAAGTCATCTCTGCACCAGTGGTGCAAACCCCTTCCTTTACAAACGGAGCCGTACAAATCACTGGTTCATTTACGGAGAAGGAAGCATCAGAACTTGCCCGTGTTCTTCAGTTTGGTGCCGTGCCAGTGAAGTTTGAGACACCAACGGTGCAGACGGTGTCCGCTTCCTTGGGTAAGGACTCGTTGAGAGCCGCAATTATCTCTGGTTTTATCGGTGTTCTTCTCGTGTTGTTGTTCCTCGTTTTTTATTACCGCCTGATTGCTTTGGTTGTCTTTGCAGGCCTTGGAGTATCCGGTCTTCTTCTCTGGAGTGTGATTTCCTGGCTATCGAAGACAAATGGACTAGCGCTCACTTTGTCAGGTGCTGCGGGCATCATCGTCTCCATCGGTGTCACGGTGGACTCCTACGTGGTGTTCTTCGAGAAATTGAAAGATGATGTGCAAGCGGGGCGCACCATGCGTAACTCGGCCGCACGTGGCTTCGACAGTGCTTGGCGCACCATCCTTGCTGCGGACACGGTGTCGCTTCTCGGCGCCGTCATTCTTTGGTCAATGACAGTCGGATCAGTTCGCGGATTCGCGTTCTTCCTCGGTCTCGCCACCATGTCCGACATCGTCGTTTCGTATTTCTTTACTCGTCCTGCAGTTCTGCTTCTTGCACGCACAAAGTTCTTTAACAAAGGTCGCGTGCTTGGTGTTCGGCCTGCAACTGCTTCGGCGGAGGTGGCGTAATGGCCAGTGGAATTTCACGTCTCTTTCGTGGTGAGACCACCATCAACTTCTACGGACGTCGCAATATTGGCTTTATTGCATCAGGTCTGTTGATCCTGGTCACCATCATTTCGTTGTTTGTCCAAGGTTTGAACCTGGGTATGGACTTTAAGGGCGGAGTCGCGTTTGAAGTTCCCGTCAAAGGTGGCATCACCATTGAGAAAGCCCGCAAGGTGTTGGAAGACAACAAAGTGGAATCTGGAAACGCAAAGTTGCAGATTCTTAGTTCTGGCGACAACGAACGTATTCGTATTCAGACCGATGAACTAAAGCCAGGTGTAGCGACAACTGTGCAATCTGCTTTAGCAAAAGCTTCAAAGAACACGGTGAATGACGTCAGTATCTCTGAGGTAAGTTCCACTTGGGGTCGCAGCGTCACGACAAAAGCCATCAAGGCGCTTCTTGTCTTCTTGCTCGCTGTGTCTTTATATATTCGCTTGAAGTTCAAGCAGTGGAACATGGCAACGTCTGCAATCGCGGCAGTGATTCACGACGTGGCTATCAGTGTTGGTGTGTACTCAGTCTTTGGCTTGGAAGTAACACCAGCAACAGTGGTTGCTTTCCTCACCATTCTCGGATTCTCTCTGTACGACACCATCGTGGTGTTCGACAAAGTGATCGAAAATATGGATCGTTTCAAGGGTTCGCGAGTGTCATATGGCGACATTGTGAACGTTTCGATGAACCAAGTGTTAATGCGTTCGCTGAATACTTCAATTGCAGCGCTACTTCCCGTCATGAGCCTCCTCATTCTCGGAAGTGGAGTCTTTGGCGCCGTCGCGCTTCGCGAGTTCGCACTTGCTCTTCTCGTGGGTCTCGCCACCGGCGCCTATTCGTCGATCTTCATTGCGACACCTCTCTTGGGCGTCTTGAAGGAGCGCGGCGCTGAATATTCGTCGATGCGAGGTCAGATTTCCACGGGGATAGAGATGGCCCATGTGATGGCGACAGGGGCTCCGCTCAGTCGACGTGCTCGCGCAGCAGACTCAGCAAGTACAGATGCGTCAAGTCCAGCACCGGTTCCCGCTGTGGAGGCAATTTTGAGCCACCCACCGCGACCCCGGAAGAAGTCACGCAAGTAATCTTTAGCCATGGCCACTGCCGACCGCGTCCTTCCGTGGAGACGGCACCATAGTGCGCCCATTGAGGAGATTGCTCCTCTCTTAACCGCGTATCGCAAGCGTCATCCAAAGGCTTCAGTGGCTTTGGTGAACCGTGCATATGAAGCAGCTCGCATTGCGCACATCACGCAACAGAGGTCCTCCGGCGAGGCCTACATCAACCATCCAATCGCTGTCGCCCGCATCGTTGCTGACATTGGACTTGATGACGTCTCACTTGCAGCTGCTCTCTTGCATGACGCCGTTGAAGACACAGAAATCACGTTGGAAGATGTTCAGCGAGATTTTGGTGATGATGTAGCGAATCTTGTCGATGGCGTCACGAAGTTAGAACGACTGCAGTTTGATTCTCGCGAGGCACAGCAAGCTGCCACCATGCGCAAGATGTTGGTGGCGATGGCCCGCGACATGCGTGTTTTGGTTATCAAATTGGCCGACCGTCTTCACAACATGCGCACGCTCGCTGGAGTTCCCGTTGATAAGCAACAACGCATTGCGCAAGAGACACTTGATATTTACGCACCACTTGCAAATCGCTTGGGAATGCAAGAGATCAAGCAGCAATTAGAAGACTTGTCTTTCTCGGCTTTGTATCCAAAGCGCTTTGCTGAACTTGACCATCTGGTGTCATCGCGAACCCCAGAACGAGACGTGTACCTCGCAAAAGCGATTGCAGAAGTTCGCGCACGATTGACCGACGTGAATATCACTGCGGATGTCACCGGTCGCGGAAAGCACCTGTGGAGCATCTACGAAAAGATGGTGCAGAAGGATAAAGACTTCGACGAAATCTTTGACCTTGTCGCCATTCGAATCATTGTGGACAACATTCGAGATTGTTACGGCGCTCTCGGGTGCATCCATGGCAAGTGGCGTCCTGTGGTGGGGCGATTCAAGGATTACATCGCGATGCCGAAGTACAACTTGTATCAATCCCTGCACACCACGGTCATTGGTCCTGGTGGAAAGCCATTAGAAGTACAAATCCGTACTCGAGAAATGCATGAACGCGCCGAATGGGGTGTCGCGGCGCACTTCGCCTACAAGCAGGGCAGTGATTCAAATGATTCTGATTGGCTGAATCGCATCATCGATTGGCAGTCGGACATCACCGACCCGAACGAGTTCATGGCCGACTTGAAGAGCGACCTTGAGCAAGAAGAAGTATTCGTCTTCACTCCGAAGGGCCGCGTCATTACGTTGCCGCTGAATTCCACTCCGGTGGACTTTGCTTATGCAGTACACACTGAAGTGGGGCATGCATGTGTAGGTGCTCGCGTTAATGGCCGTCTTGTATCTCTCGATGCACGGTTGGCGTCAGGAGATAGTTGCGAGATCTTCACGTCAAAGGTGGAAGATGCTGGTCCATCTCGCGATTGGCTGGGCTTCGTACAGTCGCCGCGTGCGCGAACAAAAATCAAGAACTGGTTTACTCGTGAGCGTCGTGAAGACATGGTCGAGTCAGGCCGCGAAGAACTCACGGCTGAACTTCGTCGTGAAGGTCTGCCTGTACAGCGCATCTGGACATCCGACGCGTTCTTGCAAGAACTTGAAGCTCTCAACATGGCAGATGTGGATACGTTGTTCGCCGCAGTTGGTGAGCATCATGTCTCCGCCCGAGGTTTTGCGCAGCGCATAGGTCGCGCAGTTCGTCGCGAAGGCAGCGATGAACAGTTAGCAATGCCCATGCGTGTGGATCGACCCAGTGTCGACCGTCGCAGTTCTACAGGGATTCATGTCGAAGGCTTGGAAGACGTTCTTGTTCGTCTTTCGCGATGCTGTACACCAGTGCCAGGTGACGACATTCTTGGGTTCGTCACCAAGGGCAGGGGAGTCAGCGTTCACCGTTCTGACTGTGCCAATGCCGTCACTCTGATGGTGGACGAGCCGACCCGCATGATTGATGTCGAATGGTCTCGTACTACACCGGGCACTGTGTTCACTGCGGGCGTGGAAGTCGTGGCACTCGACCGTGGACGTCTGTTGCGCGACGTGGCGAATGCTCTCTCTGAGCAGCACGTGAACATCGTGGCGTGCAGCACCAATACTGGTTCTGACCGAGTCGCAAAGATGCGCTTTGAATTTGAGTTGGCCGACCCAAACCACCTCGAATCGGTGCTCCGGGTGATTAAGTCCATTGATTCGGTCTACGACGCATATCGCATCGTCCCTGGTGGTGCGCCCGACTAGCCTTGCCTGTCGTGCCGTCATTCCAGACCAGTCCGGGTACCCGAGACATCCTTCCCCCGCAAGCGGGTCGCTGGCGTGCCTTTTCTGCTCAATTCGCAGACATCGTGGAATCTGCTGGATACGAGTGCATCATCCCACCCATGTTTGAAGACCTGGGGGTCTTCTTGAGACTCGGTGATGCCACTGATGTCGTCACAAAAGAGATGTATGACTTTGAGGACAAAGGTGGTCGTCGCATCGCTCTTCGTCCCGAGCACACCGCAGGTATCTGTCGAGCATTTGCGCAGCACCGTCCCACCACGCCTTGGAAGGTCTGGTATTCCGGTTCCAACTTCCGTTACGAAAAGGCACAAGCGGGCCGTTTCCGTCAATTCGATCAAGTGGGTATCGAAGTCTTGGGAAGCACGGACCCACTCCTGGATGTTGAGGTCATTGCCATGGGATGGCAATTCTTTGAATCCCTCGGGTTGAAGAACGTCGTATTGATGGTGAACTCGCTCGGAGACCTTGCTGATCGTGCCGCCTACATCGAAGCGTTGCGTCAATATCTCGAATCTCGCTCGGATGAATTGTCGGATGAAGCGAAAGCCACGTTGCAGCGCAATCCATTACGAGTTCTGGACTCAAAGCGCGCTCAGGATAAGCCGGTCGTCATCGGTGCTCCTACGATCGCAGAGTTTTTATCGGATGAGGCACGTGCGCACTTTTCAACAGTGATTGCGGGACTCGATGCTCTGAAGATTCCGTACACCATCAATGCGGGGCTTGTGCGTGGTCTTGACTACTACCAACGAACAGTTTTTGAATTTGTCTCCACGTCTCTGGATAGCGCACAAACGGCAGTGGGCGGAGGCGGGCGTTATGACGGACTCGTCGAAGACCTCGGAGGGCCCGCGACACCAGGTGTTGGCTTTGCCTTGGGTATTGATCGCACTCTGTTGGCGTGTGACAGCGAAGAAGTTTTCAACATGGGCTCACCCGAGATCGATGCCTTCATCGTTGATGTAGTCGATGGAATGTCCGCACTCAGGTTGTCCGATGAACTACGTGCGGCTGGCTTTACCGTGGACCGTGCCTATGACGGTCGCAGTATGAAATCTCAGATGAAAGTGGCCGATCGCAGCGGTGCGAGAGTGGCCATCATCATTGGGCCTGATGAGGCTGAGTCAGGGAACTGCACTGTCCGTAACCTGATGACCTCAGATCAAAGCATCGTTGTCCAAGCTGAATTGGTCACCCATCTCGCGTCCATCGTTGGTGAACGCAACCCCCGGAGGAACACACAATGAAGTCGACCGCAATGCGCACACATATGTGCGGCGAGTTGAACGAATCGCACATCGGCAGCACCATCTCGGTGTGTGGCTGGGTCGGTCGCCGCCGTGAACACGGTGAGAAGTTGGCCTTCGTCGACCTTCGTGACCACTCCGGAATCATCCAGTGTGTGGTCGACAACGATGTGGATGTACGCAGTGAATATGTTGTCCGTATCACGGGAGCTGTACGCGCACGTCCTGAAGGAACCATAAATGCAGCGTTGTCTACTGGCAAGGTGGAAGTGGGCGAGTGTGTTGTTGAAGTCTTGAACTCAGCGGAGCCACCACCATTCCCCGTGGATCAACGCGCCGATGATGTTGATGAATCTGTTCGCCTGAAGTATCGCTATCTCGATATTCGTCGTGAGCGCATGCAAAAGAACCTTCGCGTTCGCGCAAAGGTCAACAGTGCTATTCGCGCAGCGATGGAAGAGAACGGATTTCTCGAAGTAGAAACTCCGTTATTGATGCCTTCTACTCCTGAAGGTGCTCGTGAATTTTTAGTGCCGTCGCGTAAAGAGCATGGATCGTTCTTCGCCTTGCCACAATCGCCACAGTTGTGGAAGCAGCTGTTGATGGTCTCTGGCGTCGACCGTTATTACCAAATTGCTAAGTGTTTGCGAGACGAAGACCTTCGTGCAGATCGTCAGTACGAATTCATGCAATTGGATGCCGAAATGTCGTTCGTCTCACAGGATGACGTTTTGGAGTTCATCGGTCGGGCTGTTGTGGCCGCCGCAAAGGCTGTAACGGGTGAGGCGCCTCCAACTATCGAGCGCATCACGTGGCGCGATGCCATGGAGCGTTTCGGTATCGACAAGCCCGATCTTCGCTTCGGAATGGAACTTGTTGAACTCACCCCATTGTTCGCTTCAACAGAGTTCAAAGCATTTGCCGGCGCTGAGTGCATTAAGGGTATTCGCGTTGATGCTGCCACGTATCCAGAGGCTGCCGCTTATGGTCGCAACAAGCTGGATGCACTGACTGATCGCGCAAAGAAGATTGGCGCGAAGGGTCTTGTATGGATGAAGGTCGGTGCGGATTCGGCGGTGGAGTCTCCTGTCGCCAAATTCCTTTCTGATGCAGAACGCATTGCACTTGTCTCGACAATGGGTGCAGTCGAAGGCGACCTCATTCTTCTTGTTGCAGACGAGTGGATGACGACATGTGAAGTACTCGGCACCTTGCGTAATGACATCGGCCGTCCACCAGTACATGAGGGTCCCTATCGCTATGTCTGGGTCACAGAGTTCCCGTTGTTCATTGGTGTTGATCCAGTAACAGGAACACCTCGCCCAGGTCACCATCCGTTCTGTCACCCTCACCCTGATGACCTTCATCTCTTTGAAACTGAACCGTTGAAGGTACGTGCGTTGGCATATGACCTTGTTCTGAATGGTTGGGAATTGGGTTCAGGGTCAATTCGTATCCATGAACCAGAACTTCAGCGTCGAGTATTCAACCGTTTGGGAATCTCTGACGAAGAGGCGGACAAGCGTTTTGGCTTCTTCTTGCAGCCGTTTAAGTACGGAGCTCCGCCACACGGTGGATTCGCTTTCGGTATCGACCGTCTGACTGCCATCCTTGCGGGCGAAGAAAACATTCGAGAAGTAATCGCATTCCCGAAGACGCAGAGTGGTTCTGATCCGATGACGAATGCACCGACTCCGGTGGAGCCTGCACACTTGGCAGATTTGGGTCTGCGCTTGTTGCCACCTCCTGCCACCTCATAGTCCCGGCTTCGCAGTTCTAATGAACGAACCTGATCTCTTCACAGCATCTGTAGAGGAGCGCATTGCCGCACGAGCACCACTTGCGGCTCGTATGCGTCCTGCATCTCTTGATGAAGTTGTCGGTCAAGATCATTTGGTCGGCCCGAACGGACCGTTACGCCGTCTGATTGAATCGGATCGTCTGGCTTCCATCATCTTGTGGGGTCCTCCCGGGACCGGAAAGACAACTCTCGCTGAATTGGTGGCGAGCACGACAAAGCGCAACTTTGAACGTTTGTCGGCGGTTACTGCAGGCGTCAAAGACATTCGCGAAGTAATTGATGCAGCGAAGCGTCGTCTCACGATTGACGACCGAGGAACTGTGGTCTTTGTGGACGAGATCCATCGCTTCAACACCACTCAGCAGGATGCACTGTTGCATGCAGTGGAGAGCGGACTTCTGACATTGGTGGGAGCAACGACCGAGAACCCTGCGTTCTCAGTCAACCCAGCTCTTCGTAGTCGTTCATCAGTTTT
>JACCDL010519830.1_pt1 | contig 19063 bp, 14 predicted proteins | sample 7441931 | NCBI WGS metagenome assembly JACCDL01 (sample SAMN15323437, study PRJNA562643) | freshwater metagenome | isolation source: river surface water | place: USA:Blue River Watershed | collected 2017-08-16 | reverse complement strand
TGAGATCGTCGAGCCCGATACAGCACTCCACGCGCGCGCCCAGCGACGACTGGCGAAGACGTCGCGCCAGGTCATCGTGCACGCACTATCGGCGGAGCAATTGCCCTTTGATACCGGTAGCTTCGATACCGTGGTCAGCACATTCACGCTGTGCTCCATTCCCGATGTCGCATCGGCACTACGTGAGATTCATCGGGTGCTCAAGCCCGGCGGGCAGTTTCTATTCCTAGAGCACGGTCTGTCGCCGGAGGAGGGCGTTGCCCGTTGGCAGCATCGACTGACCCCGTTACAAAAGGTCATTGGTGGGGGCTGTCATCTCGATCGCCCGATGCGATCGCTCATCGAGCAGGCGGGGCTGACTGTTCAATCAAGTGGTTACGATGAACGCTACGCACCGAAATTGCCGAAGATCGTGGCTTGGCTGACGAGTGGGGTCGCCAAAAAAACGGTTGGATAACCAACATGACGGTTCCGTCATGTTGGGAGGCGTATGATACCGCTCCACGTCGATGTCCACCCCTTCTAAATCCCGCGTTTCTCTGCCGCTGCTCATCGGTGCGATGGGGGTGGTATTCGGTGATGTCGGCACGAGTCCGCTCTATGCATTCAAAGCGGTGTTCACTGCCTCCGAGCTCGACCCAACCAATCTAGAAAACGTTCTTGGCGTTCTATCACTGATTTTTTGGTCGATCACGCTCGTCGTCGGCATCAAGTATGTCGCTATTGTTCTGCGAGCCGACAACGATGGCGAAGGTGGCGTACTGTCGTTGATGCAGCTCGTTGCGACACGAGTGTCTTACCGCTGGTCGTCATTGGTATTTGCCTTAGGCGTTGCGGGCTGTGCCCTGTTTTTCGGTGACGGAGTGATTACACCGGCGATCTCCGTATTGAGTGCAGTCGAGGGTCTCGAGCTCGTCGCCCCGGCCTTGCACCGCTTCATCGTACCGATCGCCGTGGTGATCCTCATCGGATTGTTTTTGGTGCAGCGAAAAGGGACCGAACAGATTGGTCGCTTGTTCGGTCCTGTGATGTTGGTTTGGTTCGTTTCGCTCGGGGTACTGGGATTGGTATCCGTGCAGCAGAACCCGCAAGTGCTGGCTGCAATCAATCCGATCCATGCGGAGCACATCATCGTTCAGCACCCTCTAGTTGCATTGGCGGTCTTTGGTGCTGTCTTCTTGTGCGTGACGGGCGGTGAAGCCTTGTACGCCGACCTCGGTCATTTTGGGCGGCCAGCGATTTCACGAGCGTTTATTTTTCTCGTCTATCCAGCGTTACTGCTGAACTATTTCGGACAGGGTGCGTTAGTTCTTCGTGACGGTAGTGCGATCGAAAGTCCTCTGTATCTACTCGTTCCTGCGCCACTGTTGCTGCCATTCATCGTGCTGGCAACACTGGCCACCATTATCGCCTCGCAAGCTGTGATCTCCGGTGTGTTTTCCATCACACGCCAGTGTCTGCAAATCGATCTGTTACCGCGGATGAAGATCCAGCATTCCTCGGAAGAGTCGATTGGTCAGGTGTATGTCCCTTTCCTCAATTGGATGATGTGTTTCTTCACGCTGGCGCTCGTGATCGGTTTTGGTTCGTCCGAGAGTCTGGCGGGTGCCTATGGTGTCGGCGTGTCGATCACCATGTTGATCGACTCGGTGTTGATGGTTTTGTTCCTCAGCAGCTCCAGTCCCCGGTGGCGTAATCTGCAGATCGCACTGCTCGGGTTCATTGTCTTGATCGAGGCTGCCTATCTACTAGGCAATCTGCAGAAAGTCGCCGCTGGCGGCTGGGTACCGTTGGCGTTTGGCGCGAGTCTGTATTGGATCATGCGCACTTGGCAGTCCGGTCGCGATGCCATCCATGCGATCACTAGCCGTGAAGACTATACGGAAGCCGAGTTTCGACGCCTGCTAGCCGAGGTACAGCCACAGATCGTCGACAAGACCGTCGTTTTCTTGACGAGTCATAGCGCACGGATCCCACGCACTTTGGTGCGCAATGTGCAGATCAATCGCGTATTGCATGCCCGCACGATCATTATGACGATCGGTGTTGCATCGACGCCGAGAGTCAGCGTCGGCACTCGAACCAAGGTGACGGAACTGAGCGCAGGCTTGCTTCGTGTGCATTGCACCGTCGGCTTTATGGAGACGATCAACGTGCCCACACTGGTACGTGATGTACAGCGAATCTACAAAGACGTGATCCCGCAGGAAGCAACCTATGTCATCGGTCGCGACGATATCGTCACCAATGGCCGCGCTCATCTGACACGTATTCAAAAAGCGACATTTGCTTTCATGTCGCGCAACGCCGAGTTCGCGGGCGAACACCTCGGTATTCCGCCGCATCGTATCCAGGAGTCCGGGGGGCAAGTGGCGCTGTAACCTTGGTATCACGCTGTCCGTATCTTTGAGGCACAATGCTAGTTGGGATACGTCATCGTTTCTGAGGTTGGCATGCTGCGTACTACATCGATCGATCGGCGCCGGTTCTTGCAGTTCAGTGGTGCGACCGGAACGGTCCTAGCGCTCGCTTTTACCGCGGAAGGGCTGATCGTCAATGCGGGTGCGGCTGAAGCGTCCCGCGACTTTGTGCCGAACGGGTATCTGCACATTTCGGCGAGCGGAATCATCTTGTTCGCTCCCAACCCCGAGATCGGCCAAGGCGTCAAAACGGCGTTGCCCATGATCGTCGCCGAAGAGCTCGATGCCGATTGGCAAGACATCGAAGTTCGTCAGGCTGTCATCGATGCCACTCGCTATGGCGCGCAGGCCGCCGGCGGTTCGACCTCCGTGCCCCGCGCCTGGGAGCCGTTGCGTCGCGCAGGGGCCACCGCGCGTAGCATGCTGGTATCGGCCGCCGCGACTCGTTGGCAGATTCCCGTGTCGGAATGTGTCACCCGCGGGGATAGCGCAGTACACCATCCTGCAACGCAGCGACGCCTGTCATATCGCGAACTGGCTGCGGACGCTGCGGCCTTGCCCGTGCCCGCAGCCGAACAGGTCGTTCTCAAATCGTCTAACGAGCGACGCTTACTGAAGCAGCGCGTCGGCGGAGTCGATAACCGTAAGGTCGTCACGGGTCAGAAGTTGTTCGCAAGCGATGTCTACCTTCCGGAAATGGCTTATGCGCTCTATGTGAAATGCCCGGCGGTGGGTGGTTCCGCCGCCAACGCGAACCTCGAAGAATTGAAGCGCGAGCCCGGCGTGATCGATGCGTTCGTTCTCGACGGTAATGGTGATGTCGTCGAGTTACAGCCTGGGGTCGCGATCGTAGCAACCTCGACTTGGGCGGCACTGAAAGCGCGTCGGAAGCTGCGAGTCGAGTGGAACGAGAGTTATGCGGCGAAAGACGATTGGGCATCGACGAGCGCTCAATCTTTAAGTCTTGCCAAAAACGATGGCTCGGAAGTCGTTGCCGAGCGAGGCGATTTCTCGAAGGGCTTTGCCGACGCCTCGCATCGGATCGAGGCGACGTATCAATATGCGTTCGTCTCGCATGCGCAGCTCGAGCCGCAGGTCTGTGTGGCACGCATGACGGCCGAAGGCGGTTGCGAGCTATGGCCGCCGAGTCAAACGCCGCAAAGAGCACAAAAGAACGTCGCCAACGTTTTGAAGATCGATGAGTCGAAAGTCACGATCCATCCGGTGCGAGTGGGGGGCGGTTTCGGTCGGCGCCTGATGAACGACTTTGCTTGTGAAGCAGCGGCCATCGCTCAGCGACTCGGACGTCCTGTGAAACTGCAATGGACTCGTGAAGATGACATGACCCACGACTTCGTTCGCGCTGGCGGCACGATCGGCTTGCGTGCGGCGATCGATGCTGATGGTCGTGCGAGCGCGTGGCAGCAGCATCTCGTGACTTTTACGCGTGACGGGCAGAAGCCGGTGCTCGGTGGCGATTTACGAGCGCAGGAAGACTTCTCCCAGCTGATACCCAACTTTCGCTATACACGCACCCAATTGCCGTGGGGCTCGCCCACGGGTTTTTGGCGCGCGCCTGGGGCCAGTGTGTTCGCGTTCCCGTTGCAGAGTTTCCTGCACGAGATGTCCGCTGCCGCGGGGCGCGACCATCTCGAATTCCTGCTGGAGATTTTGGGTGAGCCACGCTGGTTGACGCCTGGCAATCGCAATACTTTGCATACGGGACGAGCAGCGGGTGTATTGAAACTCGCCGCCGAGAAGAGTGGCTGGAAGACGCCGTTACCGAAAGGTCGTGCACGCGGCTTAGCTTTCTATTTCAGTCACACCGCCCATGTGGCCGAGGTGGCTGAGGTCAGCGTCAGTGACGATAAAGCGATCACGGTGCACTCGGTCACCGTCGTGTGCGATGTTGGTCCAATCGTGAATCTGAGTGGGGCTGAGTCGCAATGTCAGGGCTCGGTGATCGACGGCTTGAGTGCCATGCTTGATCAAAAACTCGATTACCAAAACGGACGAGTTGTACAAACCAACTTCGATCGCTATCGATTGCTACGTATGGGCCTCGATCCGCGCATCGACGTACATTTCATCGAGAGCGATTTCGCACCGAGTGGCCTCGGTGAGCCTGCGTTGCCACCGGTGGCGCCAGCGGTCTGTAATGCCGTATTCAGCGCCAGCGGTCAACGTATTCGTCGTCTGCCGATCAGCGACGAGGGATACCGATTCACCAGGGGATGACTTTGCCGTCGTAATTGATCGCGGCGCTGTTGTTCGCCAGCGTCATGCCATCAATGACCTTGATCATGCCGGTGACGCTTTCGGTGGGTGTGATACCACGCCCTTGAAATCCTGAGGCGCGCAGCAGATCCGTCTCGACCATGCCTGGTGCGATGATGCCGACGATGATGCCTTGCTCACGCCAGTCCGCTGCCAGCGAGCGAAAGACGATGTTGAGGGCTGCCTTGCTCGCGCGGTACGCATAAAAGCCGCCCCGACGAGTCACCATGGCAGAGGATCCGAGTCCGCTCGACATACCAAACACTTTTTTCTGCGTGCTCGCCGCAAGATGGGGCTTGAAAGCCTCCGCCATCTTCAATGCGCCGTAGGTATTGGCGTTGATGACATACAAAAACTCGCTCTGATCGAGACCACCGATCGTCTGCTTAGGCACGTCACCGAGCGTGCCTGCATTGTTGATCAAAATGTCAATCGGCTTGCCCTGATACTTTTTCGCTAGCGCTTCGATTGCGGTCACGTCCGTGACATCAAGCGTCTCGATCGTGACGTTCGGATGTCGAGCTGCCAGCGCAATCAATTCTTTTGCATCGGCCGGTCGACGGGCCGTAGCGATCACGGTGGCGCCACGCTCGGCATATTGCTTCACGAACTCGAGGCCGATGCCCCGATTGGTTCCCGTGATCAAAACGGTCTCTGCGAGAGCTGACGTGATCGACAACAACGACAGCAACGCACCGACGAGGATTTTCATAGAGATCAACTCTTGAGTGGCGATGCCTTCAGATCGTAGGCATCCGCACCTGTGATCCGAACTTTGGCGAAATCGCCGACCACGAGATGGCCACCTCGGGTCACACGGACGATACCGTCGATTTCCGGCGCATCGCCACGCGAACGTGCGATGGCCGTGTTGCCCTCGATGGCGTCGACCAAAACCGTTTCTTCGCGACCGACGCGAGCCGACAGTCGTCGGGCACTGATCTCTTGAGCCACTTGCATGAAGCGCTCGAGCCGCTCTTCCTGAACCTCGACCGGCACATGCGGTGCCACGTCGTTAGCTCGCGCACCCTCGACGGGTGAATATTTGAATGCACCGACGCGATCGAGCTGCGCTTCTTCGAGCCATTGCAGCAACTCTTCGAATTCGGCATCCGTCTCACCGGGGAAGCCGACGATGAACGTGCTGCGCAAAGTCAGATCCGGGCATTCGCGACGCCAAGCGTGAATACGATCGAGCGTGTTCACGGCGTGAGCGGGGCGACGCATACGTTTGAGCACACTCGCGCTGCCATGCTGGAACGGAATGTCGAGATAGGGGAGCACGCGACCTTCGGCCATCAGCGAGATGACATCGTCGACGTGTGGATACGGGTAGACATAGTGCATGCGCACCCATACGCCGAGTGAGCCGAGTCCCTCGGCGAGATCGAGGAAGCGAGTCTCCCAGGCTCGATCACGCCAATCCGCCTTGGCGTATCGGATATCCGACCCGTAGGCACTCGTATCCTGCGAAATCACCAATAATTCTTTGACACCGGAACGAACAAGTTTTTCTGCTTCCCTGAAAACCTCGTCGATACGACGACTCGCGAGCTTGCCGCGCAGGTCCGGAATGATGCAGAAACTACATTTGTTATTGCAGCCTTCGGAAATCTTGAGATACGCATAATGTTTCGGAGTCAGACGAATGCCTTGCGCCGGAACCAGATCGACGAAGGGATCATGCAACGGCGGCAAATGCTCATGTACGGCCGAGAGCACATCATCGTAGGCGTGTGGTCCAGTGACCTTCAGAACGCTCGGGTGTTTTTCGAGAATGCGTTGCGGGTTGGCACCGAGACAGCCGGTGACCACTACCTTACCGTTTTGTTCGAGCGCTTCACCGATGGCATCGAGTGATTCGTCGATTGCGGAGTCGATGAATCCGCAAGTGTTGACGACCACGAGATCCGCCGATTCGTAATCAGGCGCGACGACATAACCTTCGGCACGCAGTTGAGTGAGGATGCGTTCCGAGTCCACGAGTGCTTTGGGGCAGCCGAGACTGACGAAACCGATTTTCGGGGTATTCCCGTGGATGTTTTTGGCAGGCACAGGGCATTTTACCGCCTCGTGGCCAGGCTTGTCCGCAGTCTGGACGAGGGTGCCATGGTTCTTTGGTGCGAGCGAGTGCTCAGGCTGAATACCCACCGTGAAAGCAGCAAGCATCGGCATCGTAGGCGGCGGAATCGGCGGTTTGTCCGTCGCGTTGGCATTGCAACGCGCGGGCTTCAAACCCATTGTGCTCGAGCAAGCGCCCCATTTAGCCGAAGTCGGTGCGGGCCTTTCATTGAGTCCGACGGCGGCACACGCACTCAATCATCTTGGCTTGCATCAGACGCTGGCCGAGAAAGCCTACCACCCGGAAGACCAGTGCGTTCGCCACTATCAGGACGCTCGCCCGCTTGTCTGGATCAATCGCGGTGCACGGCTACAAGAGCTCTACGGCGAGCGCTACTACCTCATCCATCGCGCCGACCTGCACGATGCCTTGGCGGCGGAAGTTCGGCGCCATGATGCGACGGCGATCGAACTCGGTCGGCGCTGTGTCGCGATCGACTCGACGAGTGCGGGTGTACGAGTCGACTTCGCCGATGGCACTCGACGCAGCTTTGATGCATTGATTGGCGCCGATGGATCACGATCGATCGTACGCCACCAACTGTTTGGCGCGCTCGAACCGCAATACACCGGCTACATCGCTTGGCGCGGACTGGTGCCGATGGAGCGAGTGCCGCAGGAAATTCTGCAGCCCGCTTCCGGTGTCTTCGTGGGTCCTGGACATCTCGTGAACCGGTATCCGGTTCGCAATCGGGAGTTATTGAACTTCGTCGCATTCGCTGAGCGCAAAGAGTGGGCGGAGGAAGGCTGGTCCATTCGATCGAGCGTCGAAGAGCTCTTAGAGGAGTTCCGCGGTTGGACACCGTGGGTGACTCGCTTCATGGAGCAGGTGCCTCCAGAACAGTTATTCAAATGGGGTTTATTCGACCGTGAGCCTTTGAGTCATTGGTCGAAGGGTAGAGTGACGCTGCTCGGTGACGCAGCGCACCCCGTGCTACCGTTCCTGGGTCATGGCGCGGTGCTCGCTATCGAAGATGCTGTGGTGCTCGCGCGGGCTTTCGTCGAGTCCGACTCCATCGAAGAAGCCTATGTCCGCTACGAGGCGGGGCGTCGCGAGCGAGCGGCTTTCGTCGTCCAGGAGTCCCGTCGAGCCGGCAAGATGTTCCACGCTCCCGATACCGATACCTATAAAGAGCGTACCAAGGGCAAGGCTGCTGACGAGGGCTTGGGTCTCTTTGCTTATAATCCGGTTACACAACCGATATGAGCACGACACCTGAGACTTTACCGCCGCTTGCGCGGCGATCTGATGCTGCCTATCTCGATTTCGTCGAGGGGCTGCGCGAATTCATTTTAGGCAAAGGCGCCGATTTCGAGGAGCGACTGAACAGCGCGCTCGAGCAGACATCTGCGAGTCGTGGTCGTCCGTGGGGCGATGTCGAGGAGATTCGAGAGTTCGTCCACTCATTGCCGATCGGCCGCTTGCGGGATCGGCTGGCACGCAGCCAGCAGGAAATGAAATGGCATGCAATCGAACGTAGTTTCGATGAGCAGCGTACGCAACTGACTGCCGAGCTTGCGAAGTGGGACGAGCGTGGCCCCGGCCGCTTACTACTCGATCCGACATTCGAGCATCCCGCCTACACCAACGTGCATTTCCACTTGCAGCCGGGCGGCTATTACAAGGATGAGCTGTCGGGCTTCCTGTATCACTACGGTACGAAGGTGTTCTTCCGTGGTGATAACGACAAGGACGAGTTACACGCCAAATTGGTCGGCACCGTGCCGGCACCGACTGACGGCAAAGTTCACCGCATTCTCGATCTCGCCTGTTCGATCGGGCAGAGCAGCACGGCATTTCATCGTCGTTACCCTGAGGCTGAAGTCTGGGGTATCGATCATTCGGCTCCGATGTTGCGAGTGGCGCATCGGCGCGCGGCGATGCAAGGGGATGCAGTCAATTTCGCGCAGCGCTTAGTCGAGAAAACGGGCTTTCCCGACGCGCATTTCGATATCACCTTCGCATTCATCCTGTTTCACGAATTGCCGCTGCGCATCATTCACGACACGGTACGCGAGGCTGCGAGAGTCACTCGTCGCGGCGGTATCTTCGCGATCTACGATTTCACTGGTACGGAAGGTAAGTCACCCTATCAGCGATATCACCGTTGGTTCGATGCTCGTCACAACGGCGAACCGTATTCACAGGATTTCTGTGACTGCCGGCTCGGCGATATCCTGACAGCGAACGGCTTCGAAGTGGCTGCGGCGCCTCTGGCTAAACGTGCGGGTGGCACGGGCTACATGCAGCATTGGTTTGCGACCCGTGTCTGATCGCGTGCAGACACCTGAAGGTGGCACGCCCATCGTCGGAGATGATCCGGTTTATCTAAACGATCCGATCCAGGACGCCACCGTGCGCATGTTGCTCGAGTTGGCAGCGCAAGTCTGGGTCGAACGCGAGCGCCGGCTGACGCTGGAAGCTTTACTCGAGAAAAAGGGTATCGTCGCTCACGACGAGATCGAGCGTCATACTCCCGATACCGTTTTGGCCGCTCGTCTGAAAGACGAACGAGCACGATTTCTCGAAGACGTATTCAAAGAATTACGACGCGTACCGCTCAATCAATAGCGCTATTTCTTATTGTCCCAGTTCGCTTTGTTGCTCGATGACGGCGGCAGACGGCCGCAGTGCAAGCCGGCATCGACCATCAGTACTTCACCGGTGATGACGCTGGCACCCTCGAGAAACCAGACGAGCGCTTCGGCGATCTGCTCTGCTGTCGGTACGGTCTTGAGCGGAACCATTGCGGCGGCGTTCACTAGGAAGTCCTGATATTGCTCGGGCGTCATACCGCCCTGTAGCCAACGAGTCTGGATCGCGCCGGGCGCAATGGCATTGATGCGAATTTCCGGGCCCAGTACGAGCGAGAGCGACTGCGTCATCATGTTGAGGGCGGCTTTGCTTGCCGCATAGGCCATCGATGAGGCGATGCCGGTCACACCGCCGATCGAGGAGTTGTTGACGATGGCGCCGCGCCCTTGTTTCTTCATTTGCGGCGTGACCGCCCGAACCATCTGATAAGCACCCACGACATTCACCTTGTAGATTGCGAGAAAGTCGTCCGCTGACAGTCCGTCGAGGTTTTCGTACGGATTGAATTTGGTCTTGGCTGCGTTGTTGATCAGATAGTCGATTCGCCCCCACTTTTCGATGGCGGCAGCCGCCATACCCTGGCAGGCGACGTCATCGGCGACATCGCCCTGGAAGACGATCGTCTCGACACCTCTGGCTTCGCACTGCTGTGCGGTCTCGCGTGCCTCGGCTTCGCTGCGGGTGTAGTTGATGACGACATGGCAACCGCGTTCGGCCAACATGATTGCCGCCGCTGCGCCGACTCCCGTGGCCGATCCGGTGATGATGGCAACTTTACGGGTGGATTCGGACATGGGGCTTACTCCTGCAGGTGATTCGAGTACGTGATCATGCGGTGTCGACCGCCGTCGTGGCGGTGGCATGGTCTTGTCTGTCCGACCTAGGGACATGGGGAGTCGGTAGCGCCGCTTGGGCTGGTACAGGATGGTGGCCGGGCGGTAGGCTCACCGTTCGGGGATCAACTCAAGAGGGGTCATCATGGCGTTCAAGGACATGCGCGAGTATCTCGCACTGCTCGAGCAAGAAGGGCAACTGAAGCACATCGACGTGCCGTTCGATGGGCGCCGCGGGACCAATGAGTTGCAGTCGTTGATGAACTACATCTGTGCCAAAGACGGCCCAGCTTTGATGCTCAACAACGTTGATGCCGTAAACACCAAAGGCGTCCCGATTCTCTTCAATCCTTTCGGCACCCGTGAACGGACGGCAATGACGATCGGCTTTCGCGATTGGCGTGAAGCCAAGCTCTATCACTCCGAAGTGCTCGCCGATCCCGCGCGTTGGCATGCGCCCGTGGTGATTGATAAATCGAAAGCACCTTGCAAGGACGTGATCATCAAAGGCGATGATGTATCACTCGACAAGCAGTTGCCGCACGTGTGGTTTGGCAAAGAAGGGCCGGCTTACATCACCAATGCGATGACGTTCTCGAAGGATCCCGAGACCGGTGGTCGTAATTGTGGTTGGTATCGGTTCACGCAGTTCCTCGATGCGACGCACCCTCAGGGAGGCACCTATCCGCCCGAGCGGGCGAAGCGTGATCTCGCCGCGTTCTATTGGTGGAATCCGCCGTTCTCCGATATTGGTCGACACACTTTCAAAGCCTCGCAGATGGGCAAGCGCTTGGAAGTGGCGATCGCGGGTGTTTGTGATCCTGCCTTGCATCTAGCGTCGGCGACCGGCGTACCATTCAACGTCGACGAAACGGCTTTTGCTGGCGGCTTACGTGGCTCACCGGTCGAGATGGTGCGTTGCGAAACGGTCGATCTTGAAGTGCCCGCCCATGCTGAGTGGGTGCTTGAAGGCGAAGTCATCACCGATGAGCTCGAAGCCATCGGTTGGCACTCGAACCCTGTCGGTTACTACGATCGGGTTCAGGTTTTTCCGATGGTCCGCATCAAGTGTCTCTCCTATCGCAAGAACCCGATTTGGCACGCCACCATGGAAATGGTGCCGCCTTTCGACCACAACTACATCGCCTTGCTGCCGGTCGAAGGTGAGGTGCTTTCGGATCTGCGCAAAAAGATTCCCGAGGTGCACGACGTCGCCGTCACGCCGAATATGTGCTACGTGGTGCAGTTGTCGGTCGACGGCTGGCAAAAGCCCCACCCGAACTTCGGCAAATACGTGATTCATGCCGTGTGGGGTTCGGCTGGTCGTTGGGGTCGAACGGCTAAACTCGTCATCGTCGTGGGACCGGATGTCGATCCATACGATCTCAAGCAAGTCGAGTGGGCGATGATGACCCGGTGGCAGCCGGTCAAAGATTCCATTATTCAGCCCGATGGAATCCCCATGATTCTCGATCCGTCTTGTGAGAAATCGGCCCAGTTTGGCGCCTTCCGTTCGGACCAGATGGGTATCGACGCCACGATCAAGATTCCGGAGCGATTCACGGAGTATCCCGAAGTATCCAAAGCCGATCCCGAACAGGTTGCGGCGATCGCGCGTAAATTGGCAGGCATCGTTTGACGAAGGAACGTTTCGGACGCGAGTACTACCAGCGCTTTTATCGGAATGCGCGCAGTTCCGTCACCTCGCAGAACGAGATGACGGCGCGCGCTAATTTGATCGCAGCCTACGTCAAGCACATCGATTGTCCGGTTGGTAGCGTGCTCGATGCGGGTTGCGGCCTAGGACTGATGCGTACTGCCTTGCTGCGCGCATTGCCCGGGGCGACGTATGTCGGGCTGGAGTACAGCGAGTATCTCTGTCAAAAATACGGCTGGCTGAACGGCAGCATCGCAGACTATCGACCGCGTCAGCCCTTCGATCTCGTGGTCTGCTACGACGTGTTGCAATATCTCGACGACGCATCCGCAGCGAAGGCAATGCGGAATTTCGCGAATCTGTGTCGCGGTGTGTTGTTTTTCAGCGCATTGACGCGGCGCGACTGGCGCGAGAACGCCGATCAGCGTCGCACCGACCCCGCCGTCACCATGCGCACCGCCGAGTGGTATCGCAGCCGGCTGCGTCGGCACTTCCGCCATATCGGCGCCGGCTTCTGGATCCGACGCGGCGCGCCGCTCGTGACTTGGGAACTCGAGAGCGTTTAGAGCAGCGCACCGGACGCATCGGGTTGATTACCCCGGGCGAGATTCTTCGGCTCATGTCCAGCCGGCGGGATCAACTTGTACATCACCGGGGTCACGAGTCGCGCCAGCAGTGTCGAGGTGATCAAACCGCCGATGATCACCCAGGCCATGGGCGAATAGAGGCCGATGTTCTGCACGGCGAGCGGCAGCAAGCCGCCGATCGCTGTCGCCGACGTGAGTAAGATCGGCAGGAAGCGAATTTCACCGGCTTGCTCGATGGCTTCATCGAGCGGTACGTCTTCTTCGCGTAATTGATTGGTGAAGTCGACTAGCAGGATCGAGTTTGTGATCTCGATGCCAATCAAGGCGATGAAGCCGATCGCAGCCGTGAACGAGATGTCATTGTTGGTGATCAGCAGCATCAACATGCCACCGAATACTCCGAGTGGCACCACCGTCAGTACGATCAGCGTCGATCGAAAGCTGCCGAATTCGAGCACCAAGATGGCGAAGATGCCGAAGATCGCGACGATGATGGCGGTGCCGATTCCACCGAAAGCATCGGCTCCCGCCTCGGCGTCGCCGCCGAGTACGTATCGATAACCGCGTGGCCACTCGAGTTCATCGAGTTGACGTACGACGTCATCGGTAACTTTGGCGATATTCTCACCACGCGACACTTCCGCATTCACCGTCACTGCGCGCTCTCGCAGATAACGCGAGATCAGTACCGGAGCCGGCTCGAGCTCGACCGAGGCAACTTGCTCGAGCGGAACGAGCTCACCAGTAACCGACATCGCGCGCGCCGATTCCAGCGCTTCGTAGTCGGCTCGTCGGTCTAGCGGCGTTCTGACCACGATCGGATACTGCTCGCCGTCGTCGTCTTTGAAAGTGCCAGCGGGTAAACCCGAGATCGCCAGTCGTGCAGCACGATCGATTTCGACTGCCGGAACGCCGAGCAAGGCGGCTTTCTGCGTATCCGCTTGTAGGGCGATATTGGTGCGCGGAAATTTCAGCGGATTGCGGACATCGCGGGTCCCTGGCGTTTTCTCGATCAACGATTCGACTTCGCGCGCGAGTTGATCGAGCACTTGCAGGTCCGGACCCACGATACGGACCGCGATCGGCGCCGAGACCGGTGGCCCGTTGATGAACTCTTTGACGGAAATTCGCGCACCTGGGTATTGATCGAGTCGCGAGCGTAAGCCGTCGAGCAATTCGGGAGTTTTTCTCGTGTTGTACGAATCGAGTGTGACGAATATCTCGCCGTACCCGGCCGACTCGTTGCGTTGAATATGGTTGTAGTAGATCTGTGGATTACCACGACCGAGATTGGTGAAGACGGACTGTACACCCGGCAGTTTGTCGAGCTCGGCTTCGACGAAACGCAGAGCGCGGTCGGTCTCGGCGAGGCTAGTGCCTGTCGGTGTATCGACCTGTACCAAAAATTGCGGTGTATCTGCTTTGGGGAACAAGCTCGATCCGAGTACGGGTACGAGCAGGAACGAGAGCAACAATGAGCCGCCGATCGCCGCAGCGACGGTTGCCTTGGGTCTAGCGAGGCAGTAGTGCAGCGCGGGTCGATAATAGCGGTGGATCGCATCCATGATGCGCTGCAGCAGCCGATTAGAGTGACCGACATCTTCGTCACGCAGCATGCGAGAGGCGAGGAAGGGAATGATGAAGAGTGCGATCAGCAGCGAGCCGACGACCGTCGCGACGACCGCTGTCGGTAGCACACGGATGAATTTGCCGGCAGTGCCCGGCAGGGCCATCAGCGGCAAGAAAGCGAAGATCAGCGTAGCGGTGCAGCCGAGAATGGCGAGAAAAATCTGCCGCGTTCCGAGAATCGCGGCGCGCGTGCGGTCATAGCCAAGACGCAAGTGTCGAGCGATGTTCTCGACCGCCACGATCGAGTCGTCGACCAACAAGCCGAGCGCCACCACGAAGCCGGCGATCGAGAGTTGGTTGAGTGAATAGCCAAGAAAGTGCAGCACTGCGATGCCGAAGGCGAGCGACAGTGGGATCGAGATCATGACGATACCGGCTGCGTGCAGACCCAGGGGCAGTAGGGTAATCAGCACGAGAGCGATGGCGATGCTGAAGTCGATGTAAAGACGATTGAGTCGAGATTCGACGTTGCGCGATTGGTCGAAGCCGAGCTCCAGTTTCACTCGCTTCGGCAAACCCGATTCGAAGCGTGCGACGGCGTCACCGAGAGCCTTGCGAACCTGCAGGATGTTCTGGCCTTCTTTCATATTGGCCGTGACGAATACGGCGCGCTGGCCGTTGTATCGACCGACGTGACCCCATTGGCCCTCGGCCCAACGTACCTCCGCAACATCGCGCACGCGCACGACACGACCACCTTCGGAGCTGACGACCGTATCGCGTACCTGCTCGAGATTTTCGTACGAGCCGGTGCTCTTGACGGTAAAGCTGCGCGAACCGACATCGATGATGCCGGCGGGGATGTTTGCGTTTTCGCTATCGAGCGCTTGGATGACTCTGGCCGCGTTCAGTTTGAGATCGGCGAGACGCTCCATATTCACTTCGATCCGCAATTCGCGCGGCGGATAAGCCCAGCTTTCCGAAGTGCGAATTCCCGGTACGCCCTTCAATACGTCTTTCAACGCACGCGCATGATCTTCGAGTTCGCGATAGGGAGCTTCGGTCGAGACCAAAGCGTATTGAACGATGTTGACGAGCCCGGGGCTGAACTTGCGGATACTGATTTGGCGAAGTTCGGCGGGCAGATTGGGTCGTAGCGCGTTGACCTCGCGCAAGACCTCGTCATATTTCTTGTTTGCGTCGGTGAAGGCCTCGAATTCGACGATGGTGAACGAGACGCCATCGGCGATCACCGTTTCGAGCTGTCGAACGTCGTCGAGTTCCGAGAGTCGATCTTCGAGCGGTTTGGCGACGAGGCGCTCGAGATCTTTGGGGTCCGCACCCGGCATGATCGCGGCGATATCGAAACCCGAGATACGAAACGACGGATCCTCTTCGCGTGGTATGGAGATGAACGCGTAAATACCCATCGCCACGAGACAGAGAAAGGCCACCAGGGTGAACTGATAGCGCTTGATCGGAAACTCGAGTATCGACACGGTGCGCCCCTAGTTAGCTTCGGTCGTGACGGGGCTGATGCGTTCACCATCGACGAGATAAAGAGCGCCCTCTGTGACGAGCGCCGTACCGATGGCAAGTCCACTCGAGAGCGCGACGGCATCGCCATCGATGAAGGCCACCTGCACCTCGCGTTTGCGAGCGACGGCGCCGTCCACGACGAATACTTGCGCCACATTTCCATCGCCTTCGACGAGAGCGGCGATCGGTATGTACGTCAGGCTGGAGGCGCTCGCGGCGGCGGGTGTGATCTGCAGCTTGGCGACGAAACCGGTCGCCAGTTTGATATCGGAGGGAACTTCGAAGTGCACTTCGATCGGGAATAGACCGTTGCGTGGATCTGCTGCAGCCGAAACCTCGTGCACCTTGCCCGTGAAAATCCGCCCGGGATAGGCATCGAGACGAATCTCCGCTCGATCACCCACGTTGATGCGGACGAGATCGCGATCCGAGACGGCTGCACGAACGACGTGCCCTCGCTCGCTGCTGCCGAGCACGATGATCGGTTGCCCCGGGGGAACGAGCTCTCGCTCTTCGGCTAGTTGACGTAGGATCACGCCGTCTCGAGGAGCCACGATGGTCGACTGACCCAAGTTGAAGCGAGCTGCATCGCGAGCCGCGGCTGTGACGGCCGCTTGGGTGCGCAGGTTCTGCAGGGCTTCTAGGCTGATCACCTGATCGGTGTGTAAACGTTCGCCTCGTTCGAGATCGCGCGCTGCCTTGTCAGCCACTTGCTTGGCTTGCTGGAACTGCGCGTTGATTTCCGTGAGCTCGAGTTCTGCGAGGAGTTGGCCTTGCTTGACGGACTGTCCCTCTTGCACCGCGATCCGACGGATGATGCCGCCTGTCTTAAATGACAGACGCATTTCGTCGCGTGCTGCGACGATGCCATTGGTTTTGAGGCTGGCGATGGCGGGGCCGCTCGACGCGATACCCGTACGTACCGGCGTGCCCTGATCGTCAGTAGGGTCCGACGGCGCGGCGCCACAGGCACTCAAGAGCAGAACCAGCATTAACGGTGTCAGATGTTTCACGAGCGGGGGGCTCCGGTGGCGTAATCGAGGTCGGCTTGTCGTGCGAGCAATTCGAAACGCACGGCGTTCAGATTCAACTCAGCGGCGGTGAGGCTGGTGCGCGCATCCAAAAATTCGACCTGACTGATCACCCCTTCGTCGCGTTTACGACCCGCGATACGAAAGGCAGCACGAGCCGCGGTGGCGCGCGCTTCAGCCACTTGCAGTGAGGCCTCACTCGTCTGCAAACGATCGAGCGCGTGTTGTACTTCGAGTGCAATCTGTTGCGCGAGCTGCACTCGTTGCGTTTCGATTTGACGCAAGGCGAGCTTGGCTTCGCGCTCTTCGGCACGACGCGCGCCACCATCGAACAGCGTCCAATTCAGCAGTAGTGAGACCGTGGCGTAATTGCGGCCGCGCCCGAACTCGTATTTCTCACCTTGAGTTCCGCCATCAACGGCGAGACCGAGCGAGGGAAGCCTCGCTGCGCGGGCGATGGCCACGCGCGACTCCACCGCTTTGACGTTGCCCTCGAATTGACCGACGTCGGGTCGTTGCGTGAGAGCCAGAGAACGCAGTTGGTTGAGATCAAGAGCTGCTCTTGCGAGGTCACCGTCGATGACGGCATCGTCGAGCATCGTATCGAGCGGTCGATTCAACAAAAAATTCAGGTAACTGCGCGCTTGATCTCGCAGTTGCCGGGTCTCGGTCAGTTGCTGTTCGACGGCGAGCAATTCGGCACGCGCACGCAGCACCTGATCTTCGGTGATCGCGCCGTTACGAAACAGCGATTCGTTGATACGCAGATTTTCCTGCAACAAGGCACGACTGGCGGCGACGATGTCGGTACTGCGACTCGCGCGCAGCCAGTCGAGGTATCCGACCGACACATCCCGCCGCAGACGCTGCTCAAGGGCGAGCCTGGCGTAACTCGTCGCTTCCATCACAGCGCGCTGCGCACGCACGGCTGCCGGGATGGCCGGTGCGAACAGGGGCTGGCGCAGGCTGATCCGCGAGTCTTGCTCCCGTTCTCGCTGGAGCAGGAAGCGGGGGTCCTCGATGCTGCCGAAGCGCGGTGCCTTGCCATCGGCGAGCAACAGCTCGTTCAGGGTCGTATAGACCGGGTTGAAGGCCGCCGCGAGCGGCAGCGAGACCTCGCGGCCGCCCTCGGCACGGGTATAGCGGGCGCTCAGGCTGGCTTCCGGAAAGAAACGCGCCCGAGCGGCTGCGAGCAGCGCCTGACTACGTTCGACTTCGAGACCGGCCGATTGCAATGCGAGGTTCGACCGCAGGGCTTCGGCTACGTAGGCATCGAGCACCTCGGCAACGGTTCGTTCGGTCCGGGGTGGTAGGGTCGCTGCCGCCTCGAGAGTCGGTCCCGCAATCGAACCCGCCGATGCGTTGGCGCTCCCGAGCGCCGTGGCGAGCAGTGCGACGCAAAGGCGCGAGGCCCGATCTTTCATGACCGAAGCACCGAGGGGCTTGCGATAGCCCGGGCCGCGAACACGAATCCCTGCTCGATGAGTTCGACCTGACTCACCCCGGCCGACTCGAGACTGCCCGATTTGTGTTGGGTGAGTTGCAGCACCCCGTGCATCAGCCCCCAGAGGGTCAGACCCAGCAGCGCCGAAGGACCGGCGTCGGGGCGGATGGAGCCATCGGCTTTGCCACGCTCGATGGCCTCGACGAGGATGTTCTGCAGCTCATCGCCTGCCTTGAGGGAGACCTCTAGCGAGGGGTCATCGGCGATCGGGGTGTGGGCTTCGACCTGAGCCAGTGCATCGAACAGAGTGGGGTGGTCGGACGCAAAGCGGACGTAGGCTCGACCGCAGGCCTCGACTTGTTTGTAGCCCTGGGTCTCGGCGGCGACGGCCGCGTTGAACCGCTCACGCAACACCTCGAGTGCCCGGACACACAGGCCGATCAGTAGGTCGTGCTTGTCCTTGAAATAGACGTAGACGAGGGCGCGCGACAGACGAGCTTTACGGGCGACCTGCTCCATCGTCATCGCATCGAAACCGACGACTCCAGCGACCTCAGCCGCGGCCTCGAGGATCTCGAGGCGGCGGCGTTCCTTTTCTTCGAGACGGCGTTCGGCGAGATAACTCATGCGGCAAATTTGCCGCGTCATTGACACTCTGTCAATGAATATACGAGCGTTTTATCTTTGGATTATTGTTTCAAGCGAGCATTGGTAGCCAGAAATGGAGCAGCCAAAAAGCGAGCATGCCGCCTGTGATTGTTCCAATGATGCTACGAGTAAGTGAAAAAATAACGATACCGATGCACCCGGCGATCAATTTGTGGTTACCGGCATCAATTCTGAGCTGTCCCTCGGCGAAGGCGAGATCGGCCGCGACGATCGCCGCGAGGGCGCAGGCGGGCGCAAATCGCAGCGCTGCCTCGACCACCGGGGGAAACTGAACCCGCGCGCCGAGCACGAACAAACTCGAGCGGGTGATGAACGTGGCG
>JACCDL010984282.1_pt1 | contig 19088 bp, 18 predicted proteins | sample 7441931 | NCBI WGS metagenome assembly JACCDL01 (sample SAMN15323437, study PRJNA562643) | freshwater metagenome | isolation source: river surface water | place: USA:Blue River Watershed | collected 2017-08-16 | reverse complement strand
TGCCCCATGGGTCTGAGTGATGGTTTATCACTCTTGAGCGATGGCGAATGACACGGAATTTTGAGGTCATTATCGAGAGGATTTTGGTGAGGCATACATATCGTGTGCCTATGGCTAAAAGTAGTGCTCGCGTTGTTTTCGATGTTGATATCGAAGTGCCATTGAGTCCACAAGAAGCATGGGACCGGCTGAACGATTGGCCCAGTCACGGAAAGTGGATTCCACTCACACGTGTTGAAGTCGATCGCAACGACCCTGCACGCTTTATCGCCTGGAGTGGAATTAGGCCCCTGGTGTTAGAGGATCGCATGCAGCAGCTCACTGCGCAGTTCGACGGTCAAACGGGCGACAGCACGGTGGCAAAACTCGGGCCAATCCTCGTGGGTGAAGCACGCTTTGCTGTGAAGCCTGGGCCAACGCCGTCATCGTGCATCGTGTCGTGGCGCGAAGATGTCGCCGTGAAATGGTTGCCAGGTTTTCTCACTGCGCCTACTGCGTTTATTGCAAAGCAGGCATTTGCCAGCAGCATTAAGAAAATGGCGAAGTACTAACTGTTCCGTTTTGCTTCAGGGAAACCGAATTATTTCGGTTCAGCAATCAACACTGGAATAGTGCGAGTGGTGTTCGCTTTGTAGTCAAGGTATTGCGGGAACACTGCAGCAGAGCGGTCCCACCATGTTGCATATTCCTCGCCCTTCACTTCGCGAACCGTGAATGGCAATGCTTCAGGGCCATCTTGCACGAGTACTTCGTTGGGGTTCGCCAGAAGGTTGTGGTACCACTCGGGGTTGGTGGGTGATCCACCGCGAGACGCAACGAGTGCATAGGAACCTTCGTGCTCTACGCGCATCAGTGCGATCTTGCGAACGTTGCCGGTCTTGGCACCGCGCATAGTGACGATGATGACGGGAATACCAGTGTCGCGAAGGGTGCCGCCTTCTTTTCCACCTGTACGTTCGTAGAGATCAACTTGATCGCGCACCCATTCAGATGCGCTCGGAACGTATGTGCCTTCAAGTGTTGCCATGATTAGAACCTAGGGCATTAGGCATTGACTGAGAACATCCAACGGATGCCGAAGCGATCGAGGCAAACACCCCAATAGGCGCCCCACGGCATTTGTGCTGGCGCAACACACTCGGTGGATCCTTGCGACAATTGCGCGTAGAGGCGATCTGCATCGGCAGTTGTATCTGGTTCGAGTGTGATGGTGGTGTTATTGCCTACGACTACTTCGCGACCCATGGACGGCGGCACATCGGTTGCCATGAGCATGTGCCCACCAAGAATGGGCAGCTCAATGTGCATGATCATGTTTTTCTCAGCATCGCTCATGCCAGGTGCCTGCGCCTCAGGTGGCATGTCGCCAAATCGCATGATGGGTCCATGGAACTCAGTTCCAAAAGCAGACCTATAAAAGTTGAATGCTTCTTCTGTATTGCCAGGAAAATTTACGTAAGTGCTGACGCGTGCCATAAGGGTCAAACCCTAGTGGCTGCTCTCCATGGCGTCTGAAAGTCCTGCACGTCCACGAAGTTCTTTCTCGGGCAACATGACCGCAAAAATGAATGCGATCACTGACACGGCAGCACACCAGTAATAAATGGTGCTCACGCCCATCGCAATGCTGTCGACAACAGCTTGCTTTTGAATCGGCGGCAACTTCTGAATCTCTTCTGGCGACCGAATAATGCTCGCGGCTTTATCGGCCAGAATTCCGGTGCGTTTCGGAATTTCTGAACGAATGGTGGAGTTCAAAATTGTTCCGAAAATTGCCAGGCTGATCGAACCACCGAGTGAACGGAAGAACATCACTGTCGCTGTGGTTACTCCGAGGTCGTGGAAGTCGACGGCATTCTGACTGGCGATAGATGTTGTTGTGAAAATTGATGCTGTGCCAAACCCCATGATGATCATAGGTACAACAAGAACGATGTATTTGGTGCTGCCGTCGATCTGCGCGACGCTAAGCAATCCGAGGAACGAGAGCACCGCACCAATCATCGGGAATCGTTTGTATTTACCTGACTTGGCAATCAAACGTCCGATGCCGAATGTTGCTGCGGTCACTCCCAACATTTGAGGTGCCGAGCGCAAGCCGGATTCAGTGGGCGAAACAAACAATGAGTCTTGGAAGTAGAGCGACAGGAATGTTCCGGCGCCATATGTTGAAACGCTGGCGCATAACCCCAACAATGCGCTGCCACGAACGATCGGATTTGAGAACAAGCGCAATGGAATCATTGGTTCTGCGACACGTTGTTCTACATAAATGAACGCCACAAGACCAGCACATGCTGCTGCGAACAAAAGCAACACGTTCTGTTGTGTCCAACCCTTGCGACCAAACTCAAGTCCGATCATGAGACAGGCAATGGTTGCGCTGAGAAGTGCTGCACCCACGAAGTCGATACGCGCATCTTTTCTTTTGAATGGAAGTCGAAGCGCGTTATGACAAACAGCAATCACCAAAAGGATGAAGGGAATGTTGAAGTAGAAAATCCATTCCCACGAGAAGCGGTCAATGATGAAACCGCCCACGAGAGGCCCGAGTAGCGATGAACCCACAAAAGACAAGGTGAAGTAACCCACGTATCGTCCGCGCTCACGTGGAGGAATGATGTCTCCGAGAACTGCGAAGGCAAGCGCTTGCACACCGCCACCACCCATACCTTGAAACGCGCGAGCGGCGATGAGTTGACCAATTGATTGAGCTGCACCGCAGGCGATGCACCCAATAAGAAAGACGACCATCGTGATTTGAAAGATCAAGCGTCGGCCAAAGATGTCGGACAATTTGCCGAGAATGGGGGTGGAGATTGCCGACGTCACGATGTAGGCGGTGCCGACCCACGAATAACTTTCAAATGCCTGGAATTCACCGATGATTTTGGGAAGAGCAGTCGCAATGATTGATGTTTCGAGCGATGCGAGCATCACAGCCATCATGAGAGCGCCCAACACAAGAGTCAGCCGCGATTTTGTAAACCCAGGAACGCCTGATTCTGTCGCCATTCAGTTCACCGTAGCCGTTTGTTGTAGTCGGCAACTAGGTGGAGAATGCCTTGCTCTACGCTGTTTTCATGCCCAATGAGTACTTACGCCCCACGGAGAAGGGCTCGCATCGCTGCTGGTGGCCCGGCGAGGACTCGCAGTACATCGAGTATCACGACACAGAGTGGGGCAGACCAGTGGTCGACGACACTCGTCTGTACGAGAAGTTGTGCCTTGAGGGCTTTCAGTCAGGGCTCGCGTGGATCACGGTGTTGCGGAAACGAGAAAACTTCCGCTCTGCATTTCAGCAATTCGATCTCGACACAGTTGCGCGGTTCACGTCAAAAGATATTGAACGGCTGATGGGTGACGCTGGCATCATCCGACATCGCGGAAAAATCGAGGCAACTATCAATAACGCTGCACGAGCTCTCGAACTGCTGGAAGAAACTGGCTCAATCTCGAAGTACATCTGGCAATATGCGCCCGATGTACCTTTCGGTCGCGATGGTGTGAGTGATCATCCGATGGGTTTTGTATCGACATCGCCTTCCTCAATTGCGATGTCAAAAGACTTGAAGAGACGTGGTTGGAAGTTTGTTGGCCCGACAACGATTTATTCGTTTATGCAATCAATGGGTTTGATTAACGATCATGTTGAAGGTTGTTTTGCACGGGACGAGTGCGAAAAATTGCGCATCGCAACACGCAAGAAATTATTGAAGTAATTAATCGCGAGGATTCAAAAGAACTTCAGCGTTCTGTCGAACCTGCCAATCGTTGTCTTCGAGTGCGTGCTGTAAAGCGGCCTCGACTTCTTCGCCTTCAAATGGAGCCAAGGCGAGTATCGCGCGACGTCGCACGGCAGGCTTGTCGTTACATGCCACAAGAATTGCTGCTAGACCGCGTTCATCACCCAATGATCCGAGGGCTGCGGCGCACGCTTCACGAACGACTGGTTCGTCGTGGTTGGTGGTTGCTGTGATGAGTGCCTGAATTTCGTTATCGGTAATTGACATGCGCTCGCCCAAACTCCACGCAGCCATTTCGGCGACAAAAACATCTGCGTCGTTCAGTAGTTGGTGAATCGCCACATCTTCATGTTGCGAGGCAAGCTCAATGGCAGTTCGGCGAACTTCGTGGTGGTGGTCTGTTATTGCGTTGTTGAGATCAGATGCATTGAGAACATTGAGCCGATGTAATGCACGCAGTGCACTTGCACGGACATCGGCATCGACAGATGACATGTGCTCTCGCACCAACATTTCGTTACCGGTGAAGCCTGCTTCAATGACGAGAAAACGAGTGTCGTTCACGGCTATGACCGAAGAAGTCCGCCCACCAGTTCGAGCAGAATGGCGAGAGCGAAACCAACGAGAGAAGCAACAATTGCTCCAAGAAATATGGCGCCGCTTGATAGCTGTAATGCAGCGCGACGGCGCTGGTTGCGATCGGGTTCGCGATAAACAGCGGTGGCTTTATTGTCGACCCGCACCGGAATGGGGCGTCGTGGCGTGGCAGGCTTCATTCGGTCAATTGCTGCAAGCGCGATGAGTGCAAGCACAATGACCCAAATGGCGCGAACGGCCACACCGGTTGCAGACATTGATAACAATGAGAAGATAGAAACCGACGCACCCATGACTTCTGACAGCGTACCTTCCCCCGTAGACCGCTCATCGTCGCACACCCGTGTGCTCTATGTCGCGTTACCACTCCTTACTGTCTCGTGGATTGTTCTTCTCTCTGTTCTCGTCATGTCAATCACTCGTATTCAGCGTTGGGAAGTTGCACCAGGCGAAGCAGCGAGTGTTGCGTCTCGTATTTCTTTTGCAGCCATTAAGGGCGAAGGTGCTCCTCCTCAGCGATACCGCACGTCAAACAGCATTCGATTCGTTACAGCTCAAACAGGGCAATTAACAGCGCTTGATTCATTGCTCGCCTGGATTGATCCTCATGTTGTCGTAGATACCTATAAGGAACATTTTGGAACGCAAACGCCTTCCTCCATTCGTCGCCTTGGATATCAGTCGATGTTCGGAGCAAAACAAATTGCGGAATACGTTGCCCTGAAGAAATTGGGCATGAAAGCGGAATTTCACGAAGGTGCAGTGCTCATTGAGCAAACCATTTGCGCAGAGAATCCGACACCACAATCAGCGTGCAAAGTTCTTGATGTTGGCGAAGTGATTACTTCCGTTGACGGAGTGAAGACTCCGACCTTGACTGAGTTAGTAGCGCAGTTGAAAGATCGCAAAGTAGGAGACAAGGTCACCTTGCTGGTGATTCCTTATTCCATGCACGGACAGAAAGCCAAGCAGCCTGAAAAGCGAATTGTTGAGTTAATGGAGAGTCCTGATACTCCAGGCAAGACAATCATCGGCTTCTCACCGGCTGACACTCGCACCGTTGATCTGCCGTTCAATGTCAACATTGCAACTGCCGACATTGCTGGCCCGTCTGGCGGGCTCGCCTTCACCCTTGCCCTCATCGATGAACTCACGAAGGGCAATCTGATGGGCAAGAACCAGGTGGCAGCTACGGGCACCATGAACGAAGCGGGCCAGGTGGGGGCAATCGGTGCTCTTGAGCAAAAAGCCATCGCCGTGCGGGACTCCGGGGCGAAGCTATTTCTCGTGCCAGCCGGTCAATCGAAGGACGAAATGTCCCGTGCCCGGAAAGCAGCTGGTTCAGGGGTCGAAATTGTCCAAGTTGGAACCCTCGATGATGCGTTGAGGGTTTTGGCGGCACGCGGGGGTGCTCCGCTGCCCTCTGTCACGGGAAGTACCGCCAAATAAGGCTTCCGTGGGCTAGCCCTGGCCGGTCAGCCTGTGGATAATGCCACACATAGGCCCCCTCGGGAACCTACTGTGGAAGCCAAATGGCTATTTCCTTCTCACGTCCCGACCCCTCCTCACCCGCAGCGGTGGGCTCGGCCGCATTCCCCACAAGTCGCCGCGGGTTCGACCAAGGCGAAGTGCGTGACTTCCTGCGCATGGTGGCCGCCGAGCTTGCACGTCTGCAAGAGCGTGAGCGATTCCTCGAAAGCGAGCTTCGAGGCATGCAGACACGTGGCATGTCAGCGCCAGGTCGTCTTGATGAAGAGACTGTCACCACATTGTTGGGTGAAGAAGCGGCTCGAGTGTTGTCGACTGCACGTGATGCAAGTGCACAAATCCGCGAACGCGCCGAAGAGTCAGCCACTCGTTTAGTGAAAGACGCTGCAGAAGATGCGGCACGTATTCGCGAGTCAGCCATGGTGGAAGCTGCACGCATTCACGAAGACGCAGCACACGACGCTGAACAAGAAATTGAGATGGCCAAGCAACAGGGCCGCGACACGGTGAACGAAGCACGTGAATATCGTGAAAAAGTTCTTTCCGAATTGTCACGTCGTCGCGATGCGGCACGTGGTCAAATTGAGCAATTGCTGCACGGTCGCGATCGTTTGTTGAATGCGTTTGAGCGCGCACGTCTTGCAAGCGAAGACGTGATCAACGGCCTGTCCGATGCGCACGATGAGCCTGAATTCATTGTCGATTTGGCACCCACCACGGGTCCGATTCCCATCGTGAATCCTGCTCATCCATCGGTAAAAGCATTCGATCAAGATGCAGTAGAAGTTGCACCTGAACCAGTTGCTGCTGTTGAGCCAACAACCATTTCATCAATGCCAGTTTTCGACTTCAACGAAGAAGAAGTTGTCGTTGAAACAATTGAGACAGTCATCGATGATGCTGTTGAAGAGATCGTTGTCGAAGAAGAAGTAGTAACGCCAACAATCAACTTGGAACATCCTGTGCATGTTCCGACCGAAGTAGTAGTTGAAGCCGTCACTGAGGTTGCAGCGGAAGTTGTTACCGAAGAACTCGTCGCAACTCCAGAGGTAGACGAGCAGCAAACAAATGTTGTGTCGTTGTTTGGTCGAGGTCGCAAATCAAACGACGTCCCCGAAATTGTTATTGAAGAAAAAGAGCAAGCGGCACCTGTTGATGAAATCATCAGCGCAGAGGTTCTTGCAGAATTGAAAGCTGAACTTGCGGCAGAAAAAGCGGCAGAGCAAGCAGCGAAGAATGAGTCTCGTGCAGCCGCTAAAGAGGCATCACCGGCGGCAAGCGGAGCAGACGACATTTTCGCCAAGTTGCGTGCATCGTCAACGGCCGCCGTCGCAGCCAAGGCGACTGAGGCTCCCGCGCCCGTCGCCAAAGAAAAGGCTGCTGACAAGCCAGCCAAGAAGTTTGAAGCTCCACGGACAAAGTCGCCCGTCGTTGCCGTAGATCCGAAGAAGTTCGAAGCTCGCGACGAAGCCCTTGCGCCACTCGTGGCCGCCATGTCTCGCAAACTGAAGCGCGTTCTTGCCGATGAGCAAAACGAGGTGTTGCAACATTTGCGTGGCAAGCGTTCATCACTCGAGATCGACGCCATTCTGGGCACTGTCGATGAGCAAGCACAGCGATACGCCGCTTCTGTCACCGAGGAAACCATGACCGCCGCTGGTGATGGTGCAAAGTCTGTGAAGCATGCAGGCGGCTCTAGCCGTCGCGTCACGCAGAAGGCCATCGGTGCACACGTTGTGAGCACGATCGCCCAAGGTCTCGTAGCGGGCTTCCGCGAAGACACTCGCATCGCAATTGGCGAAGCTGAGGGAGACCGCGAAATTCTCACTGGTCTCATGCGCGATGTGTATCGCAAGTGGAAGCTTGACGACATTGATTCTCATGTTGACGACATCGCATGTTCGGCCTATAGCAAGGGCGGATTCTTGTCCCTTGAACCAGGTAGCGACGTCACGTGGATGGTTGACCCCGCCACAAAGTGCTGTTCAGAGTGTGAAGACAACGCCTTGGGCGGCGCAGTGAAGCGTGGCGACAATTTCCCGACTGGGCACAATCATCCGCCTGCTCACCCGGGCTGCCGCTGTCTCGTTGGGCCTAATCAGGACTAGCGTCCTGATGAATGCGTAACGCCTCAGATCTTCCCCCCCGTGGACCTGGCGGTCCCAACTTCCGCGTCCCGAATTTCGGTAAGCCGTCCCGTGGTCGAATAATTCTTTCGTCCATTATCGGACTGGTGCTGTTGCTCGTATTCAGCGCAAAGGGATTATCGTCGTTCTACATCAACGTGCTGTGGTTCAACAGCGTTGGTCGTAGCGATGTGTACTGGGGCATCTTGCGCAGCAAAGCTGAGCTCGCAGTCATCTTCACTCTTGGCGCATTCATCGTGTTCTGGGTCAACTTCATGTTGGCCGATCGACTGGCACCACTCACGTTGCCCAATACCCCCGAAGACCAAACCATCATTCGCATTCGCGAAGCCACTGCAAAGAGTCGCGGCAAGTTGCGCATTGCGCTCGCCTTGTTGTTGTCGTTCATGCTTGGTTTGCCCGCTTCAGGTGCGTGGGAAGACTGGTTGATGTTCCGTAATCGCCAGGCATTCTCAGTGGGTGACCCGCAGTTCAAGGCAAATGTCGGTTTCTACGTGTTTCGCTTGCCATTTGCGCAGTTCGTAGTGAATTGGACATTTGGTGCTCTCGTGCTCGTCATCTTGGCAACCACTGCGTTCCACTTCATTAACGGAAGTATTCGCCCGCAAGACAGAGTGCAACGTGTTACTCCGCAAGCGAAAGTGCACCTCTCGGTATTGCTCGCAGGTGGCACGTTGTTGCGTGCCGCTGGTTACTGGTTGTCGAAATACGACCTCACCAGTTCAGAGCGTGGTGTCGTGCGCGGTGCGTTGTACACCGACATCAAGGCGCAACTGCCTGCCATCAACCTCATGATTCTCGTGTCGTTGGCAGTCACTGCGTTGTTGCTATGGAACATTCGTCAACGCGGTTGGCGCATTCCTGCCATGGCCGTTGGCTTGTGGGTCGTGGTGGCCATCGTTGCTGGCACCGTGTATCCGGCAGTTATTCAACGATTCGTGGTGCAGCCAAACGTGTCCACACGCGAATTGCCTTACATCCAACGCAACATTGAGGCCACCAAGTCTGCGATGGGCATCTCGAAGGTTGAACGAGTCTCCACAAGTTTCAGCAATGTGACTGCCGCAGATGTTGCTGCTAACGAAACGTCGTTGCGCGACGTGCGTCAACTAGATCCGGTGCAGATGCGCGACCGTTTTGCGCTTGACCAAGGCCTCACCTCGTTCTACACAGTGAATGACCTTGACGTTGACCGTTATGCAATCGATGGCCGCATGCAGCAGGTGCTGATTGCATCACGCGAGTTGAACCCTGCGGGCATTCCGAACCGCACATGGGTGTCTCAACACCTCATCTACACCCATGGCTGTGGTGTTATTGCTGCGCCGGCCAGTTTGGCCACAGAAGATGGACGTCCGTCGTATGTCGACCTCGGTGTGAAGAAGCCGCAGATCTATTTCGGCGACCGCCTCAGTGGTTATTCCGTGGTGAACACAGATCAAAAAGAACAAAAGTGCCCAGGCGCTACGCAAACTTCGTTCACCGGTAAGGGTGGAATTGTGGTGAAGGGCTTAACCCGCCGCATTGCGATGGCACTGAACTTTGGCGAGTTCAACCTTTTTGGTTCGGGCCTCATCACCGATGATTCGCGCATGTTGCTGGTGCGCGGTGTGCGAGATCGTGTTGCAAAAATTGCACCGTTCTTGCATCTCGACTCAGACCCGTATCCCGTGATCGTGAATGGTGAAATCAAGTGGGTTGTTGATGCGTTTACAACAACCAACAAGTACCCATACGCAGAAACGGCAAACATTTCACAACTCAGTGCAAACAGCGGACTGAACCATTCGTTCAACTACGTGCGCAACAGTGTGAAGGCAGTTGTCGATGCCTACACAGGCGATGTCACGCTGTATCTGTTTGACACCAAAGACCCCATCGCACGCATGTGGAACAAGGCGTTCCCAAATCTCTTCGCAAAGAAGTCGTCAATTCCTGCAGAACTTGCTGCGCACTTCCGTTACCCCGAAGATTTGTTCCGTGTGCAAACGAATCTCTTTGGTCGCTACCAATTCGACGATGCAACGTTGTTCTTCAACCGCGATGCTGCATGGAGCGTGGCGCAAGCTCCACCAAGTGAGCCAGAAGGTGCAACAAGCACCGCAGCCGCCACCAATACAAATGCCATTACAGCTGCTGACAGCATTAATGCAACCGATGCAAACGTTGAACGCGTGAGCCCCTATTACTCCATCTTCCATGCACCAAATGCAAAGACCGACATGGGTGAGTTTGCAATGGTGCGACCATTTGTGCCTTTCTCTGCAGACGACAGTCGTAAAGAACTGCGTTCATTCATGGTGGTGTCCAGTGACCCGAAGACATACGGCAAAATAACCGTGTACGACGTGCAAACACCACTGCCTCCAGGACCAGCGACCGTCGCATCGGAGTTCGAAAGCGAACCTGCTATTTCGCAAACCATTACTCCGCTTGATCAACGTGGTTCTCGCGTTACATATGGCGACCTACAGATTGTGCCTGTTGGCAAAGGACTCATTTACATTCGCCCCATGTTCGTGTTGCCCGATGGCAACGACGCAAAGCAAGTGTTCGTTCGTAAAGTTCTCGCGTCATACAACGGTCAATCGGTCATTGGTGACAGCCTCACCAATGTGATCATGCAGTTGTTCCCAGGTTTCAATGTGAACCTGGGTGACCGAGTGGGCGGAAGCACAACGCCAACGTCGTCGACAATCCCTGGTTCGCCAGCAACGACGACGCCGGCATCAAACGCAACCACGCCAGCTCAAATGCTGCAGCAAGCAGAGACGTTGTTCAAAGAAGCAGACGCCGCACTTGCAAAGTCACCACCAGACTTCAGCACCTACCAAAGCAAACTCGCACAAGCACGATCACTTGTGCAGAAGGCGCTTGCAGCAGTGAAGTAGTGCGTGGTCTAACGACCGCGTTGCAACAATTGATTAGCGAGTGCCGCCAAATCTTGGCGGAAGGTGATTTCGTATCGCGCTTGTTCGGTAGCCAGTCGAACTTGTGCTGCCTTCAGTGTGTCGATCACTTCCATCACGCCTGCCTCATCGGCTCGCTTTGAAAGTTCTTCAATTTCATTGCCTAGCTCGTGCAATTGACGCGACAATTCGGAACCCATGCCCGAGACGCGACCTTCAAGTGCGGCGATGCGTTCGGCAATAGTTGCTGCCGTGGCGCGTTCGCTGGCGAGTGCGGTGCTTTGCTTCTCCACCTGGTCGCGCAGTGCCACCAACTCGGCCTGAAGGGCTTCGAGCGCAGTGCGAGTCTTCTTGGCGTTGCCGAACATTGCTACAACAGTACGCCGTTGGCATCGGCTGGGCAGGTTGTAACCGCACGATTCCCCTTGTACGGTAAGACTTCAACTACGACGCGGGGTGGAGCAGCCCGGTAGCGCGTCGGGCTCATAACCCGAAGGTCACAGGTTCAAATCCTGTCCCCGCCACCAGTAGTGCATGTCGGAAACGACATCGGCACTGCCACATATCTAAAACCCCCAGCCTCCACGGGCAGGGGGTTTTGGTTTTCTCGGCTGAGTTATTCGCGTTCGAGCGACACTGCCATGCCGGGCAAGTTAACCCATGGCTGACGGTCTACACACCACACTTCAACGGTGGGCGACACGCCTGAACGATCGTCGAGGGCGCCAGCTTTGATGGCCACGATGCCGTCGCGCTTTGCAAGCTCGGAAACGATGGGTGAACCGCAGGTAGGGCAGAAGCGGCGATACACATAGACATCGTCGTTGTTTTCGCCGCGCTCTTCATAGGTGCGTAATTCACCATTGATTGCAAGTTGTGAAACATGCGCAATGAGATTGACCGAAAATGCACCGCCACTTTGACGTTGGCAGTGATCGCAGTGGCACACAGCCGTTGCGAGAAAGTCACCGCTGACTTCGAAAGTAACTGCGCCACATAAACAATGTCCTGATGTCATGAGGCGATAGTAGTGCTGTCTCATCAGCCGATTTGTGCCGTAAATCGCAGATCCCTTTCACCGTCTACTTGCGTCGTGGTAGCCCGCACCTGTTCTAATAGTTCCTTGACGATTTCCGAACGAGTGAGTGAACAGCCATGAGCATTAGGGGAGCGGCGTATATCGCCGGCATTTACGAGCATCCAGGTCGTGACCTGCCCGACAAGACCGTGTGGGACATTCATATCGACGTCGCATTAGGTGCTCTTGCCGATGCAGGGCTGGCCATGGAAGACGTCGATGCGTTGTTCTGCGATGGAACTGCAGGCTTCGGCGTTCTTACGCTCGCCGATTACTTCAATATCAATCCGACTTATGTTGACAGCACTGAAACAGGTGGCTCGTCGTATTTGGCGCATGTTGGCCACGCAGCCGCAGCCATTGCCGCCGGAAAATGTCATGTTGCCCTAGTAACGCTCGCAGGGAAGCCCAAGAGCGGTTGGCAGGGACCTTCATTCTCGCCGGGCCCAGAAGCAGCGTTTGAACAAGTGTGGGGAATGATGGGTGCTCCGCATTCATATGCACTCGCCGCTCAGCGTCATATGTATGAGTTCGGCACCACCTCGGCACAGCTTGCCGAAATCAAAGTGGCCGCAAGTATTCACGCGCAATACAACCCCAATGCGTTCTTGCAAAAAGTTGTCACGGTCGATGAAGTGTTGAACTCGCCGATGGTCGCAGACCCATTGCATCGTCTCGATTGTTGCGTGGTTACTGATGGCGGCGGTGCACTTGTGATCGTGTCACCCGAGATCGCTAAGAAGCTGGGCAAGACCAACGCCAAGATTCTTGGTCACGGCGAAGCTGTGAAGCACACCAATAACGGACGCATTGATCTCACGCACACTGGTGCCGTGTGGTCAGGACCCAAAGCATTTGCTGAAGCTGGTGTGAGCGTCAAGGACATCAATTACGCATCGATTTACGACAGTTTCACCATCACTGTTCTGCAAACCATTGAAGATCTCGGATTCTGCGAGAAGGGTAAGGGTGGTGCGTTCGTGGCCGATGGCGGATTAGTTGCACCATTCGGAAAACTTCCGTTCAACACCGATGGCGGTGGGTTGTGCAACAACCATCCCTCAAACCGGGGTGGCATTACCAAAGTGATTGAAGCGGTTCGTCAGTTGCGCGGCGAAGCACATGAAAAGGTGCAAGTGCCTAATTGTCAAATTGCACTCGCACACGGAACAGGTGGAAGCCTCGGCTCACGTCATGGCTCAGTCACTCTTATTCTCGGACAGGAAGACGCATGAGCACATTGCCTAATCCCGCACCTTTAGTGACCCAAGCAAACGAGGCTTTTTGGGCTGCGACAGCAGAGGGTCGCTTTCAACTGCAACGCTGCAACGACTGTGACACCGTGTTGTGGTTTCCGCGTCGACATTGCCCTTCGTGTTGGACAGAGAACGTGTCAACATTCGACGCAAGTGGCAAGGGTGTGGTGTACAGCTTCACCATTATTCGTAAAGGCGCAATGCTCTATAAGGACGCCTCACCGTTCGTGGTGGCATATGTAGAACTTGAAGAAGGCCCACGTGTGATGACCAACATCGTTGAGTGTGATGTTGAATCAGTCAAAGTCGGCATGCCTGTTGAAGTGGTGTGGCACGACACCGAAAAGGGCAATGCGCTCTATCGCTTTCGCCCTACGGCCTAGCGGCTTCTAACTCGTACATCAGGATTCCGTTATGCGGTGTCCACAAACCTGCACCAACTTGTTGAAAGTGTGGTGACAGAACTTTGCGATACCAGGTTGCACTGCGTTGGTATACCTGCATGTCGGTGCTTGATTCATCAACGATGTTCTCGTAGTCCCATTTCGTTGGAATTTCGAGATATAGCAACCACCGCGTTGCTGAAGCGATGTTGGCAATGGCATTTACGAATGATGCGTTGTCAAGATATTGCAGCACACTGTGGCTAATGACAAGGTCGTATTGGCCTCGTGGTTTCCATGTTGCAATGTCGCGAAGTTCGTGCCCCCATGTGTCGCATGCATATTTGCTGACGTCAGTCGAACGCACAGTCACATCGGGGTGATTATTGCGATACCAGTCGCGCCACATACCCATACCGGCGCCGATGTCAAGAACGGATGAAATTGGTGTGCCCCACCACGCAGCAAAATGATGCACTGCGCTAGCTATGTGGTGAATGCGCTCATCGTCGTGCACGCCATCGTCACCATAAAAGCGACGGTAATACCCGTCATCAAAGTTCTTATTCTTGGGCACTGGCACTCTATGAGTCTTCGTTATTTGGGGTGTGATGTCAAAGCGGAACGGCTCACCCACACATCAACGCTTACTTCGCGCACGTGTGACACGGCTTCTGCGGATGATGCTTGAAATTGCAAAGGCGTCATTGTGTAGAGATCGAGTGCTGCTTCATCAGACAATTCAAGTGTGAATTGCACTCGCACTGCGTCATTCGCTTCGGCTGGCGGCTCGGCGCGTCGTTGTTCGCGCTCTAATATTTTTTCGTCTCGCTTTGGTCGCATCTCTACGAGGTGAGAAGGTCCGGGAGTAACCGTGACCCATGTGCCGCCTTCTTGCAACACACGGTTGTATTCATCAAAAGAATGTGGGGCAAACACGGTGAAGACAGATGCACACGAGCGGTCAACGACTGGCAATCGAAATGATGTGCCAACAACAAACTGAGATTGCGGCTGCGACTTGCTGGCCATTTGTATGGCCTTTTTCGATATATCAAGACCGTATTTATGTGGAGCGTCCAGTTGTGTCAAGTAGTAGCCCTCACCGCAGCCAACATCGAGGACTGGTCCTTCAACGGTGCCCAAGGCCTCGCGTAACGCGTTGACGATGGGTGAGTACCAACCGCCATTCAAGAATCGGCGTCGAGCGGCAAGTGATTCGGCCGTGTCTCCCGCCGTGACCGAACTTGCTACACGGCCTGCAACCATGAGGTTCAAATAGCCCTCGCGGGCGCGATCGAAGGAGTGCCCATTGAGACAGACGGCACCGGCGTCGCGCACCTCGAGGGGGAGGGCGCAATGCGGGCACGCAAATACCGATGAGTATTTCGTCTCTTCTGCCATTCCAGAAGTCTCGCATTAGGCTGAGGGAAAAGGAGTTGTCATGGCAAACGCTGTGTTTACGGCAAAAAACACAGCACTCCTGGCGCTAGGGAGTGTTGATGCACCCCTCGAAGTCGCCTCATCGTGGATCGACGAGCAGTTGGCCGACACTTATGAGGCCTGCGGAATGCGCCCCGGCCTTCTTGAGCACGTGGCTGGCATCAAGAGTCGCCGTTGGTGGCCAGAAGGCACCACGTTCGACCAGGTCGCGGCCGAGGCCGGTCGCGAAGCACTGAAGAACGCCAATGTAAAGGCATCCGACATCGATGTGCTGATCAGCACATCGGTCTGCAAGCACCATCTCGAGCCTTCTATGGCATCGGCTGTACACCATCATCTCGGTCTGCCAGCTTCGGCAATGAACTTTGATCTGGCCAATGCATGTCTCGGTTTCATCAACGCCATCTGGTTGGCATCTCAACTCATCGATGCTGGTCAAGTTCGTTACGTGCTCATCGTTGACGGTGAGGGCAGCAGGTATACCCAGGAAGAAACCATTCGGCGTTTGCAAACACCAGGCACAACGGCTGAAGAAATCTTTGCTGAATTCGCATCGCTCACTCTCGGATCAGGCGCGGTTGCTGCCGTTCTCGGACCAGCGACAGAAGGCGGTCACCGCATTATTGGCGGCGAATCTCGCGCTGCGACCGAACATCACGAACTTTGTATCGGCACGTTGGAACGCATGACAACAGACACGCGCGGTCTCCTGGAAAACGGAATTGAGCTGGCGAACGATTGTTTTGTTGAATCACAACAGCACGACCACTGGCTAAAAGACATTGATTGGTATGTGTTGCATCAAGTCAGCAAAGTTCACACAGAAGGTGTGTGCGCTCAATTAGGCATTGACGTTGCCAAAGTGCCTGTGTCATATCCCACTTTGGGAAATGTTGGTCCTGCGGCAATTCCACTCACCATGGCAAACAATCAGCACAAGTTCTCTCAGGGCGACAATATTTTGTGCATGGGAATCGGATCTGGTCTCAACGTGAGTTTTGTCGAACTGCAATGGTGAACAACGTTCGGCAATTGCCGGGCATCGACCCGACATGGGTAAAGACCTACGACGTTGAACGTAATGGGAAGACGGAAACGTTCTCCGTTCTCGAGTCATCACCACCTCAACCACGCGGAATCATTGTGTGTGTTCACGGAAACCCCACGTGGTCATACATGTGGCGCAACATGGTGAAGCTGTTGGGCAATGAATGGCGAGTGATCGCAATTGACCAATTGGGAATGGGTTTTTCAAGTCGTTCGAGTGGCGCCCGAACACTTGCGATGCGCATTGATGATCTCGATGCACTTCTGACCGTGGCAAACGTGAACACCCCCGTCACTCTTATGGCGCACGATTGGGGCGGCCCTGTATCGCTCGGTTGGGCAACGAAGCATCCCGAACGCGTCGAACAATTGGTGTTGTTCAATACGGGAACAACAATTCCCACCACCGGAGTGCCAGGGCTTATTCGCGTTTCGAATACTCCGTTCTTGCGCAATGTGATCTGCTCATATACGAAGGCTTTTGTTGTAGGTGCTGTATTGCCGACCGGAGATATTGCACGAGATATTCGAACTGCGTATTACGCGCCCTACAAAACTGCTTCGCGACGTCGAGCAATTGCCGAATTTGTTGCCGATATTCCAACATCAACCAGTCATGTATCGGCCAGCACGTTGAACGAAATGGCAGAAAGCGCATGCGACCTAAAGGTTCCAACATTGCTCATGTGGGGCACACGAGACTTTGTGTTTCACACGGGTGTCCTAGCGAATATGCAGGAAACTTTTCCGCATGCCGAGACAATCACTCTTGATACCGGACATTTATCGCCTGAGCATCCCGATGCAGCCCGACTTGTGTACGAATGGCTCAACAAAAGAGATGCTGTTCCTGCGGAAGTCTCGCGAGATGCGCACCCTGCGCTCGGCGCAGCGATAGAACGTCGTGCCACAGACACACCTCATGATGTTGCTGTATACGACGCCAAGAAGAATCTCTCAACATCGTGGTCAGCATTGCTGCAAATGATTTCCAACTGTCGAGCAAATCTTGAACAGGTAGGCGTTGTTGCCGGAGATCGTGTCGCAATTCTCGCTCCGTTCACGGCGCAAACAATCGCATTCATTTATGCGTGCTGGGCCGATGGAATAGTTCCAGTAGTTGCAGATCCCGGACTGGGCGTGGCCAACATGCGACGTGCAGTGCGAGAGAGTCATCCACAGTTTGTGCTCACGGTTCCTGCGACCAAGGTCGTGGCGCGTGGTCTGCACATTGCGCATCGCGCAAAGAGAATCGACCTGGCACATATCACTGCCAATGCGGGCAAGGAAAAGTCAGTTAACACTGCTGTTTCAGCAGATGCATCCGCTGCAATCTTGTATACCTCGGGCGCCACGGGTCCGGCAAAGGGCGTGAGATATACGCATGGTCAACTGCGTGCATTGGCTCAAGCAATTCAGACTCAGTTCAACATTTCAGATTCCGATGGCATTGCTGCTGCATACATTCCGTTTGCGTTGTATGGCCCAGCGTGGGGAGTTGGGGTTGCCCTTCCGAAAATCAATGTGGTGGCACCATCAAAACTTTCTGCAGAGAATCTGCGCCACGCACTCCAAGGTGTGAATGCCACCATCTTGTTTGCAGCTCCCGCACCACTTCGCAATGTCATTAAAGATGCGTCAACATTTCCTTCCGTGCGTTGTGTGATGTCCGCCGGTGCACCAGTCGGTGATGGTCTTATGAGCGATGTTGCTATTGCATTCCCGAATGCTCAGCAATTCAGCCCATACGGCATGACAGAAATGTTGATCGTGACCGATGGCGTGCGGGGTAATGCTCGTTCACACTCAGGTGTACCTGTTGGCACGCCATTGCCAAATGCGCAAGTCATAACTCTTCCCATTGGCTTTACTACCGATCAACCAGTGGTGCCGCTACCACAGGGCGAAACTGGTGAGATTTTTGTAACCGGACCATGGCTATCTGATGGATACGACCAACACTGGGCGCGCACACGCGATGCACGAGTGCAATACAACGGTGCGGTCTGGCATCGAACCGGTGATGTGGGCCACATAGAGAACGGCATATTTATTGAAGGGCGCACGGCACACATCATTGATACCGGCGTACAGAAATTGACTCCAGTTCCGCTTGAACAGTCGGTAGAAGCTCTGTTGCCTGGAGTTACTGCGGCCGCAGTGGGTGTTCCTGTTCGTGAGAATGCGGCCTTGGTGATGGTGCTGAGCGATGGAAAAACAACGGGCGCAGCAGATGCATCTATTGAGCAACAAGTGCGTGAAGTCGCACCTGATGTTGCGGCTGTTTTGTTCAAGAAAGACCTGCCAGTCGATCGCCGACACAACTCAAAAATTGACCGCCTCGCATTGGCAGCTTGGGCTGCCGATCAATTGAGCTGACATGAAGGTTCTTGTTACCGGTGCAACTTCAATGATTGGTGTTGCAACTGTGCGAGAGCTTCTTCGCAGTGGTCATGAAGTGCGAATTATGCAGCGCGGAGAGTCGCCGCTCAACGTTGAAGTAGTCCGAGGTGATGTCCGAGACGCGCACGTCGTTGCACAGGCAGTGTCTGGTTGCGAAGTAGTGATTCATGCTGCTGCAAAAGTTGGTCTTGTTGGCCGCTATTCAGAGTTTTATGACATCAACGTTGCAGGCACGAAGAATGTCATTGAGGCCGCCGTACAAGCTGGTTGTCGTGGAATTGTTTATGTGTCGTCGCCGTCAGTGTCGTATAGCCGCACTCCGGTACACGGCGAATCGGCTCCGCCAGCAACCGACGACGTCATTGGCCATTATTCAAAAACAAAATCAATTGCCGAACGGCTGGTGAGTGCAGAGGAGCGCATCGCCACAGTTGCATTACGCCCGCATTTGGTGTGGGGCCCCGGAGACACGCAACTTGTAGGGCGCATCGTTGAGCGTGCGCGCCAGAATCGACTCGCCTTAGTGAATCGGGGCGACGCCATTGTTGACACGACATATATAGACAATGTTGCTGATTCGTTAGTTGCAGC
>JACCDL010125929.1_pt1 | contig 19103 bp, 11 predicted proteins | sample 7441931 | NCBI WGS metagenome assembly JACCDL01 (sample SAMN15323437, study PRJNA562643) | freshwater metagenome | isolation source: river surface water | place: USA:Blue River Watershed | collected 2017-08-16 | reverse complement strand
TTGTTAATTATAGAATTAAAAAAATGAAAAAAATCATCATTTTATGTGTTATTGCACTGAGCTTTGTTGGACTTACTGCCATGAAAGTGCAACAAGCACCTGAGTTTAAATTTGATAAAGAAACTTATGATTTTGGTAAAATCCCGCAAGGCAAACCAGTTAGTATAGATTTCAAGTTCACCAATACGGGTGAGGAACCTATCATTATTACCAATGTTGAATCTACCTGTGGCTGTACCGTTCCTAAATTCACATCTACGCCTGTTAAAAAGGGAGAAAGCGGTGTGATTAGTGTAACCTACAATGCGGCTGCAGTAATGCCATTTAGTAAAGCGATTACGGTAAAATCAAACGCTAAAACTCCTGTTAAGATGTTATACATCAAAGGAGAAGTAACCGGAAACTAATCCGTACAGCGTAATATTTACATTTTGAAACCAAAAGCCTCGCTACAAACAGCGGGGTTTTTGTATTTTTGAACCATGCCAAAAATAGCCATAAAAGGAGCCGAAATGCCGGCCTCACCCATTCGAAAATTGAGCCCATTTGCTGAGAAAGCAAAAGCAGAAGGAAAAAAAGTATACCATTTAAACATCGGTCAGCCGGATATTGAAACTCCTGAAATCATGCTGGAGGCAATCAAGAACATCGATTTTAAAGTTTGGGCCTATACAGCTTCTGAAGGGACTTTATCGTACAGAAAAAAACTAGCTGAATATTACAATAAGCTAGGCTACAATTTGGGTTATGAAGATATTCTAGTAACCAATGGTGGCTCGGAAGCTATTACCATTGCCATGCAGACCTGTTTGAATCCGGGCGATGAAATTATTATTCCGGAACCTTTTTATGCTAACTACAATGGGTTTGCCTGCATGAGTGATGTGGTGGTTAAACCAATTCTATCTCATATTGAAGATGGCTTCGCCCTACCAGCAATTTCGGAATTCGAGAAACTAATTTCTTCAAAAACGAAAGCGATTATCATTTGTAATCCGAATAATCCGACAGGATACCTGTATTCAAAAGAGGAATTAGAAGCACTTAAAACGCTTTGCTTAAAATACGATCTTTTTTTGTTTTCTGATGAAGCCTATCGGGAGTTCTGCTATGACGGGCGTAGTTTCATTTCGCCTATGCACTTAGAAGGATTGGAGGAAAATGTGATTGTGATGGATACCGTATCTAAACGGTATAGTGCATGTGGTGCTCGTTTGGGCTGCTTAATCACAAAAAACAAGGCGGTAATGAACGCCGCCCTCAAATTTGCGCAAGCTCGATTGAGTCCGGGTATGATTCCGCAACTGGCTGGAGAAGCTGCCGTTAATACGCCAGATTCGTATTTTGAGGAGGTAAATAAGGAATATACACAGCGCCGCGACATCCTGGTTAAACGTTTAAATGAAATGGAGGGCGTTTATTGTCCGAATCCGGGAGGCGCATTTTACGTGGTGGCCCGTTTACCCATTGACGATGCAGATGCGTTTTGCCAATGGATATTAGAAAAATTTGATTACCAGAATCAAACGGTAATGATGGCACCCGCAACTGGATTTTACAGCACAGCTGGTGCGGGAAAAAATGAGGTTCGTTTGGCTTACGTTTTGAATACACAGGATTTGCAAAATGCAATGGACTGTTTAGAAAAAGCCTTAGCCGATTATCCGGGTAGAAAGCTGGAAGAAAACGCCTTTATGTCAGGTAGAGCTTGATCGGCATCAAATTTGTATCTTTGTACACTACATACGGGGTCGACCGGAATTGACAGGATGGCGGTAAGTATGTAAGCATGCAGCGCATTGTGAGTCTAGCGCTATAATCTGAACTTTCAAACTATAATTGGCGAAAATAACTACGCCTTAGCTGCCTAATTTAGAATTAGCTCAGCTTTTGTCTCGTTCAGCTTCGGTTTGGTAGGCTGAACACCAGAGGCATCGAATCACCGAACTGGTTTGTTTAGGGTGCGATAAACAAACGAGAACAAGCACCTACGGAAGACGGTACAGGTAAGCGGTTGACCTTCCCCTTCTCGACAATTGAATAACTGCTAAGCATGTAGAAAGCGTAATTTACACCATGTTTGGACGAGGGTTCGAATCCCTCCGACTCCACTCTATTATCCAAAAAGCGTCCTTAATGTTAAATCAAGGGCGCTTTTGTGTTTACCATTCTTTCTAAGGCAAAACGTCATCTGGAATCGTTTAATACTTATGTCAAATTCGCAAAGTAAGCTTACTGGACCTATGAACTTGCTTATATTTGTTTAAAAGGTATTTTGCTAATTATTAACACTTAAATCTTATGCACAAAAAAATTTCGTTGTTTAAACAGCGCATTGTTCTGACACTGACTGGCATGCTAACGCTTTTTATCGGTTCGGCATTTGTTGTTCCGAATGATGACCCAAATGCGATTGTGGGTGTTTGGAAAACAGGAGATGGCAATGCAATGGTTCGTATTTATAAGAACGGAGAGAAATATCAGGGGAAGATAGTTTGGCTAAAAGAGCCCATCGATCCCGAAACTGGCAAGCCTAAATTAGATAAAAATCATCCTGAAGAAGTTTCTCGTAAGCGTCCGATTTTAGGATTGATCAATATTTGGGGTTTCACTCAAACCGAAAAAAATGTTTGGGAAGAAGGGAATATTTATGATCCAAAAAATGGAAGTACGTACTCTTGTACGATCAAAATGACAAATCCAAGAACTCTTGAAGTTAGAGGTTATATTGGCGTTTCGCTAATTGGAAGAACGGATATTTGGACGAGACAGGTAGCTAAATAGCCGATTAGGTTAAACAAAAAATCCCCGCTTTGAAGCGGGGATTTTTTATTGAGCCTATTTTAGGGAGAAACAAAATTGAGACTGATGTTAAAGTAGAATGGATTACCCAATCTGCTACTAAAATAGCGTAGATTATCTTCTCTGGCATCGTAGTCGTTCATTACATCAAAACGCCAATTGTACCTCAATCCGGCTTGTGCACTAAGCCAGAAAAACCCACTGATCTTTCTGTCCCACATAATTCTTGGCTTCATCTCTCCTCTTTGTACAAACACAGCACCTTTTGGGCTACCTGGCTGATTCATCCAAAACTGATTGCCTTCTAACTCAAATCCAAGTTGTAAAATACTTGAGGTTGAGAAATTGTACCTCAAATGACCACGAGCAGGGAGTAAAAGTTCCATTCCCCAACGGTCGTTGAAGGTTTTGTTCCAAAGCAAAACCGGCACATGAAGAATTTGACCGGCTCGGTATGTTCTGGAAATACCTGCCCCAATCATGTTTTTTTCTGATGTTTTCCAACCGTAAATCAAGGTACCGCTTAGGGTTACCGCTTTCCCATTAACATCACTCAAATTTTGAAAAACACCATTCATATCTGCACTGGCTTGCATAATTAGAAAGTTCTTCTCATTCAATGGCTTAAAAACAGTACTATTAATACCAGCGGTAGTCATAGACCGGTTATTGAGTGAGTTTGCAAAGAAATTATTTCCAGGATTTTGAATACCGTATTTACTTGACCAATAATTAGCACTCATCTGCCATATTATTTTACTGGTTGAAATTACCGGAATGTTGGCCTGTGCTCTGAAAGCAGAAACTTGATTCACCCTAAAATCTTGGGAAGAAGTTAAAAGCGGACCCACCCTAACACCTGGCATATCAAAACCTCCATGATGTTCATAACCTATACTGATGATCCTTTGCGGCAACTGATTTAATACTTTTTGAGTACAATACCGCTTCACTCCTTCTGCGTCGCCAAATTTGCTGTAGTCAAATACCTCTGTAGTATCTTCTTGAGCGAAGACGCTAGTTGATAAAACAATAAGGGAAAAAACGTAAAGAATACTGCGCATACAAACAATTTTTATAATGAACGGATGTTGCAAATATACTTCAGTAAATGCTCAGATAGTGGTTAATTGGGCTTAGATTTTTGGTTATTAAAAAGTCATTTTTTTGAATGAATTCATCCAGCCAACATTCAGGCGAATTTTACTATAAAAAATAAGCTTCAGCTAAACTAACTATTATCTCTTTCTCTCTTTCAGATTGGTCACAAAACCAATACCCAAAATACTTTTTAATTGCAAAGCAGCGCCATTACGGTTTGGACCAAAAATCCGCACGTCGTCATCGTAGATTAAATCTAGATTGTAATTAGCACTCATGTATTTGTTTATTTTAAAAACGACACTATTGGTGAAAAACAAATCGACATTTTTTGCCTTTTTTCGGTAGTTACTAAATAAATCAACTCTGCCTTTGTAAAAAACATTCGACATAATCTCTTTACTGTAATTGAGAGAAGACAATGCCCCAAAGGCATTTATGGAATTCTTTCCGGGTTGAACTCCATAAGCACCCATCTCACTCAGTTTTTCATTCATCACAATTGTCCAACGACTGGTAATTGGTGAAAAAAACACGCTTAAATGTTTATCGGGGCGAAAGTCTAAACCAGCCGAAAGAAAAACATATGCAGGTGAGAATATTGTAGAAGAAAATTTCTCAGTATTATTTGCCCCATAGGTGTAGCCATCAAACAATTGAGATCTGAAATTGAATAATCCAGATGCATAAAGTTTTGAGGTGATCTCGTGCCCACTTTTGGATACAAAATCTATTCTATCGTCATTTTTCCTGCTGCCTAAACTCGTGGTTTGAACAAAACCTAAAAAAAGATCGAGATTGTTATCCCAATTGTGTTTCCCTTTTCGGAAATACTTGTAATAATTAAAATAGGTATTGATGGCTAAAGAAAACTTATCGCCCCCAGCGGCCCAATTGCTTAAACTACCTTGTGTAAGATTCACATTTACCAATCCGCCGCTTTTGTGTGTCCATTGAGAAGTATCTGCAGCTTTCTTTATTACCTTTTCAGATTCTTTTACCAAGACCTTTAATGGAATATCCTGTGCTGTAACAGCCAACAGCGAAGCAGATAATAGCAGCGTTAAAAAATACTTCATTGGTGTTTACTAACCTTCTGTATGGAGAAGACAAACCAAATATAAAAATCAATCAGGGTTTAAACACGTAATTTTTCAATTACGCTTTACTGTTTTTAAAAGTAATAGGACGATGGGTGTGGCGAGCAGAAAGTAAATTCCTAAAAATTCAGGTGCCCAAAACAGCATTTTTCCCAAACCAAACCAATCTGACGAAGACCATAGCAGGTAAACTCCCCAGGCATTCTTGATTACTTCAGCAACCCATGCTTTCGGATTAAGATCCATTAATTCGGTATAGGCATAAACTTGCATAAAGATGTAAATTCCGTAAAAAAACATGGCCGGAGCACCAATAGCAGCAATATTGCCAAACAGATAAGCTATTAACAAGAATAAAATTCCAAATTGAAGCCAAATCCAAACATTAAGTAGCGTATTGGTGGGAGTGTCGTATTTTTTGTAGGTGTACGGATCTGAAATCTTGCTAATTGGATAATCACGTTCCACATCTTCAGGCCGCCAGCCGGTAGGCATAAACCAAATTCTGAATTTATCTAACCAAATTTGTGTTCTCCAGGCATCTTGAATCAAAAGAAAAAGATGCTGAAAATTGATTTTTATGGGGTTCCATGTTCTCACCGGAACCGTAATACCATAAATGGGTTTTGCCTGAGGGAGTTCTTCCTGAAACGTTCCAAAGAGCTTATCCCAGAAAATAAATATTTGTGCAAAATTTTTGTCGATATATTCCGGATTGATGGCATGGTGAACTCGGTGATGCGAAGGCGTAACCAAAACATATTCTAACCAGCCCATCTTACCAATGTGTTGTGTATGGTACCAAAATTGGGCAAACAAATGTAATGGTGCCACAATTGCAATAACTTGCACCGGAACTCCGAAGAAAGCAGCAGGTAACAAAAAAACCGTAAACACTTTCACAAAACTGGAAATGCTTTGACGTAAGGCACAAGCCAAGTTAAAATCTTCACTGCTGTGGTGAATAATATGGCTATTCCAGAAAAAATTCACTTTGTGGGCAATGCGATGCACCCAATATCCCGACAGATCAAGTGCAAGGAATGCAATAACATAGGTCAAAACACCAGAGTCGATTGCAAAAAAAGAAAAGTTCTTATATAGGTATTTGTAGCTAATCACAACAAGGCTCAAACCCAGTACATCCTTAGTCACATTGGTAAAACCAGAACTCAAGCTTGATAGGGTGTCGAAACTGCGAAAGGTATCATTGCCTTTAAAATATCCATATGCTTTTTCAAGAACAATGAGCAGCAAAAATGCTGGCATTGCATACAGTAATATTCTGCCATAGGTTTCCATATTCAGCTATTTGTTCAAAAATAACAATATGACCAATGGTGTTGAAAAATAATTATTCAAAATCATTTATTTTTTTTGGAATTAAGTTCATAACCCGTAATTTTATTCTTAGTGTATAATTTACAATTAGCACTTACTAACCAAAACTATTAACTAAATATTAACTACATGAAAAAAGTTTACTTCATGAAGCTATGGCTTCTTGGTTTATTCGTGTTTGCAACTCTTACAGCTGCAGCACAAACCGGAAGCATCAACGGACGCGTTTTGGACGAAACCAAACAAGCGCTGCCGGGTGCCTCTGTATCTGTTAAAGGTACAAGCGTGAGCACCTCAACTGATGCTAACGGTAATTTCAAATTAACCGGAATCGCAAATGGAACTGCCACATTGGTTGTTCGATTTGTAGGTTACGAAACTATTGAGCGAACCATCAACGTATCAGGTGATGTTCGGGTTGAGTTTAACTTAAGCCCGAGCGCCGAAAGTCTGAGCGAAGTGGTGGTGGTTGGTTACGGTACCCAGAAAAAATCTGATTTGACTGGAAGTATCACCAGCATTGGCTCTAAAGACTTCGTAAAAGGCCAGTTGACTACACCTGAACAATTGATTGCTGGTAAAGCAGCCGGTGTTCAGATTACGTCAAACAGTGGTGCTCCTGGCTCTGGAAGTACTATCCGTATTCGTGGTGGTGCTTCATTAAATGCCAGCAACAACCCCTTGATCGTAATTGACAACGTGCCAATTAGTAACAATGGCATTGCTGGTGCAGCTAACGCTTTGGCTTTGATTAACCCGAATGATATCGAGTCGTTCAACATCTTAAAAGACGCTTCTGCTACAGCCATTTACGGTTCAAGAGCCTCAAACGGGGTTATTTTCATTACCACTAAAAAAGGAAGCAGCGGTAAACCTCAGGTAAACTTCAATACCTTAACTACCCTTTCTACAGTAGCAAATACGGTTGATGTTTTAACCGGAGATCAAGTTAGAGCTATTGTTAATTCTAAAGGAACTGCTGCTCAAAAAGCATTGTTAGGTACTGCAAACACAAATTGGCAAGATGTAATCTACCAAAATGCACTAAGCACCGATAATAACTTAAGCATTAGCGGTACTAGCGGAAAATTACCTTACCGCATTTCGTTGGGTTACTTAAATCAGGCTGGTACACTTAAAACAGGAAACCTGTCTCGTACTTCTGCTGGACTTAATTTAAGCCCACGTTTTTTAAATAATGCTTTAAAAGTAGATCTTAACTTAAAAGGTAGCATTAACAAAAGCATCTTCGCAAACGAAGGCGCTATTGGTTCTGCAATCACTTTTGACCCAACTAAACCTATTTATTCTGGTAATGCTGCTTTTGGCGGTTATTACGAGTGGTTGGATAATACTTCCGAAACCGGCTTAGCTGGTCTTGCGGGTAAAAACCCACTTGGTTTACTAGAGCAAAGAATGGATAAAAGTAATGTAAAAAGAAGTGTTGGTAACATTGAATTAGATTACACGTTTCCTTTCTTGAAAGAATTGCGTGCACACGCTAACTTAGGTTATGATATTTCTGAAGGTACTGGATCCATATTTGTTCCAGAATACGCAGCAATGTCATACAGAAGATTTAAAGATGCTAATAATGTTTTCCATAGCGGTGTAAATAACCAATACAAACAACGTAATGAAAACTTACTTGCTGAATATTACTTCAATTATGCTAAAGATTTGAAATCAATCGACAGCCGTGTTGATGTAGTTGCTGGTTATGCTTATCAGGATTTCAAAACCAAAAACTTCGGATTCCCTGACCGCACAGTTAACGGAACCGTTGTTAGCGTACCAACTTTCCCTTTTGATATTCCTCAAAATCGTTTAGTATCTTTCTACGGTCGTTTAAATTACGCATACAAAGGACGTTATTTGTTAACTGCCTCTGTTCGTAGAGACGGATCTTCTCGCTTTAGCGAAGATAACCGTTGGGCAACCTTCCCTACCGCAGCTTTGGCTTGGAAAATTTCTGAAGAATCTTTCTTGAAAGACTCTAAACTAGTTTCTGACTTGAAATTGCGTTTATCTTACGGGGTAACTGGTCAGCAAGATGGTATTGGTAACTACGATTACCTTTCTTACTACAACCTGAGCTCACTTACAGCTCAATATCAATTAGGTAATAATTTTTACCAAATGTACCGTCCTAATGGCTACTACGGTGCCCGTAAATGGGAACAAACTGAAACCTTTAACCTTGGTTTAGATTTTGGTTTCTTGGATAACCGTATCACCGGTACTTTAGATGCCTACATAAACACAACTTCTGATTTGCTTAACATGGTTAATCAACCTGCAGGATCAAACTTTGCAGATAAAGTTGTTGCAAACGTAGGTAGCATGGAAAACCGTGGTATCGAGTTAAACTTGAACGGCGAAGTAATCAGAAATAGCAACTTTACTTGGGACTTAGGTTTTAACGCTACTTACAATAAGAACGAAATCACCAAATTAACCATTGCACCAGATCCAAACTATCCTGGCAACCAATTTGGTGGTATTGCAGGTGGTGTAGGTAACACCGTTATGATTAACTCTTTAGGCTTCAACAGAGGTGCATTCTACGTATTCCAACAAGTATACGATGCAAATGGTAAACCTATTGAAAACCTTTTTGTAGACAGAAACAAAGATGGTGCTATCAATGACAAGGATTTGTATCAGTATAAATCTGCTGATCCAAGAATGTTCTTTGGTTTAACCTCTAATTTTACGTACAAAAAATGGAATGCAGGTTTCGTATTGAGAGCTAGCTTGAATAATTACGTGTACAATAACGTACATAGTAATTTAGGCAATTACCGTTCAATCTCTGTTTTAGCTACTCACTTAAACAACGCTTCTGCCAGCTATTTGCAAACCGGATTTAACGGCGGTTTTGTAAACCAACTTTTAAGCGACTACTTTGTTCAAAATGCCTCATTTATCAGAGCTGACAACATCTATTTAGGTTACAACGTTGGCCAGGTATTTAACAACAAATCTAGCTTGAGAATTAATGCAAGCGTACAGAACGCATTCGTGATTACCAAGTACAAAGGCTTAGACCCTGAAATTGGTGGTGGTATAGATAATAACTTCTATCCTCGTCCACGCGTATTTGCTTTAGGCCTGAATCTTGATTTTTAATCAAACGGAAAATTTTTAAGACATGAAAAAGAATTATTTTAAACTAGTCGTAGCTACAGGATGCCTAATCTTATCAATGGCTTCATGTACGAATAAGTTAGACTTACTTCCGACTAACGATATCACCTCAGAGCAGGTATATAAAACTGCTGATGGCTATAAATTAGCTTTCGCTAAAGTTTATGGAAGTTTTGCATTAACAGGAAACAACGGACCTGCCGGTAATCGTGATATTTTGGCTATTGCTGACGAGGGTTTCTCTGACTTCCTACGTTTATACTGGTGTGCCCAAGAATTATCAACCGATGAAGCGGTAGTAGCTTGGGGTGACGCTGGTTTGCCTGATTTCCATAAAATGAACTGGACATCCAATAACCCTTTCATTAAAGGTTTATACTACCGTTCATTTTATCAGATTACTTTGTGTAACGATTTCATCAGACAATCATCTGATGCGAAACTAGCAGAGCGTGGAATCACTGGTGCTGATGCCGACAATATTCGTAGATACAGAGCAGAAGCTCGTTTCTTACGTGCATTCCAATATTCTGTATTGATGGATTTGTTTGGTAAACCTGCATTCATTACTGATGAAACAGCTATTGGAGCAGCATTACCAACTCAAAAATCACGTACCGAGTTATTCAACTACATTGAATCTGAGTTAAAAGCGATTGAAAGCCAATTAGCTGCTCCAAGAAGCAATGAATACGGAAGAGCTGACAAAGCTGCTGCATGGGCTTTATTGGCCAGAATTTACTTGAATGCTCAAGTGTATACTGGTACACCAAAATTTGCTGAAGCCGCTACATATTCAAAAATGGTGATTGATGTACCAGGATATCAATTATTGAATAACTATAGCCGTTTAATGCGTGCCGATAACCACATCAACAATACTGAGGCGATCTTAACCATCAACTACGATGGTGTTAAAACTCAAAATTGGGGTGGTACAACCTTCATTACACATGCGGCTGTTGGTGGTAACATGACTGTATCTGAATTTGGTATTGACTATGCCTGGGGTGGTACACGTGTAACTAAAAACATCCCTAACTTATTTACTGCTGGCGATAACAGAGCACAATTCTTTACCGGCAATAATGGTATCGAGATCAATGACATCGGTGATTTCAAAGATGGTTATGCTGTAACTAAATTCAAGAACGTAACCGCAACCAATGCGGCAGGTTCAAACCTTACTTGGGTAGACATCGATTTCCCATTGTTCCGCTTAGCTGAGCAGTATTTAATCTATGCTGAAGCGGTTAAACGTGGCAACAATGTTGGTTCTGAAGCAACAGCTATTGGCTACCTCAATCTATTACGTCAACGTGCTTTCGGAAATGCATCAGGAAACATCAACTCATACACGGTTGATTATATCTTAGATGAACGCGGACGTGAATTGTATTGGGAAGGATTCAGAAGAACTGACCTGATCCGTTTTGGTAAATTTACTGAGGACACCTACTTGTGGCCTTGGAAAGGTGATGTCAAAAATGGTAAAGGTGTAGAAAGCTGGCGTAAAGTATACCCTATTCCGGCGGATGATATTAACTCTAACCCTAATCTGACTCAAAACCCGAATTATTAATCGTAATTCCCGGAATATCTACTATTCCGGGAATTAAATAACAATAATTATCACATATGAAATCGTTATTAAACAAATTACTACTCCTTACTATCTCCTCTTTAATGTTGTGGAGCTGTACCAAGGACGATACCTTGGTAAAAGTAGGAACCGGTACTGCGGCAGCACTGAATACATCTGTCAGCAGTGTAGTTTTAACAAAACCAAACATTGCTAATACAGCAATCACTTTTACATTCAGTCCGGCAAGCTTTGGCTATGACGCTGCAGTTACCAATACGCTTCAAATTGCCAGAACAGGAACATCTTTTGCATCGCCAAAAGAATTTACCTTAGATCCGGGAGTGACTACTAAAAGCTTTACTGTGTTGGATTTTAATGCTTTACTCTTATCTATGAATTTAACTCCAGGTACTGCAAGTCAAATTGATGTTAGATTAAAGTCAAGTATCTCAACTGCGGTTAATCCGGTTTATTCTAACGTAAAATCGGTAAGTGTAACTCCATTCGCCTTGATCGAATACTTGTATATGCCAGGTGCATATCAAGGATGGAATCCTACGAGTGCAGACAGTTTAACTTCTGAAACCGGTAATGGAATTTACAAAGGGACCATTCAGTTCAACGCCTCAACTTCAGAATTTAAATTATTGAAGAAAAAATCATGGGGAGCACCTGAATACGGTAGAGGTTCAGCTGAAGCCGGCGGTACTCCTTCTGCTTTAATCTCTGTTGGTGGACAAAACTTAGTTGGCCCAACAACTAATGCACCGTATGCTAGAGACAATTTTGAAGTAGTTGCTGACTTAAACGCCAACACCATTGCATACACCTTAAATTCATGGGGTATTATTGGTAGTGCAACCGCTTTCGGTTGGGGTGATGATACCGTAATGAAATATAACAATACTACCAAAAAATGGACCATCACTGCTTCTTTAGGTGCCGGTGAATTCAAATTCAGAAAGAACCACAACTGGGGAACTAACCTTGGTGGTTCTGGAGGTACGTTAAGCGATGGCGGTGCAAACATTCCAATTGCATCTGCAGGAACGTATACCATTACATTAGATCCGGTAGCTAAAACCTACACCATTACACAATAAACTAAACGCTTATCAACTCTAAAAACCCGCTCCGAAATTCGGAGCGGGTTTTTTATTGCCCCTTCCCAATCCATAGTTGATTTGAATGTTGTTTCTAGATTAGGATGCTTAACTACTCTGTGAATCCTGAGGAATCCGCTATAAAAAATTTTCAGCTTATCAGATGAAAGATATCTATCCAAGCCTAGTATCACTCAGGTTAAGTGCATCTAGATCCCTATTAGCCTTTAAAAGCTCAAACAAGCAGTATAGACTGGCTATTACATTTACCACAGCAAGCACAATTGGTTATTGAAATAAATAACTAATTGTAATACACATATAACTCGGGTTCTGGTAAAGAACCATGCTCAACTCAACTTAACTACCCACAATACCGAACCTGCTTTAACAAAAAATCCCTGTCAGAATACTGACAGGGATTGTAATGCATGAGATAGAATTCTACTAATTCAAATTTACACTGGTGTAGATGTGGTATTCTCCAGGTGAAAGTGTATCTACATAGTTGCCATTAACCGTAATGGTCTGTCCCGGATTCATGTAATCGTACCATGTTCCGTTAGCTGGAAAGGAGAAATTAGCCGATTGAGCATTCACATCGAAATTACCTACCACAACCACACTCATATTGGCTCCTACTAAACGAATGTATTTCACCGCTCCGGTAAGACTATAACTGTAGTTAGTAGTTCTAAAAACCGAATTACCGGTTTTCAAACGAATCATTTTTGACATAGCATCGTACAGCGCTTTACGTTCTGCAACAGTAAAATAATTCCAGCGTATAGGCTTCTCCCCCGTCCGACCATTGTTATCGATATTCACATCGTAACCCAATTCGCCAAATTGCCAAATCATTTTCGGCCCCGGTGAAGCGAATAGGAAAGCAGCAGCCATTTCTTTTCGTTTTAAGGCCGTATTTAAGGACTTAGTTGAGTAAGAACCGGACGTGTTACCAAACTGAAGGTTTTTGTAAAGTATCCGTTCTTCATCGTGACTTTCCATATAGGTCACTAACTTATCGGCACTTGTAGAAGTAAAACCATGCAAATCGTAGAAAGACCTTGAGAAATTGGAATTGGCCAACCAGCCCATGGTTGCTTCGCCATAACTACCATGTACATTATTCCAGAGTAACATGCCATCAGCGGCTAATTCTTTCTCTTCTGCATCGGCAGCAAAATGCTCAAGTATGACATAAAAATCTGAATCTAATGCCTTCATGTAGGCATTGTATTCTTTCCAAATCGCAATACGAGAAGCATCGTAATTACTCCAGGCACCTACATCGTTGGTGAAATTTTGGGTAAAGCCTTTAGATAAATCGAAGCGGTAACCATCCACTTTATATTCCTGCATCCAGAAGCGCATCACATTCTTTGCAAATGCTTTTGTAGCGGCACTTTCATGGTTAAAGTCAAATCCAACGCCAAAAGGGTGTCGGTCTGTTGAGTTATACCATGGATTAGTTGACGATGGTCGGTTATTGAATTTATCATAATACATCTGTACCATTGGCGATGAACCGAAAGAATGGTTAAGTACCACATCCAAAATAACTGCGATACCCTTTTTGTGACATTCGTCGATGAAATTTTTTAGGGCATTTTTAGTTCCGTAATATTTATCAGGAGCAAAATAGAAATTCGTATTGTAACCCCAACTGCTATTACCTTCAAACTCATTCACCGGCATCAATTCAATTGCATTAATACCAAGGTTTTTCAAATAATCGAGTTTATCGAGGGCAGCAGCATACGAATGCTCACTCACAAAATCACGAATGAGCATTTCATACACCACCAAATCACTCTTTGCAGGTCGGTTGAAGTTGGTGATTTGCCAGTTGTAATTGGTTTGGGTGGTAGAAAATGTACTTACAATACCCGTTGTTTTACCAGCAGGATAGGCTTTTAAATTCGGATAAACCGATGAGGTTATAAACGAATCTGAAGGATCCAATACTTTCTCGGTATAAGGATCAGCCACTCTGATTTCACCATCAATTACATATTGATAAGCATATTCAGCTTGTGGATTAAGATTTTCCAGTTGTATCCACCAGCGAGTACCGTCAGGCGTTCTTTTCAATGCATAAGCATTATCCAATTGCCAGTTATTAAAATCTCCAATTACGTAAACTGAACTCTTGTTAGGTGCATATAAATTCAAAATCGCTGATGTACCACCAAGAATATTTACACCATCTTTGGTTGCAAGCAAAGGTAGCGCTTGCACATTCGGCGTACCGTTTACAATAAATTCAAACGTTTGTTCGGTAGTATTTCCGTTTTCGGTGGCTGCTATTTTAATCTTTTGTATGCCATTAGCGGTGATTTTTGCCGTTCCCTTAATACTGGTAGCATTTGTAGCCGTTGCAAAAGATTGTCCGTTTAGACTTAGGGCTAAATTCGCATTTCTACTCGATAATCCTTTAACGAAAACCTGTCCACCGACATCAACCGAAATACTTGGTTTTGGGATATACGTTGGTAGAAATTCAGGCAATACAAACTTAAGCTGTAAGGTTCCACTTTCATAAATTGGAGTATATATATCCGTTCCATCTACGTTACGGGCTACCAGACTTCCATCAGCTGATCTGAACAGCATGGCTATTTTTAGTATTTTCTCATCGTTAGGAACCCCCAAGAAACTACGAGGCGTGAAGGTAAATTTATACTTACCGGCACCAAGAGGACTCATTTTAAGTTCACTTACTGCGGTGGTAAATGAGGGGCTTTTTAAGTATCTCCAACTGGTTGGACTTGTACTTTTGTCTGTAATTACACCAATATAAATGAATACATCACCTGAGTGCGTGGCCAGAGCCGAATTGCCTCTGCTTGCATCAAAGGTAATCGTCATTTCTTGGTTATCTGTTGGGAAATTTGGACTCACCAAAACCAAACCGGTTTCCGTTTCATCGGTAGTTGATCCGCCGCCGCCGCTAGTTCCGCTACCACTATCCGAACCATCTGATTTTTTACACGATGTGGCCGCAAGACTCAAGACTAATGCAAAAAAAACGAGAGCCTTATTGATGAAACTTAATTGTATCGACTTATTCATTGACATTTTTACAGATTAAGATTTGAACTTAATATCCTTATTATCTTGCACATAAAGTACAGATATTGCTCCGCAAATCATAAACAGACCAGCAAGCACAATGGCATAGATTGCTTCACCATTGTAAAAATTCTTCACAATTGGGCCTCCAAAAATACCGTTCACAATTTGAGGGAAGGTGATAAAGAAATTAAAAATTCCCATATAAACACCCATTTTACGAGCAGGTATTGAACTGGATAGAATAGCGTAAGGCATAGCCAGAATACTTCCCCAAGCCAAGCCTATGCCTATCATAGAAAAGATCAACATGTTGGGATCTTGGATAAAGTATATGGATAGCAATCCTACCCCACCACAAACTAACGAGAAAGCATGTGCTATCTTACGACTGGTTGCCCGGGCAATTGATGGTAATAACAAGGCATAAATGGCCGAAACACCATTGTACACACCAAATAAAATACCAACCCAGTTACCGGCATTGGCAAAATTTTCTGATGAGGTATCACCAGGGGCAACGTGGTAGATATGCTGCGCAACAGCCGGTGTAGTAAATACCCACATCGAAAATAAAGCAAACCACGAGAAAAATTGTACCAGACCCAATTGTTTCATTGTTCTTGGCATGTTCGAGAAATCAGAGAAAATTGCAAAAATCCCTTTGTCTTCATCCTTAGGTTCATCCGCATGGAACTTTTCGTATTCCTCAGGACTGTATTCTTTGGTGCGTATTACGGTCCAAATGATGGTACCCGCCAAAATCACAGCGCCAACATAAAAAGAGAAAATTACATTATCTGGCACCTGACCAGGTTCTGCCACTTTAGAAACACCGAAGTATTCGGCAAAAATATAAGGTAACCACGAACCAATAACCGCTCCAATACCAATTAAAAAAGTTTGGATAGAGAACCCTCTACTTCGCTGCGAATCTGGTAAATTATCTGCTACCAAGGCTCTGAACGGCTCCATCGCCACATTAAACGAGGCATCCATTAACATCAATAAACCTGCGCCAATCAACATAGGCGGCAACAAAGTGGCTAATAAAGCAGAGTTTGGCATCAAAACCAATGCAAAAGCAGATAAAAGTGCTCCGGCCAAAAAATACGGACGGCGGCGACCTAAACGGTTCCAGGTACGGTCACTGTAATAACCAATAATGGGTTGAACAATCATACCGGTTAACGGAGCTGCCAGCCAGAACCAGGACAGGTGTTCTACATCGGCTCCATAAGTTTGTAAAATACGAGAGGCATTGCCATTTTGAAGAGCGAAACCGAACTGGATTCCTAAAAATCCAAAGCTCATGTTCCAAATCTGCCAAAAAGAAAGTTTTGGCTTTTGTAAAGCGGTCATACTAGTTTTGATTAGTTTAGTTTGGTTAGTTTTCTGTATAGTAATTTAAGATTAAAAACTCAAAATCAGTGCTTCAGTAGGTAAAACTTTTACCGGAATACCTTTAGTTAAATCAACGGATCCGTAGCTTTTACCCGTCATCAAATCGTTAAGTAAAGTTGGCTTTTTTGTCGAATTCAACTCTTTGAGTACCGATTTCGGCAAAGTGATTCGGGTATCAATAGTTTGTTTGCGATCAAAATTAGCCACCACTAAAACTCGCTGTTGTCCCTGATAACGGATATACGCATACTGTTTAGATGTTAATGAGCCTGGAGCATTAATTTCGATGAGTTTTCCGGAACGAATAGCCCGATTGTTTGCAGTAAGGTTTATTAATTGCTGGTAAAAACTTCTTAATTTTTGTTGATCAGGACTCAATTGTCCGCCATCAAACTTTCCACCATTGAGCCACTGTTGGTGCTGTGGGTTACCCCAATAATCGAAAATAGTCGTCCGATTATCGTCACCACCAAAACCCTCAACACCTGCCCCCTGCTCTCCTACTTCCTGACCATAATATAGCATTACCGGTCCACTGGACAAGGTTGCAGTAACTACCATCGCCGGAATGGCTAATTGTGGATCGCCGGCAAAACCTTTTGAGGCAATACGTTCTTCATCGTGGTTTTCCAGAAAGCGTAACATTCGATTGGATAAACCTCCATCTTGCTCTTTCACCAAGGATTTGATATCGTTCACAGTACCAGTTGGCTCATCTTTAATCAAGCGTTTTAAGGCATCGTATAAGCCCACTTTATCGTACATGTAATCAAAACCACCATAGCTAATGTATTTGGCATATTGGCTAGCATCGTAAGCTTCCGCGATAAAAACTAGTTTAGGATTAGTCTTTTTCAGTTCTGGAATAACCCAATGCCAAAACTCGACAGGTACAAATTGCGCTACATCACAACGGAAACCATCTACTCCTTTTTTTACCCAAAAACTTAGGATATCTTTCATTTTTAGCCAAACCGGCGGAACAGGTTCGAAGTAGGCTTTGCCCCCATCTTGTAAATCCCAGCCGTAGTTCAATTTCATGGTTTCGTACCAATCGTCTATACCCGGTTTTTCGGAAAAAACATTGTTTCCGGTTACTTTAGCGGGATTTTCGTCAAATTTTCCATCTTTCAATGGGTGCTTGAAATTTGCTCCACCTGCATCTGTTCCGGTAGGTACCACAAATGATTTTCCCGGCAGGTAGTAAAAATCATTAGATGGCAAATAGGCTTTTGTTTGATCGTCTTGCGTTCCTAAATCAATCACTCCGGCGGGTTTTACATCCGAATGGTAAGAACGTGCCACGTGATTCGGAATAAAATCGATAATTACTTTTAAACCTTGCTGGTGTGTTCGGTTAACCAAATTTTCAAATTCGGCCATACGGTTTTTGACATCCACCGCTAAATCCGGATCAACATCGTAATAATCTTTAATGGCATAGGGAGAACCTGCCCTGCCTTTTACCACATCCGGATCATCCATTTTAATCCCATAAGCCGTATAATCGGTCATGGTAGCGTGTTCGATAATTCCGGTATACCAAACATGAGAAACACCTAACTTTTTGAGCTCCTGAAGTGCCTTTTCATTGATATCATTAAATTTCCCAACACCATTTTCTTCCATTGAACCATAAAACTTATTGGTGGTATTGGTATTGGTAAAATACCGAGGTAAAAGCTGATAAACAATGAGTTTATGATCTTTTACTTCCTCAGAGAAGCGGTCTTGGGCAAAACCACTCAATCCCGTAACTAAGGTTATGACTAACAAAAAGGCTCTTTTCATGTGCTTAACTATGTTTGGCCAAGATTTGGCTATTTGCTTTTAATAGGTAATCAGACCCGTAAACTTTAACTGTTAATTCTTTTTCAGATTGGTTAATGATCTGTATGCCTTCGGTACTCACTTTAATGGTGAGCAAAGCACCTCTAAATCCAACTTTAAATGAAAACGATTTCCATTTACCCGGAAGGAACGGATTGAACTGCAATTGCCCATCGCGAACACGCATGCCTCCAAACCCTTCAACCACACTCATCCAAGTTCCAGCCATAGAAGTGGTATGGCAACCATCTTCGGTATCGTTATTGTAATCGTCTAAATCTAAACGGGCAGTACGCAGGTAAAATTCATAGGCACGAGCCTCGTCGCCCAATTTGGCAGCCAAAATAGAGTGAACACAAGGCGATAAGGAGCTTTCATGTACCGTACGTGGTTCGTAGAAATCGAAGTTTCTACGAATGGTATCGGTATCGTAGCGATGTTCTAAGAAATAAAGACCTTGCAACACATCGGCTTGTTTAATGAAGCAAGAGCGCAAAATGCGGTCCCAGCTCCAGTTTTGGTTAATCGGGCGATCTTCAGCTGGCAAATCCTTCACCAAAATTTGCTCTTTATCCAAATAACCATCTTGTTGTAAGAAAATACCGAGCTTTT
>JACCDL010243233.1_pt1 | contig 19110 bp, 17 predicted proteins | sample 7441931 | NCBI WGS metagenome assembly JACCDL01 (sample SAMN15323437, study PRJNA562643) | freshwater metagenome | isolation source: river surface water | place: USA:Blue River Watershed | collected 2017-08-16 | reverse complement strand
GCATTTCCGCCGTGTGCACCATCAGCACCGCCATTAGCGCCAAGCTGGTCAGCACCAGTCGTCCTGTTCCCTGCGCCGCCACCAGAACCTCCAGAGCCACCGTTGCTACCGTTAGCAAATGAGGCTGCTCCAGAACCGCCTGTAGCCGTAAAACCATTAAAGGTCGAGCTTCCGCCTGCTTGCCCATTGTTCGGCGGTGAACCAGCGGCTCCACCAGTTCCTACTACAAGAGAGTAAGTACCTGCGCTCACGTTAAAAGTCTGAATACGGCCGCTACCACCGCCACCGCCACCGCCACCAGACCCTGCACCGCCACCGCCACCGCCACCGATTAGGATTGCTCTAGTGGCTGCAGAGATTGTAACGGACTGAGAGGTAGTGTAAGAAGTCGTCGTTAGCAATTGGCCCTGAAGGTACAAGTTGTTAAATCGACCAGACACCCACATTGCGGTGCCTGCCACTATTGTGACGAATGCAATATCAGAAGTTGAACGAATGTTAATTTCAAAAACGTTATTGTTTGACCCCGTATCTGGGTCTCCTAGCGTAAAGGTCTCAGCTCCGTTTACTTGAATAACGGTCTCTGAGGCATTGAAAAGCTTAAAAGTGGCGTTTACGCTTGCACCGAAAGTTACTCCCCATGCTTTAAATACGTGAATTCCTGCAGGGCCAGAATAAGCTATCTGGCTAGTTCCCACTGGAACGTAAAAAAGAGTCTCGCTAGGAGTACCCGTAGAGGGAGCTGGAAAAATGTTTACCGCCATTATGCAGTCACCTCACTACCAAATGCTTGGAAGGTGAAAGCATTTGCGGTACCAGAGCGCACGGTGATAATGTCTCCAGCGCCCAGAGTCAAGCCTGAAGTAATCATCAACGTTGAGTTTCCAGCAAGAGGAGTATCAAAGTAAAGCGTATTCACGGCGGCAGCAGCAGCACCGTTCTTGCGGATGTAGATACGGAATGTCGCGCTAGCAGCGGTGTCGTTAGTCACTGAAATAGTGCTTACAACCGCTTCGGTGCTAGCGGGCACGGTATACAGGTTAGCGTCGTTGGTATCAGCTGGCGCAAGTTGTCCAAGTATCTTGTAGCTAGTAGGCATTAGGCTCCCATCAACATGAGCGTGTTAGTAAATGTTACCTCAGGAATCACTGGAGGCGTGTAATCGGTAATTTGTGAAAGAGTGTGAGTGTGAACCGTGGCGGCCTTGCCATCCAGTGAGGTTTGCAGGCTGGTTACGTCCGAAATGGCATGGGTGTGCGATGACGGAGGGAAAGTCGCTGGCTTACCTGAAATGTCAGTCCAAGTGATTGCAGCTAGGTTGTTGCTGACCCAAGCCTCGCCAGTCCAGCGGTAAGAGGAATTGCCAGCAATAAAAATGTCATTGACCGCAGGGCTGTTAGGAAAATCAATGCTAGCCATTAGTTACCAATCAACGCGTTAGCTTCGGCCTCAGTAAGTCCCAAGGCTATTAGTTTTTCAAGTCCAGCCGCTTTTGCATTAGCTACAGCCTGCATAAATTGTGCCTCAGCTGCTAGCTGGGCATCAGCCTGTGCCTGACGCAATTCAACCTCGGCAATTTCCTCAGCAGTAAGTTCAACCTGGATAGCGGTATCAGTTTTGCCGTCAATTACAGTTTTGTATAGCTTTGTCATTAGTTCAATACTCCATAAACTCGAACAGTTCCAGTGATGTTTCCGCTATCTGGATAGATAGTAAATCCAGTGTCAGAACGGTTCTCGCGAACACCGCCACCTGCGGTAAACGGACCATAAACAAAGTTTCCTGACCTTGGACCAGTCTGGGCAATGGTGTAAGCGGTATCGGAAGTGCTAGTAAATGGGCGGAAGAAGTTCATCTCCATAGCGCTAGTGCCAGTCACATCCATCCAGCCAGCAATACCGCTAGTGGCGTCACCTTCGTTGATAGTGCCAGTAAAGCTGTAACCGATGGTGAAATACTTGTTGCTAGTAAAGTCAGCGCCACCTGTGCGCATTCTCAATCGCAGAGTTGAGTTTCCGCTTGCTCTAAAGCTGACAAGCACTTTGTAATGCTCATAAGTGGAGCTAAATACATCGTTCACTTGAACAGCGGTTGAGCTGCTAAATGATTGGCTAGTAATCAGCCTCAAACCCAGAGCGTTCCCATCGATACCAACAGTCTGAGTGCCAGAGTTATAAGTAATTGGTGCAGTTGCAGCTACAACACCCGAAGGGCCAGCAGGTCCAGTAGGTCCAGTAGGCCCAGCGGGACCAGTTGCGCCAGTAGGACCAGCAGGACCAGTTGCGCCAGTAGGACCAGCAGGACCAGTTGCGCCAGCAGGACCAGCAGGACCAGTTGCGCCAGTAGGGCCAAGTGTTCCTGGGTTTAGTTCTACCCAATAGCCGTCATAGCGAACAAAAGACTTGCCAGCTAAATCGCCAGTGTCGGCTGAGCAATACCAGATGTCACCGATGTTTGGTCCTACTGGGGCTACGTCGGAAACAAAAAAGCCTCCGCCAGAAGAGCCTCCAGCGCTAGCGTAAGGAATCGAAGACCAGGCTGCCGCCCCAGTTCCGAACTTAAACTTACGAGTATCAGTCTCGATACCCATTTCCCCAGCAGCAAGCACAGGGTTAACTGATTGCCACTGAGCGGCGGTGCCCCTGCGGAGTCTAATACTTTGGATTGCTGGCATGGTCTAATTCTACACTATCTATGGCTTTATTTCGTATGTCCCTGCGATGTGAAAATTATCGGCAGTTGATAGGGTCACTGGCACGTTGTGGGTAAAAGGCACCTGCCTGCCGTTCGAAGCAGTGCTAAGCAGGGTAATGCGGTTTGAGTTTGCAACTATATGAGCCAAGATTGCGTATTCATCGCCAGTCGAAATGTCATGAAGGCAGCCATCACTAAATAGATAGTTGCGATTTGCCACAAAGGGCAAGTCCATGTAATACTGCCCAGTTCCAAAGCTAGTGATGTTGTCCATGTCCACGTCGATAGCAAAGTGGACAATGTTGCCTATCTTGGTGTAGCTGCCCGTAAACAAAGGGGCACCAGTAAATGTAGGCTGGGTGCCGTCAGTACCGCCAGATGGAATAAAACTAACGGTGACGGTCTGCAAATCGCCTGCCTTGATGCGCTTAGAGTTTCTGCCATCATGGTCGTGATTACCAGGAGATGCCTGCGACGGGCCAAGACCTAGTGTATGGTGAAGAGCTCCAGCGCCAGAATCTTTATCGCTAGCTAGGTGATAGAAGTTCACCTCTTCAGGGGTGGGAAGATTCCTGACGTCTGGTTTGAATCTGTCGGAGTAATCTGGCATGGTAGCATTCTATAGGAGACGATATGAGCAAAGCTAAAAACATAGGCACACGTGCGGAAACCGCAGTGCGTAACTATTTACTATCTACAGGATACACCGAACTAGAAGCACACCGTAATGTTTTGACAGGTTCGCTTGACCAAGGCGACGTCTGGTTACGTGATGAAAACCACGGTCTAATAGTATTTGAACTAAAGGGTGGCGACATGGCTAAGAAGGCCAGCCACGAGCAATGCCTCAAATGGTATGCAGAGGCGGAAAGAGAGAAGAAAAATGCTGGAGCTAATTTTGGCTTCCTTGTCACTCAGCGGGCTGGCGTGGGGTACCCACGTGCTGGCGAATGGTGGGCATATGCCAACTTGGGCGACCTATCTAACCTTCGGTATGGGAACACTCTTGGGGACAGCACTATTGTCCGTCTTACTCTTAGGGATTTAGTAAAGCTAATTCATGGGTAAAGATTCTGTAAATCTCACTGACGTATTTCTGAGGCTCGGAGAAGAGCTTCAGCAAGCGGCGCATCAGCCCAACTTGTACGACTACGTACCGTCCGAGAAACAGCTAAATTTTCATCAAGACCCAATGCCTGACCGCCTTTACATTGGAGGAAACCGTTCAGGTAAATCGCTAGGTTCAACCATCGAGGCAATCTGGTGGCTAACGCATTCACACCCTTACCGCAAGACCCCTGAGGGTCCAATCCGTGGGCGTGTGGTTGCCGTTGACTTCCTAAATGGTGTGGACAAAATTATTCTTCCGCTCTACAAGCAATGGTTGCCAAAGAGTTACCTAATCAATGGCAGTTGGGAGCAAAGTTATTCAAGAGAGCGCCACGTGCTCACGCTCAACAACGGCTCATTCGTTGAGTTCATGTCGCAAGACCAAGACCTCGACAAGTTCGCTGGTTCGTCAAGGCACTTTATTCACTTCGACGAAGAGTGCCCTCAAACTGTTTTCCGTGAGTGTCTAGCACGTTTGGTTGATACCAATGGAGTCTGGTGGATGTCGCAGACTCCAGTGCAAGGTATGGAATGGATTTACGACGACATTTACATGCCAGCAAAAGAAGGAAAAAAGAACATTGGTATCACGGAAGCAAGCATTGAAGACAACCCCTCGCTTAGCCGAGAGGCTATCACTAGGTTTCTCGAAATGCTTCCTGAGGAAGAGCGTGAAGTCCGAGCTAAAGGACAATACGTGCATCTTGGTGGGGCAGTCTTTGGAGACTTCTCGCCACTCACACACTGCATTCCAAGAGGAGCTTTCGAACCCACGCCTGACCATCGCATCATCAGGACAATGGATTCTGGCTACACCAATCCAACAGTTTGGTTGTGGCTTGCCGTTGCTAGAGACGGAACTATCACAGTTTTTAGAGAGCACTACGCTGCGAAGAAAACCGTTGAAGAACATGCCACCATCGTCAACGGAATAACCAGAGACATAGAGCGCAAGTATGGTTGTGAAGTTTGGCTGACCACTGGCGACCCAGCCATCAAGCAGACAAAGGAACACACTGGCACGTCCATCCTGCATGAATACTCAAGGCACGGCATCTACATCTCCGTAGACCAGATTCCAACCGACAGGCGTATTGGCCTTGAAAAGATTCGCCAATACATGAAGATAAACCCCAAGACCAAGAAGCCTTGGCTGATGATTACGGACGACTGCCCCAACCTGATTGCCGAGTTGCCGAAGTTGAAATGGAAGAAGTGGGCAAGCGTCAGAGTTGCTGAGCAAAACAACAAGCTCGAAGACATCCGTGATAAAGATAATCACTGCTATGATGCTCTTAAGTACGCCATGACTTTTATGGAGGACTTGACACCAGAGCAGCTATCAGGCAAAGAACCAGGAAGCTTCAAGGCTGTGTTTGGCGAGCGTTTCAGGCCAACTGAAAAGTTCAAAGAGTATGATGACCAAGACGAGTGGGGCAGCGGCTGGCAAGACATGTCACCCGTGCGCTCTTTAGAAGGATACTAAATGAGACAGTTCAATTACTTCGCCAATGGCGGCCCATTCCCAGGAACTTGCTTGTCCTGCGGAAACAACAAAGAGTTATACGACCTCGGCAAAGACCAGAGAGACGGCGAGAGCTACTTGCTGTGCACCCGTTGCATCTCTGAACTTGCAAGCTTCACTGGCTACATCCTACGTGAGCCAGCCATGAAGGAATACGACCACCTAAAGCAGCACAACCACGAGCTTGAGGCTCAGCTCAAAGCCGTACCTACCCTAGTTGAAGGATTGATTGATGGAATTCGTAGTAGCGTTAGTGATTTTGTCCTCGCTGTTTCTAGCAGCGGTGACAGTGGCAGCAGTTCATCTGTTCAAGATGGTGCAAAAACTGGTCGCAAGCCAAGTGGAGCTAGAAAAACAGAGGACAGCGACAACTAAACACCTTGCAAACCTGCTAGCCACTAAAGACCCGATGGCATTTCAGCAGGTGCAAACAGTATCTTATACTCCAGAGACAGGCTATACTGGACCATATCTATCTGGAGACGAGCTTGAACTACTACAGGGAGAGCTGAAGCGCATGGACGAGGCTTGGAAAATAGCCGAAGATACGGAATAGTAAATGGCTGACAATTACTTCGATGGTATGCAGGGCGACTACACCTCTGGTCCAAAGCTTGAAGGCGACATGGCGGATGACACTCTGCTAAACAAGTTCAAGAAGAAGCAAGAGGCAAAGCAGCTCGTTGCTTGGATAAAGTCCGAGTACGAAAAGCTGAAGTCGAACCGCAAGACCGACGAGCAAGACTGGTACCTACAAATTGCCTTCTACAACGGTTACCAATACCACGCTTGGCAGACCATCGGTTCAGGTCAGGTTCTACGTGAAGAGCCAAACCCAGCCAACCTCCCACGTATCACGGTCAACCGCATTGAGCCAATCATTCGTACCGAGATTTCTAAGACCACTTCAGGTCGCCCAACTGCTCAGGTAGTCCCAGCCAGCAACGACGATGACGACCTAATGGCGGCTTCAGCGGCTGAGCAGGTTTGGCAGTCACTTTATGACCGCAAGAACTTCCAGACCGACGTTCTCCAGAAGGCTGAGTTTTGGCGTGCAACCACTGGTAACGCATTTATCAAGACTTTCTGGGACTCTGGCGCTAGGCAGATTGAGCCAAAGAAGGTAACTGACCCATTCACTGGTGAGACCATGACCATTCAGGCCGAGGTGTCTACTGGAGATGTAGAGTACGAAGTTGTTTCTCCGTTCCACCTGTTTGTTCCAGACTTGTCCGAAGAGGACCTACAAGACCAGCCTTACATCTTCAACGTCTACACCAAGAGCGAGCAGTGGGTAAAGTCAACCTTCGGCAACGTTCTACCTAAGGACTTCACCCCAACCAAGGTCGCCGCTAGCGAAATCTTTGACGCTGCTTTGATGGACCAGCGCAACACTGCCAGCGTAAAGCCTGAAAGCGTACTCGTTATTGAGATGTGGGCTAAGCCAAACGGTTGCCCTTATCTGCCAAAGGGTGGTCTAGTTACCATCGTGGACAACGAAATCGTTCAGTTGGCTGAGAATGGCATCCCTTACGCTCACAAGGAATACCCATTTGTTCACACTCACACCATTCCAACTGGCAAGTTCTACCGCCGTGGTGTAATCAAGAACATCATTCCGCTACAGCGTGAATACAACCGCACCCGCTCCCAGATTATTCAGGCTAAGAACCTAATGTCTAAGCCTCAGATGATGTATCAAGAGGGCTCGGTTGACCCACGTAAGGTCACTGCTCGTGCGGGTATCTGGATTCCAGTTCGCCCAGGATTCACCTTCCCAGTTCCAGTCCCAATCCAGCCACTACCTAACTACGTTCTAAACGAGGTGCGTCAACTTGAGGCTGACTTCGAGGACCTATCTGGTCAGCACGCTGTATCCCGTGGTGAAAGCGGTGGAGTTACCGCAGCCACCGCCATCAACTACCTGCAGGAACGTGACGACGCTTACCTCACTGGCGTGTTCAACTCCATCGAGGCCGCAATCGAAAAGATTGCCAAGCACTCGCTAAGCCTGTTTGTTCAGTACGTAGACCAGCCACGCTTGGTCAAGGTCGTTGGCTCCGACGGCGCATTTGACGCACAGATGCTAACTGGTTCTGACATCGCATCAGGCCTAGACATCCGTATCGAGTCTGGCTCAGCGTTGCCAACCAGCAAGTCGGCACGTCAGGCTCTGATTACTGACTGGATGAAGATGGGCTTTATTACCCCACAAGACGGTCTACGCATTCTCGACATGGGTATGCTCAAGCAGTACTACAACTTGCTCAAGATTGACGAGAATCAGGCTCAGCGTGAGAACCTGATGATGAAGCGCCTCACCGCTCAAGATGTTGAGATGTTCCAGCAACAGTGGGAGATGGGCGTCATGAACGGCGACCCCGACAAGGTAGTACCAGGACAGGTTGACGTGAACGGTCAGCCTATTGGCCTAGCCGTCCCAGCGGTCATTCCAATCAATACTTGGGACAACCACGCTGTCCACGTTGAGATTCACAACCGCTTCCGCAAGTCTCAGAGCTTTGAGACGCTTGACCCAGCCGCAAGGGCTGAGTTTGAAAAGCACATCGCCATGCACCAAGCAGTTCTGCAGCAGCAGATGATGGAACAGGCTATGATGGGTCAAGCACCACAAGAAACTCCAGCACTGCCAGCAGGCGGAGCTGGTGAAGCCGCCCCACAAGAGGGCTTCGACCAAACCCAACTATAAGGAATAAATAATGGCTGAAGAGACGCAGATTGAGACGACTGAGCCTGTAGTAGATGCAGCTCCAGTTACCGAGTCCTACGCAGAACCTGAGGTAAAGCCTCACCCAGCTCACGAGAAGTTGCTAAACGAACTTCCTGAGGCATGGCACCAGAAGGTTTTGCCGCACCTGCAGGAGCAGGACAAGTACTTCCAGCAAGAGATTGAGAAGTACAGTCAGTACAAAGAGTTCATCGACGCAGGTATTTCGCCTGAAATCCTACGTGGCGGCGTAAATCTAGCAAAAGCTATTGAGACTCAGCCACTAGATGTCTACGACTCTCTAACCACCTACCTAAAGCAGAACGGCCTTTTGGCTGAAGAAGCCCGTCAGGCTGCTAGGGAAATCATGGAAGACGAGTCTGGCGAAGACTTTGAGGACTTATTTGAGGATAGCGAGATTCCAGCAGCGCTTCGTAAGGAGTTGCAGGAGCTGAAGGACTTGACCTATCAGCAGCAGGAATACCTTTACAACCAGCAGTTAGAGGCAGAGACTGACCGTGAGCTGGCAAACCTAGAGCGTGGCATTGAAAACCTACGTTCAAAGTACGCCATCTCAGAGGCACACGAAATTGCCATCTACGACATCATGAATGTTGCTATTAACGCTGGACGTGACATCACCTTGGAGGAAGCGGCTCAGCAGTTGGCCTCTATGATTCCTGGTGGTTTCCAGCCAGTAGGTGGCTCAAGAACTTCCGAACCAGCTCCGACAGTGATTGGTTCAGCAGGCGGCGCAGGCATTCAGGCTCAGAACCTACAGGTTCCGAAGGATGACCAAGCAAAGCGTGAAATGCTGGCACAGATGTTTGAGCAGTATAAGAAGGCAAGCCAGTAAAACCTATTTCTACAAAGAATAGAATAAAATTGTAGAAACCAGTGTTAGACTGGTTAGAGGTCCAATGTACAGCCCCTAAGAGGGTCAGGGCAAGTGACGAATCGTTTATTTGTTAATTTATTACTCTTAGGAGAGTGAAATATGGCTGGTCAGGGAATTCTGACTTTCGCCTCTGAGGCATTGAAGCTCGTTTACGGCGACCTTCACATGCAGCTCAGGGACAAGACTCCAGCACTGGACTTCATCCAGTCTTCGGCGTCAAACATTACTCGCAACGGTAAGGAAGTTGTATTCGACACCCACATTGGTCGTAACCAGGGTATCGGTGCACGTAACGTTCGCGAGAAGCTACCAACCGCTGGTGCTCAGAAGTACAAGCAGGCTCACCTATACCTAAAGAACCTATACGGTTCTATCGAGGTTGACGGTCAGCTATTCGAGCAGGCTGCTGAGGACTACCAGGCCTTTATCAACGTTGTTGACAACGAAATCAAGGGCCTACGTCGCGACCTAGCAGTTGACATGAACCGCCAGATTTACGGCGATGGCTCTGGAAAGATTGCAGTTGTAAAGACTGCAAACACTGCCGACACCACCGTAGAGTTCGACTCAGTTCACTGGGTTGAGTACGGCATGATTGTTGACATCCTAAGCGCAGACGGTGCTACCCAGAAGGCTAACGAGGTTGAGGTTGTTTCTGTAAACACCGCTACCAACGTTGTAACCTTTAGCAGCAACGTAACCTGTGCAGTTGGCGACATCATCGTTCGTGCATCGAACACCACCAACTCCTTCGGCAAGGAGCTAACTGGTCTAGCCAAGATTGTTTCGGCTACTGGTGTGCTTCACGAGATTAACCCAGCAGACACCCCAGTATGGGCGTCAACTGAGGTAACTCTTGGAAACCCAGCTGCAGGAACCCCAGGAACCCTAACTGAGCTAGACCTAATCTCTCTAGTCCAGAAGGTTGACAAGCAGGGTGGTGACGTAGACGTATTCTTGGCAAGCCCAGGTGTATACAACGCCTACTGGAACCTACTGCAGTCATTCCGCCAGTTCACTAACACCGCCGCTCTAACTGGTGGTCAGCGTTCCTTCACCTTCGAAGCACTTGGCAAGCCAATCCGCTTCGTTTCTGACTACGCTGCTCCAAAGGGCACCCTCTACGCTCTATCGTCCAAGGAGCTGGTCATGAACCAGAAGAAGGACTGGAGCTGGATGGACCGTGACGGCTCGATGTGGTCAAAGGTCGCTGACACTGACGCATACGAGGCTCGCTACTACTTGTACGCAGAGCTAGGTACTTACCGCCGTAACGCACACGCAAAGCTCTCGAACATCGCAGAGCTTGGCGGCATTTAGTAAATAAACCCCAAAGGGAGCTGGTTCGTCTCGCCAGCTCCCTTTGGCATTTCTATAGAATGTAACTATGTCAATTATCAACTTTGCACAAATAGACGGCCTATACACCGAACACCAGCGCCGAGTAGCAGCGCTTATCAAAGATATTTTCCCTACAGTTCGCTTGCTCCGCATGGAACCAGGGCATCCAGCATTTGACCCAGAGCGCCCGTTTGCATTGGTAGACGAGCCTCACATGCTCCCGCCTTACCACATTCGCAACCTAACTGAGTCTGAAATCGACCACAGGCTAGTAGCATGGCTCGCTGAGAACAACATGCACGACCCTAATTCGCAGGTAAATAGGCTACAATTATTGGAGATGTCGCACGCTTTACTAAAAGCCAAGGAAGAAGACGACTGGCACAAAGAAAAAGCAGACATCATGAAAAGCGCCATGAAGTCCAAAAAGCACAGTTGGACTCACGATGGTAAGACTCTAAGGAAGTAGCAATGCCAGCAGAGGAATTCTCCTACACGGGTGACGACGTAGCATTCAGAGTTCGCTCCTCCTTCGGAGACTTCTCTGGTGCTCAACTTAGCGATGCCGCAATCCTCTCTTGGATAAATGACGGTCAGCGTGAGATTGTAAATAGCAATACCCTTTTGCGGGCTACTAAGTATGCGAACATCGTTGCGGGCCAGCAAGACTACTCTTTCCCAGAGGATAAGGTTCTGGCTATTGAGGCCGTCTATGTCAGTGGCTACCCTATTGAAAACGTTTCCCCGCAGGCTGCTAGAGAGTACATTCTAAAACTTGACCCTACTTTGTTGCTAGAAGCAACTAGGCCAGAGATTTGGTATGAGCGTGCGGGTGTCATTACTTTTTACCCAACGCCTAAGGAAAACGTTACTAACGGTCTAAAGCTTGAGTATGTAAAGGTTCCGACTAACCTACTTGCACTTAGCAATGACCTTGGAGTTCCTGACCGCTATTTCAACGAGTTGGTCTCTTACGTTATCTCACAGGCTCTTGAAGCTGATGAAAACTACGACGCTGCTAGCTACAAGCTTCGTCAGTTCCGTGATGGGCTAGACAGGCTAAGCAATAAGGATAACGTTTCGCAGATTGACCTGTACCAGCAGATTCTGCCTGACCCAGATGACTACATGTAATGTCAGCGATTATTCGACAGCGCAGCGCTAACCTCCAGAACTTTACTGGCGGTCTAAATAATTACTGGGACCAATCTTCGATTGCCGACTCTGAACTTGCAAGGCTTGTAAACTTTGAGGTAACCACCAACGGTGCCCTAGCCTCTCGCCCGCCAATTTGGCTTGAAACCAGCGGGGCTGGCGCTCCAATTACAACCCCTGTAACCAACGAGCCATTCGACGTCATTGGAATCTACGTAGAGGCTGGCGGCGCTCGCTCTTTGGTTGCCGTGACTGACACCAAGACTTGGCGATACAACGTAGAGACCAAGGTGTGGACTCAGATTGCCACCTTCCGTGCTACCGACTGCACTCAGTTTCAGAACAAGATTGTGCTTGCTTCCTCCGTAGCTGGCGCAGGTGGTTACTGGGAGAACGGCGTATTCACCAACACTCCTACCATGCCAGCGCTTGGCGGTATTGAATTATTCCAAAACCGTTTTTTTGGTTACGGAAAACAAGGCACCAATACTGCTAACACTGTTTACTGGTCTGACATTACAACTGCTGGCATCGAAGGTGCTGGTAACTCTATCTGGAATTGGCAGGACGCACAGGGTTACTTCTACGTAGAAATTGGAGCTGGCGACGGGCAATGGATTACGGCGTTGGCACAGGGTTACAACGACCTAGTTGTTTTCCGTAACCGCTCAACTTACCGCTTTAGCTACGGCGAGTTGCCTGAAGAGGGCACTATGCAGGTCATGCAGCAGGACATTGGCGCTGAGAACTCCCGCTGTGTAGTCAAGTTTGAGAACGCTCACTTTGTCCTATCGGGCAAAACCCTATACAAGTACCAGAACTGGTTGTTTTATCCATTGAATTCAGAGCGGGTGAACTTTGAAAAGCAAACAGACTTTGAGCCAAGGTTTGAACACGCTATTAGCATTGTTGGCAGTCGCTGTATTGTTTGGCATGGCGGTAAGTCTTATGCTTACAACTTTGATACTGGCACTTGGTCTGAATGGTCTTCACAAAAGCGCATTGGCTATTTCGTCACTGTTCCAAGGCAATCCGAAGATGATAAAGAGGAACTCTACTTTGGAGTAAGCGGAGACTCAGACGTCAATCCAGCGGTAGGTGCTAGCGACTACTTCCTAGCCCGCATCCGCGACCGCATTGAATCTGGCACTCAGAGCGAAGAAATGGTCTGCGCTCTCCGCACTAAGATTTACGACTTTGCTACACCTGTGGAATGGAAGCGTCTTTACTTCTGGTCTGCAGATATCGCTACCGCTCGTCAAGTCCGTGCAACCGTAGTTCCAGTAGCTCTAACCGAGACTCCGATTGCGGTTAACTGGGACGAGTTGAGCAAAGATGGTCAGTACGACAATGGTTTCTACAACTTTGACGAGTTGAGTAAAGAAAACACTGGCGATGAAACTTGGTCCACTTGGGACAGACCAAAGACTCCAGGTGCGATTGAAACCGTTATTGATGATTTTCCTCTTGGCAACCTCATTCGCATCGAAACTAAACTTGACCAAGCACTGCGCTTCAGACGTATCTACTTTGAGTTATACTTGACTTGTGACGGCACTGTTACAACCTCGCCAGTCCAGGTCTTCAGCATCATCCCGATGGTTGGAGTAAAGGCTAAGATTTCTAAGGGAGCCAACTAATGCTAGGTGCAGAACGTGGCTCAAGTCTGGGAACCTTCGAGTTCAACCCTTACGCCGCTGGTGCAAAGATTTATGGGCAAGTTGGCTCTTCGCCAACTATGGGTCCAGTAAACAAGACAGGCTACGCTGACAGAGACAGGCGACTAGCTGCCCGCCGCAATGCAGTTCTTCAGATGATGAAGAGCAAGAACGCTGGAGCCTACAGCTCCCCTGACGCTCTGAGGTTTACCCGATAATGGCAGTTACTTATGGTCGCAGACGTGCTACGAATGACTTTGACCCAAACACCTCAATAACTGCGCCTGAGGTTAGGGATTCATTTTCAGCCCGCACAAGCGTTGGTGGAAGCCCACTAAACGAGATTATGCAGCGAATCGCCAATGCCGAGGCTTATGCGGGTCGTATGCAGAACGCTGGCAACACTGCTCAGGCTGCAGGTGCTAGAACTAAATTGGACCAATACTACCAAGAGCGTAACAAGCTGCTATTTGGCCCTACTGGCTCACCAGTCTTCAACGACGGTGGCATGGCAACCGCTGGAGAAGAAGGCGGTGCCGTCAACGAAAGCCAGCCAGACATTTACCAAGACCCTGTTTACCTAAGACAGCTTCAGTTTGCACAAAACGCTTTCAATACTGCTAGGACCAACGCACTAGCCGACAAAGAGCGTGAGGCACTTTACACTCAGGAAGAGCTAGAGGGCCGTAAGACAACTGCGGAACAAGCTCGCCGTAGACTAGCTGGCAACTACGCTGCACGTGGCATGGGTGGTGGGCGTTCTGGCGCTCTATCTCGTGCTGAGGCAACTCAGAATGCACAGGAACTTGCTGCTAGAACTTCGCTGCGTGACAAGATTTCTGAACTAAACCGTCAATTCGTAGCTAACTATGGAGCTGAAGGTTCAGATTGGCTTGGCACTGCAGCTGGTTCTTCCGCTCAATCCGAAGCCCTTCAGGCTGCAATCAACGCTCGACTAGCTGGAATAACAACGGTAGGTTAACATGGCAGAACCAAACATCTCTTCTACAGCGCAGTCTCTTTACGTAGACCCGACTCCCGCCTTTCAGGGAGCACTTGGATTTATTGACGAGCAGCGTAATCAGGCGAACGAGCGCTACGCTCAAAACAAGGCTGACATTGCTAACATCTTCGGTCAACTAACTACTGTCAACCAAGAGTCGCAGGCCCGTGTAAACAAGCAGTTCACTGAGTCGATTGCGAACCAGCAACTAGCCACAGCCCAGCGTGTGGCTGAGGCTCGTCTTGGCGCTCAGCAAACCCAGCAGTCTGCTCTTCAGGCAATGGAGGAGCGTGGCGGTGGACCAGTTGGCAACCTAGCCGCATCGCCAGTTGCCGTTGAGGCAGAGCGTGGCATTGGACGTCAGAACGCATTACAGACCCTATTCGCTGGTCAGCAGGGCGCTATTCAGCAGCAGACCATTCAGAACCTAATGGCGGCTCAGCAGGGCTACGGACAACAGCGACTTGGTGCTGAGGCTGGCCTAAACCGCTCACTAGAAGATGTTTTGCTAGGTCTATCTGGTCAAGAGGCTGGCGTTCGTGGCGACCTAGCCGCCGCTAAACTTGCGGGCCGTCAGGCCGTAAGGCAGGCAAACTACCAAGAGATAATGAACAAGCAGGCTCAGGATGCTCAGTTGCGTGCCGCACAGGCTGCTGCCGCAAACGAGCCAAAGCAATACTCTTCGGGCTTCCAAGGCATTCTTGAGCGCATCACTGACGAGACTGGCGACCCAGGTTCAGCTGCTAGATTCTCGCAGTCAGTTGCTGACGTCGTTGCTGGCACTGGTTCTGCCTCTGGAGTGGGCAAGGCAACTGCACCTACCTCTATTGGTGACGCACTAGCTCGCTGGATTAGGAACAACCCTAAGCTAGCCGCTGCGTATCAGGGCTACGCTGCTCAGGCATTCGCTGACTACTACTCAAAGAGTTATGTGGACCCTAACCGTGGCGGTTCTTCGACTGGCGCTCAAAGGCCAAGTCTCGAAGATTACTTCACTAACGGCTAGTCTCCGCTAAACTATAATTAGCTTTTGTAAACCCATAGATAGGGCAGGTTTTGGCTAAGCTTCCAAAGTTCGGTGAACCAGAGGGCACTACTGCTCCTCAAACTGAGTTTACGCTTCCTAAATTCACTTTTGAGCCAGCCCCACCAAGCCCTAAGACTGTGGCAAATAAAATTGCCCAGACCAAAGTAACTGCGCCAAAAGTTGTTGCACCTACCGCAACGCAAAACAAGAGCGCAACCGTTACCCAAGCAGGTGGCTCAGCTTTTGATGGCCCTATTCTCAAGCCAATTATTTCCGCTGCCAGCGCCGTCATCAACACGTTGGGTATGCCACTAGCTTGGTTCAACGGTTACGAGTTTGCAACTGCCGATGAAAACAACAAGGGAATCATCACTACCGATGACCTTCGTGATGCCGCTGCGGCTGGTCGTAAAATCAATGGTCAAGAAGTTAAGATAATTGGCCTCAAAGACGGTCAGCCTGTTTACAACATCAAGCCAACTGTCATTGACCGTGTTGAGATTGAAGCCATCAACGCTCGCCGTCGCGGTGCAGCTGAGAAAAACACAACCGCTTGGACAAAGGGCGAGCAGACTCTTTACGGTAGCGACGTAGCTGCCGCCTCAGGCGCTGACACTACCCCAGGCAACCTCGGTCTTTCTCAAGCTGACGTTGAGGGTTTACTAAGTGACATTGTAACTGACCCTATCAACTTCCTCCCCTTTGGAGCTATCGGAACTGGCGTAAGGGCTGTAACCAAGGGAACCTCTGGAGCCTACAAAGCCCTGAAGCTGACTATGCGCAAGGAGATTGGGCAGAACACCGCCAAGCTTCTAGGCATGAAGGTTGCTGATGATGGCAGCCTTGTTGTGCCTCCGCTTCTAGTCCCACCTAAGGCCGCTGAAATGGGGCCAAAGGTTGTCGAAAAAGTTGATACCGCAAAGAAGTTGGTCGAAGAAAAGTACACTTACAAGACCAATGTTATAGAGCCTGGTGACAATGGCTTTGTGAGGACATTTGGCGCTGTCGTTGGTTCTGGCCTTGAGGCTGGCTACAAAGCGATGGCTGGCTCCCTAGTTCGTTCAAACCTAAACAGCTTTTTGAGAAAGTATCAAAGAGCAGACCTAACCATCACTGGCAAGCCAGTAGTAAACATTGTTCGACAGGGTGAGGGCGACTACCGCCTACTGAGCGGCAATGGAATCGAGCTAGACAGAGCTACCACCAAAGTTCAGGCTAAAGAGCTTGCTAACTCATGGAGGGCTGGCACTTCTGGACGTGGCACTACCATAATCACCGCAAATGACACTACAAGGGCGCTAGAAGCCGTTGAGAGCGAAGTTCTGGTGGATGAGGCCGCACAGGGTGCTCCTACCGCCAAATTGCCTGCAGAGGCCAATGAGAGCGTATCTATCGAGGTTTACACGCCCTACGAGGCCAAGGATGGCAAATGGTGGGTCTACGATGGTCAAAAGGTCTACAAAGTAGCCAACCAGGATGACGCTAACCGCTTAGTTGACGCCCTGCTTTGGACTCAATCCAAGCTAGAGAAAGCCGTAGTAACCAAGAAGGGCAAGGGCTACCAAGTCCGTGCTGGCGAGCAGATTTTCCCAGCCAAGACCAAGGCTGAGGCTGAGGCTATTGCGAACGCCTACAATGAGCAGACCCTTCCAGCGCCAGTGATTTCCGCAAAGGGCAAGGCAGTTGTAGACACTCCGCCTACTCCACTAGCTTTGGCTGACATCCTAAGAGTGCCCGCTACAACCGAAGAGGGCAAAGTTCTCAAGGCTGTTTTGTCCAAATTGGACAAGGCTAGCGCAAAAGCTACTGGTACCAAGGCTCTTTACAAGGGGCAAATCAAAGAGCGCATTCAGGACATCATCCGCAACAGCGAGGCTTTGGCTAAAGAAAACGCCGTGCTCAGCAAGGTGCCAGCTCGCATTGTTGATGAAATCAATGACGCTATCAAGGGTGCTGAATCTAACCCTTTTGCGCTCTACGAAATCGTTCTAAAGGGTAACCCGCTTCAGGCAATCATCGGCAACTTGCCAATCAAGGTTGGCCCTGACAAGGTGAAGTACTCAACCCTTGTTGCGAAGTCTGGCGCATGGAAAACGGGCAACCCATCTGCCGAAGTCAAAAACGGTATGGTGGCGGCGCTCGCTGACCTAGTAAAGCGTATTGAAATCGTCAAGGCTACTGGTGTTGCCAAGATGGGACCTCAGCAAAAGTACGACCTAATCAAAGCAGAGTTTGGTGAAGAGATTGCCGACTCGCTAAAGGCTACTGGCATCCTTGAAGACTTCACCAAGGCTGACACGGAGAGAGCCAGAGCAGCAGTCAAGTCGTTCTCTGCCGTTATCGATAGCCTGCTTGAGAAGGCTGCTACCGTCAAGTTCACTGGCATTGAAGACCTAATCAGCCAAGTAAAGAACAATGGCGTAGTTATCGACGAAGACTCGCTAAAGCAAATCTTCAAGTTAATCGACCCCAATAACAGTGTAATTGCGAGCATTGAGGATGCGGCAAATAAGGATGCTGCCATCTACGCCTACAACGAGTTGTTCAGGTCTCAGGGTGTAAAGACCATCCGTGACATCCAGCTTCAGTTGACTCACCTTGGTAACTTTGACAACTTGCTATCTCTGTCAGGTATCTCTGACGATATTCTGTTGGCTCAACTAATAAAAGAGCTTCGTGACCCTGATGCTTCTCGCAGTTCGCAATTCGTCTCTGACGCAGTGGCAATAGAAAGCAAGCAGGCAATGGCTCTTCGCATTGCTGACCCAGGAAACAGGGTATTTCAGGCTCGCGCTGTGGAGGCCATTGCTGAGGCAAATGCCGAGAGTTTTGCGAAACTTCAGAACGAGATTCTCCCTAACCGCGACGCTCAGATTGAAGTCCTAGATAGTTTTGGCAGGGTTGTGTCTCGCTCTACCAAGGAACAGTACGCTGAGGGCAGCGTCGCCATCCAGCACAGAACTTGGAACCAAGTTCGTGAGCGTAAAGCGTTCAGTGTAATCACTGGTATCACCCGCGCTTCCTTGACTCGTGGAGGGGCGAAGCTCAACCGCCAGCAACTGATGGACGAGACAATCAAGACGCTTAACTTGATGTCAGACAACCTTGGTCTAATGGACATCCGTGTTACCTCAGTCAAGTTCCGCTCTGACGAGGACATAATCAGCGCCTACCAACTCGCTAAGTCGGAAAAGAAGTCGTTTGACGCTGCTAAGGAAGCAAGCTTTGCTTACTTACACATGGGCGACATCATGCAGATTTTCAAGAATACTGGGGCAAATGACCTTCTACTAGAATCATTCTTCCCAGCGACTCTGCCGTCTGGTAAGCCTCCAAGGGACTACCTATCCATTCAAGGTTTTTCTGACGCAGCCCGTCAGGCTCTTGAGATGCACAGCAAGGGTAAGGCAATCGATATAGATAACCTAACTCAGCGCATCCTTAGCGGTGGACTCGACCCGTCAAAATACAGCCCTAAGTTCAAGGCTAAGCACAAGGCTCTGGCTCGCCAGCTTGCCGAGCATCTTGCTAAGCAAGAGGTTCTAGAGGGACTAAGCAACGCTCACCTAACAAAGTCAATCGGACTTGCAGAGCGCTGGATAAGAAGTGCCGAAAGCGTTGGAAAGGACCTAGAGCGGCTTCTGTACGAGGCTTGGGAACTAAGCTTTGCTCGTGGCGACATGGATGACCTAACCCGTGTCGAACTGATTCGCTCACATATGCGTAAAGTACTTTACGTAACTGACATTTTCCGCATCGAGGGTGGCCCGATTGCTGAGGCTGCCATCAAGGCTATTAGCCACATGATGCTAAAGCGTGGCCTAATCCGTACTCCTGACTCAGCTGATGAAGTTACCAAGTTACTCGGTCAGGAAGAGGCCGCCTCTTTCCGCAGAGTCATCAACACTATGTACGTTTATGAAAAGCCTCAGCTTGCCATGAAGCCTGGGCAGACCAAGTTTGTCACCGAG
>JACCDL011164002.1_pt1 | contig 19122 bp, 22 predicted proteins | sample 7441931 | NCBI WGS metagenome assembly JACCDL01 (sample SAMN15323437, study PRJNA562643) | freshwater metagenome | isolation source: river surface water | place: USA:Blue River Watershed | collected 2017-08-16 | reverse complement strand
TCGCAAATCGGTTGGAGTTGCGTAGCCTTCCCCAGCGAATACGTGACCTAGATGTGAGTCACAGTTTGCACATCTGATTTCAGTGCGAACCATTCCATGTGATGTATCAGTAACCTCAATTACTGCATCTTTTGCTAGTGGAGTGAAGAACGATGGCCAACCGCATCCCGAATGAAATTTATGATCGCTTCTAAATAGTTCTGCATCGCATGCTCGACAGCGATAAACACCTTCGGTTTCAGTGTCGGTGTATTCGCCAACAAATGGTGCTTCAGTGCCAGATTCTCGAAGGACATGAAACTCAGCAGGACTTAATTGTGCCCGCCACTGCTCATCAGATTTTGTTACCTTTGGCTCACGCATAGAACTTAATTTACCGCTTAATTCGTAATACGCGATGTGAGCCTAATTTGGCAGTAACTCGGTTAGGCCAATTCTCGATTGCACTATGTACTGCTGTTTTGCTCGCAGGATAGCCGATAATTCTTGGTGAAATCGTGATGTCTAATTCATCTACTAAATCTTCTGTGATTAATTGTTCAAGAACTTCAGGTCCGCCTTCACTGACAATTCGAAAAAGTCCAGTTTTGTGAAGGTAAGTGACTACCGTATGAAGATTTAACGGGCTTGGAAGTGCAATAACTGCGCTAATAGATGTTAATCTCAATCGGTTTTGCGACCAGTTCTCGGTTTCATTTTGTTCAGTTATGAAAATTGGGGGATTATCGCGATTAGCAAAAAGTCGACTGCCAAGATCGAAATCTAAGCTTTTACTTAACACAACAAGTTTCGGACTCACTTTATTTAAATCTTGATATTCACCCTTTAATCTCGGTGTTTGATAATCCTCTTTTCGAACAGTATTAGCGCCAACTAAAACAGCATCACTTATGGCTCGCAAAGTCAGTAGAACTTTTAAGTCAAGAGGACTGGATAATCCTCTTGATGACCCATGTTCGTCAAGAAAGTGACTATCTTGGCTCATCACCATGTTTGCGCGCAGATGATGCTTTGCTGTGGTGGAATAAAAGTTGGCAAGTTCCGCCACACTTGCATCCGTCAGATCCAACTCCACGTTGCCATCCTTGCATAGGCTTGGGAAATGCTCAGTTTGTGTTCGCGCGTGCCGGTATTGGAGGCGCAACACATTGTTGAATTTTTCTCACCACCACCAAGGTTTTCTAAAGTTAGATTTTCAAATTATCAGCCAAATCCCGACCATCCTTCTCAAACTTCGGCGCTAATTGCAATGCAAGAATTTGCCAAACCAAAAGAGTTAAAGAAATCATTTTGGTCCGCAAGAAATAAGTCAAATGTTGGTCGCGGTATTTACTTAGATGGCGGCTTTGGTGTTGGCAAAACACATTTACTCGCAGCGCTGTATCACGAATTTTCGGGAAAAGTTGCTTATGCAAGTTTTGTGGAATACACAAATTTAGTTGGAGCCCTTGGTTTTGAGAAAACAGTTGCGGCGCTGAGTTCTTTTGACTTGGTATGCATTGACGAATTTGAATTAGATGACCCCGGTGACACAGTCTTGATGAGCACTTTGTTAAATCGCCTAGTTGAACAAGGGACCAATTTAGCGGCGACAAGTAATACATTGCCTGACCGTCTTGGCGAAGATCGCTTTGCTGCCGATGACTTCATACGAGAGATTCAAGGACTAGCTGCCCATTTTGAAGTGTTGCGGATAGATGGTCCTGATTATCGACATCGTGAAAATGAATCAAGTGCTGAGCCATCTACAGAAGCACAATTATTACAAGGCGGTGAACGTGAGTCTTTTGATTTCATGTCAGCCCTTGATGCACACTTGCAAAAAGTTCATCCGAGTGCCTACGCAAAGCTGTTTGATGGGGTAGTACAGGTAAATGTAGCGAATTTATTTCAATTGACGAATCAGGCGAATGCTCTGCGCTGGGTAGTTTTCATAGATCGTATGTATGACTTGGAAATTCCATTTGCCTACAGTGGTGAAGTAATTGATCAATTATTCTCAGCTGAAATGAAAACTGGTGGTTACCGGAAAAAATATTTCCGAGCCTTATCGAGATTAAGTGCCTTAAGTCGCGAGGCCAAAAAACATTAAGCGTGGTCGATACAGGACTCGAACCTGTGACCTCTTCCATGTCAAGGAAGCGCGCTAACCAACTGCGCCAATCGACCATTGTCTTCGTAGTTGAGGTGGAGACGGGATTTGAACCCGTGTACGCGGCTTTGCAGGCCACTGCCTCGCCTCTCGGCCACTCCACCGCTGAAATAACTCGCGGTTTGCGAGTTCTTTTCGAGCGGACGACGGGATTTGAACCCGCGACCCTCACCTTGGCAAGGTGATGCTCTACCAGCTGAGCCACGTCCGCGTGTGGGTTAATTGAATAAACCCGACTGCGTTACCTTATCCCAAAAACCGCTATCGGATCAAAATAAGGTGTTTACATGGATCAACGAGTGGCAATCGGAATCTTTGGCGACAAAGTTGCCACTGATTTGCTGCAAGTAACACATGATCCAAAAGATCTTGATCTTGGCGGTTGGTGGGCAGTTACCCAAACTTTTGAAGGATCTTTTACTGCATTCAAATTTGGCACTATCAGTCCAGTAAAAGATTTCGATTTTGGTTTCAGAGAATTTAACCCAGTAAACCTCGCTAGCTGGCGACCTTCAATGGATCAAACTGAATATGAAAATGCAGTTAAGTCCATTCAAGATGACATCAGTAAAGGGTGGGTATACCAAGTAAATCTTTGCTACGTCCTTTCCAACGAATTAGAAAAAGCTTTTGATCCAATTGCGCTTTACATGGAGTTAAAAAAACATAATCCGGCACCGTATTTAAGCGCACTCTATGTTCCTAAACATCAATCTGGGTTAAGCGATGATGTTGCAATCACAAGTGCATCACCTGAATTATTTATCAGCAGGAAGTTCAACGAAATCAAATCAAGTCCGATAAAGGGCACAGCAATTACCGAGGGTCAACTACTTGAAAAAGATCGAGCCGAAAATGTCATGATTGTTGACTTAATTCGAAACGATTTGTCCCGAGTTGCGATCGACGGTTCGGTGAATGTTCCGGAATTACTCAGGGTAGAGCCACATCCAGGGTTAGTTCATCTAGTAAGTGATGTACGCGGAACCGTAGATTCGCAAGTTTCTTGGCAACAGATATTTGATGCCATGAGCCCACCTGGCTCAGTAAGTGGTGCGCCAAAAAGTAGTGCATTGGAAGTTATTTCTCGCTTAGAACCAGTGCCCAGACAAATTTATTGCGGGGCATTTGGTTTCATCGATGTCAATAACAATGAGGCAGTTTTGGCTGTTGGTATTAGAACTTTTTGGCAAACAACCTCACATGGAAAAAAGTACTTAAATTTTGGCACTGGAGCAGGCATCACTTGGGGTAGTTCACCTGAGTTGGAATGGCAAGAAACACAATTGAAAACCAGAAACTTACTAAAAGTTGCCGCAACAAATGTTGAATAGAGTTGAGTTGTGTCAAAAACCATAAGTTACGTAAATGGTCAATTGCTCGAAAGTGATGTTGCAGCCATCAGTATCTTCGATCACGGTTTTACAGTTGCTGACGGAGTATTTGAAACAGTAAAAATAGAAAATGGTCGAGCATTTGCACTTACTAGGCATTTAAATCGACTAGCAAATTCCTGTGCTGGACTTGGAATAAAATTCCCAGGCCTGGAAATACTTGAAGAAGCAGTTTCGCAGGTATGTAAATATAATCAAGCCATTGAATTAGGACGCATGCGGATCACTGTGACTAGTGGGGAAGGTCCACTCGGCAGCGATCGCTTAACCGGTGAGCCAACGTTAGTTATTTCTGTTGCGCAACAGGTGGCTTGGCCTGCGACAAGTGAGATTCTTTTGATGCCATGGATCCGAAATGAAAAGTCGCCACTTGTTTCGTATAAAACCACTTCGTACGCTGAAAATGTTTATGCCTTGTCAATTGCAAAAGAGCATGGTTTTGGCGAGGCAATTTTCCTAAATAGCTTGGGATTCCTGACCGAAGGTACCGGCAGTAACGTCTTTCTGGTAAAAAATCAAAAAGTACTTACTCCGAGTGCACATTGTGGGCTATTAAAAGGCGTTACCAGAGACTTGGTAATTGAATGGGCTAGCAATCAATTCGAAGTGATTGAATGTGAAATATCTCAAGAAGAATTCCTAGCCGCCGACGAAGTCTTTATTACTTCCACGACTCGAGACGTATCGCCAGTAAGCAAGATAGCCACTCTAGATAATTCGTCTAGAATCAACAACGTTAGAACAATTCAAGTTGGCCCGATTACTCAGGAGATAGCCAAAATTTTTAAGGCTAAAAGCGAACAGATGAGTAATCCATGATGACGCAGGCGAACCAAAGAAATTCAATCGGCTCTCAAATTCGAGGGTTTTACCGAGAGCGTAGAGCAGCGGCTAAAACAAATAGAGCTATTGATGCAACGTGGAAACTTATTGTTTTAGTAGTTGGTTTAACGTTACTTGGCTTGGGGTTATTTTTTCTTTTATTCCCAGGACCTGGTTGGGCTATTTTAATTTTAGGGTTGATCGTGCTTGCCTCTGAATACAGTTGGGCTAATCGCTTGCTACATCCGGTTCGCAAATTTACTTCAGGTCTAGCCATTAAATTACTGAGCGATGAATATAAACAGCGAAGAATGCACATAGGTTTAGCAAGTTCATTTTTGATAGTTGTGGCCCTTTACGCCTACTGGAATGAATGGGGCTTAACTCTCGATGGCCTTAGACAATTTGGAAACTGGTTTTTAAATACTTGAGATAGGCTTGGATTCTGACCTAACCAAATAAAAGGAATATTCGTGCCAAAAGTTTTAGTTGGCGACCAGAAGGTTGCAACTGAAATAGCCCCTGGCGCCACCGCATTCGACGTCGTTGGCGACAAAGCCAGGCAAGTGGTCGTTGCAAAAGTAAACGGTAAATTGGTCGATCTTTCAACATTGCTAAATGATGGCGATGAAGTAATCCCGGTTTTAATTTCTGAACCAGAAGGTTTATCTGTATTACGCCATAGCGTTGCACACATTGTTGCCCAGGCAACCCAGAATTTATTTAGCGACGTGAAACTTGGAATTGGTCCACCCACAAAAGACGGTTTCTTCTATGACTTTGGCACTAACCGAACATTTACTCCGGATGATCTTTCGGCTATCGAAGCTGAAACTGTACGAATTGTAAATTCAGGTCAGCGATTTAATCGTCGGGTAACTGATCGAACCAACGCTCGCCAGGAATTGGCTCACGAACCATTCAAAATTCGGTTACTCGGTGAAGATGACCGTGCTCAAGTTATGGCCGAGGACGTTATGGAAGTCGGTGGAAGCGAATTAACCATCTACGACAACATTGATTTGAGATCTGACGAACGTAAATGGTGCGATTTATGTCGTGGACCACATGTTCCGGATACTAGGTACATCGATGCTAGAGCAATAAAAATAATGCGTTCATCTGCGGCGTATTGGCTTGGCGATCAGAAAAATGAATCGATGCAGCGTGTTTATGGAACCGCTTGGCCAACTAAAGATGATCTAAAGAAATATTTAACTTTCTTAGAAGAAGCTGAAAAACGTGATCATCGCAAGTTAGGTGTCGAATTAGATTTATTTAGCTTTCCGGATGAAATTGGAAGTGGGCTTGCTGTCTTTCATCCAAAGGGCGGAATTATTCGCCGCCAAATGGAAGATTATTCGCGTGTGCGTCATGAATTGGCTGGATATGAGTTTGTCTATTCACCTCACATAACTAAATCCACTTTGTTTGAAACTTCTGGCCATCTTGATTGGTACAAAGAGGGAATGTTTCCGGCAATGCATCTTGATACCGAATTCAATGAAGACGGGTCAATCAAGCGTCAAGGCCAAGACTATTACCTAAAGCCAATGAACTGTCCATTCCACAATTTGATTTCTAAATCAAGAGGACGCAGTTACCGCGAATTACCACTACGCCTATTTGAATTTGGTTCTGTTTATCGATACGAAAAATCAGGTGTAGTTCATGGTTTAACTCGAGTTCGGGGCATGACCCAAGATGACGCACACATTTATTGCACACGCGAGCAAATGCCAAATGAATTAAAAAACCTCTTAACTTTCGTTTTAGATCTATTGCGTGACTATGGTTTAGATGATTTTTATTTGGAACTTTCTACGCGCAATCCTGAAAAGTCGATCGGATCAGATGCTGAATGGGAAGAAGCCACCAAGGCGCTCGCTGATGCAGCAAGTGCATCCGGACTTGAATTAGTTCCAGACCCAGGTGGAGCAGCTTTCTATGGGCCAAAAATTTCGGTTCAAGCCAAGGACGCAATCGGTCGTACCTGGCAAATGTCGACAATCCAAGTCGATTTTCAATTGCCGGCACGTTTCGAATTGGAGTATCAATCAGCACAGGGCGATCGACAACGTCCAATAATGATTCATCGGGCATTATTTGGATCAATTGAGCGATTCTTTGGTGTGTTACTCGAACATTATTCTGGGGCATTTCCGCCATGGTTGGCTCCGGTTCAAGTAGTCGGAATCCCGGTTGCTAGTTCGCACAATGGTTACCTTGAGGATGTGGCTAAACAGTTGGCCAGCCAAGGCATTCGTGTTGAAGTTGATACTTCTGATGAACGTATGCAAAAAAAGATTAGAAATGCTCAAGGTCAAAAAGTTCCGGTGATGCTTATTGCTGGTGACGATGATGTGAGCGCAAATGCAGTTTCATTTAGATACCGTGATGGCTCCCAAGAAAATGGGGTACCTGTTGCCACGGCTATCGAAAAGATCGTTCAGTTAATAAAAGATCGTAAGCAACTGTGACGAACTTGTTCGATAAAGATAGGTGGTCCAGACTCTGGGCACCCCATCGACGTTCATATTTACTTTCGGAAGCTGGTCAATTCAACGATTCAACTTGTCCGTTTTGTATCGCTCCTAAACTAAGTGACTCAGAAGGCCTAATAGTTTTTCGTGGTGAACTGTGTTTTGTGGTGATGAATAAATATCCGTACAACACCGGGCATCTTTTAGTTTGCACCTATCAACACACAGCTTGGTATGACGAAATTTCTGAAGCTGAACGTGCTGAAATGAGCGCGCTAACTTCAATGGCTATAAAGGTATTGAAAAAGATAAATGGTGCCCAAGGATTTAATGTTGGGTTAAACCAGGGTGAGGTAGCTGGCGCGGGTGTCGCAGGGCACATTCATCAACATGTTGTACCACGCTGGGCAAACGATAGTAACTTCATGCCAATAGTTGGTCAGACTAAAGTCATGTCTGAGTTGATTGAAGATACTAGAGTTCGTATTTCAAATGCGTGGTCGAGTAACTAAATAGTTAGAGTGTTTTGGCCTGATCACATCATCGGCTCGAATTCGACTATCAAAAAAAATTGAATTTTTTGGCATAACGTCCAGATCAATTTTTTGATCGCCAGTTGTTAAAACTTCGAGCAGTTCATCATTTTCGCCTGGCCAAATTCTGGCCACACCCAAAGCAATTCCTATGCCAAGAGTGTCATGGCATTGTGCTAACTCTTTTCCATGACCGTTTTCAAACACATCAGGCACCCAAACTGGAGCGAGACTTTCTAGCCAACTTTCAATTTGAGTTGAACTTACCCATTGGTCGATCGGTAGCACAGTTACTAAATGACTCTGGAGCCAAAGTTGACGAAGTTTAGGGAAACTAATCGGGCTGCCGTCTTTATGTTTAGTAATCAAGTCATTTTCTAAGTCACTGTGTAGTAACTGATCAATCAATTCATTGTGATCATCGCTCGTTAGCGCTACATGTTCTTGATCAGCCGGTTGAATAGTTCCATCAGGCAAGATAATTTCCTGACTCAAAACATCCAGAAGACCGATGTATTTAGCTTGCTCATCATCCACAATGGGGAAGTAGCGAATTGCGATGTCTTCATTCAGTACTAACTCGGCTAGCGCTAGAGCTTCGTCAAAATCTGCTCGTCCCTGGACCGTGTTTATAGCCAAAATTAATCTAGGCAGGTCATTATCTTTGGCGATGTTCCAGCAAGAGATAAATTCACTACTTAATCCAAGGTCTCCATCAAGGACTCCAAGTACTGCATCGCAACTGGCTAAGACTGATTCGGTGGCTAAACCGTCATTAATGTCGAGCAGCGAGCAGTTAGTGGGACAGATTGTTGCTAATTTTTCTAATGTTTCAACATTGGCACCTAAAACTCCCACCACAAGTGGCTTTCTTATCCGGTCTGCAGATTCCGGATTGGAAGTCGGTAGCATCATCTTTAGTTAATGCTAGTTGAGCTTTAGGGGATCGTTGTGCTGGACAACGGCAAGATGCGAAAGATTAGTGCCAAGAGTATCGATCCAGTCGCAAGATTTATGCTCAAAAAAGGTATCACTGCAGATTTTGTAACAATAACCGGAGCATTAATAGCTTGTTTGATTTGTAGTGTTTTCTTAAGTCAAGGGGAATTTTTTATCGGCGGTATTCTGCTAAGCCTTGTCGGGATCAGTGACTTACTCGATGGCACTATGGCGAGACAAAGTAACACTGCCGGGCCTTGGGGTGCATTCTTAGATTCAACTTTAGATCGCATTGTCGATGGATTTTTATACGGCTCAGTTCTTTTCTGGATTGCAACTAGTGAAGAATTAAACAATGCACTCTTTATAGCAGCGTTAGTTGCAGGTTTAACGGCTCAAATCACGTCATATGCAAGAGCTCGCTGGGAATCGGTAGGAGTTATCGGCAAAGTTGGCTTAGCAGAGCGGTCCGAGAGAATGATTGCACTTTGCTGCGCTTTTATCTTGACTGGTTTTGGACTGAATTTAGTACCTATAGTTATTTACGTTTTGGCAATGGCTAGCACTTTCACAGTGATGCAACGGATTATCTTTGTGCGTAGACAATTAAAGAAATGAAACCTAAAGAACTACTAGTTAACTTTGGATATTGGTCCGCTTGGAATGTTGCGGGCAAACTACCCGATCAAGTGATTCGCAAATTATTTTCATTGATTGCAATAATTTTGTGGAGAATAAAATCCAAAGGGGTTTTACAACTTGAGTTGAATTTAAGTCGAGCGCTAAAGCTTGATCCGCAGAGTGCTCAGATTAGAGACTTAAGTAGAAAAAACATCACAAATTATTTTCGGTATTATGCTGAAATTTTTCTGCTACCAAAATGGAATAGTGCTCAAATTCTGCAAAAAGTAGAAGTTAAAAATTTAGACCCAGTATTTAAAAGCGTAGAAAAAGGTGGCGTTGTCTTAGTTCTACCGCATAGTGGCAATTGGGATTTAGCAGGCGCTTGGGCTGCGAAAACTTTTGGTTCACTTTGCACTGTCGCCGAAAGATTAAAACCAGAGGGTGTCTATCGAAAATTCCTCAAAATGCGCACTGAAAAAGGTCTAACCTTATTGCCACTTGCAGGCGATGGAAATCCATATGAGTTTTTGAAAGATCACTTAATAAGCGGTATGCCGGTTGCTCTACTTGGAGATCGAGATGTATCTGGCTCTGGGATGCTAGTTGACTTTTTTGGTGCTCAGGCAAAATTACCAATTGGTCCAGCGATGCTAGCCCTAGATACTAACAGTCCAATTTTTACTTGTTCTACCTGGTATGAAAATGAAAAATTAATTATTGAATTCGATGATGAAATTGTCTATCAATTTGAGTCACTTTCGGGTCGACAGCTGATTAAAGCAGCACAAGATTTAACCGGTAAAGTTGCCAAGAGATTTGAGCGGCACATAAATAATCATCCAGAAGCTTGGCATCAACTTCAGCCAATTTGGTCTGACTTAAATATTCAAAAAAGAAACGACGAACAGTGAAAATAGGAATAGTTTGCCCATATGCCTGGGATGTGCCAGGTGGTGTGTCAGCACACATCAATGATCTTGCTGTTGCGTTAATCAAAATGGGGCATCAAGTAAGTGTGCTGGCTCCTGCTGAGTCTGACGAAGATCTACCTGATTTTGTTACGTCAGCTGGTCAGCCCAGAGCGGTTAAATACAACGGGTCAGTTGCGCGGTTAAGTTTTGGTCCAGTTACTGCTCGAAAAGTTTCCAAATGGATCGAAGAAGGACAATTTGATGTCCTTCATGTGCATGAACCGCTCGCCCCAAGTCTTTCTGTACTTGCAGTTTGGGCTGCTAAAGGCCCCATCGTTGCCACCTGGCATTCAAGCGTTGATAAATCCAGAATGATTCTCAGTTTGGCAAAGTTAGCTCAAACTGCAATGGAAAAAATTTCTGCTCGCATTGCAGTCAGCGAAGCTGCTCGAACCACTTTGATAAACCATGTAGGTGGTGATGCGATCATCATCCCTAACGGGGTTGATACTTCTTCATTCATTGATGCGCATCCAATATCTGGGTGGCCAAGTGATGGTAAAGCACTAGTTTTCCTGGGCAGAGTTGATGAACCGCGTAAAGGGTTAGCCGTTCTATTAGAAGCATTTCCGGTTGTCCGGCAAGTGTTTCCCAATTTACGTCTTTTGATAGCGGGACCCGGAGATCCTGAAGAGTTAATCGATGAAGTTCCTGCAGTGCATCGAAATGCGATTGTGCACATAGGAATGATTTCCAATGATGAAAAACCAGATGTATTTGCTTCTGGAAACATCTATGTCGCACCAAATACCGGTGGTGAGTCTTTTGGCATAGTACTCCTCGAAGCTATGGCTAGCGGTGTGCCGGTAGTGGCAAGTGATTTACACGCCTTTGAACGAGTTCTTGAATATGGAAAATCTGGAGTTACATTTAAAAATGAAGATGCACAAGATCTAGCAAAAGTGCTAATTAATCTGTTAAGTGATGAGTCGAGACTAATGGAGTTAAAGAACGCTGGCTATGCAAGGAGTGCCAGTTTTGATTGGGCGCTAGTAGCTAATCGAGTTCTGGAAGTTTACGAATCCGTTCATCTGCTAGGAGTGAAAGTTGAACCTGATTTTGCTGGTCAAATGTTAGGTCGGCTAAGTAGATTACGAATAACTCCAGAAAGAACCGATGTATATGAGCGCTGAAATTGGTTGGTCAATTGCTGCTGCGCTATTCGCTATTTGGTATTTATCGCATCAGGCCGGACGACTTGATCGGCTCCATCACAGAATCGAGTTGGCGACAATTGCCCTTGATGGACATTTGAATAGACGAGCAGGTATAGCTGCCGAATTAGTTTCACTTAATTTTCTAGACCCAGCTCTCGAAGCATATTTAATGCAGTCGGCTCATGATGTATTGGCCGGAGAAGATTTACCAGATCCCATGCGACTAAGCGATGAATCTGAACTGACTGAGGCACTGGCTGACGCTTTTGAGGATGAAGAAGATGTTATGGAGTTTCGCAAAGACGCGGCCATCAATTTACTTATGGATGAGTTATTGACAGTTTGCAAGAAAATTGCGCTAGCCCGTGGATTTCATGCCGACGCAGTACGTGACTGCCTAAATTTGCGAGACCAAACTTTAGTTCGGTTGTTTAGGCTTGCCGGTAGAGCAAATAAACCAGTGGCTATCGCATTTGATGACCGAATCCCTGCAGGATTGGCGCGCTAAGCCAACTATTTAAAACTCGGCTAGAATTTCCGGAGCAACCTAGATTTTTAACAAAGAGGAAAAATGGCTGGCGAATCAGGCGTAACCGGTACCACCAGAGTAAAACGTGGCATGGCTGACATGCTTAAAGGTGGCGTCATCATGGATGTGGTAAACGCCGAACAAGCAAAAATTGCCGAAGATGCTGGTGCAGTTGCAGTTATGGCACTCGAGCGGGTTCCAGCTGACATTCGTGCACAAGGTGGCGTAGCTCGAATGAGTGATCCCGACATGATTGAGGGAATCATTAATGCTGTTTCCATTCCGGTTATGGCTAAGGCTCGTATTGGACATTTTGTCGAAGCTCAAGTTATTCAGAGCCTCGGTGTTGATTACATTGATGAATCTGAGGTTCTAACTCCGGCAGATTACGCACATCACATCGACAAGTGGCAGTTCACGGTGCCATTCGTTTGTGGAGCGACAAATCTAGGCGAGGCGTTACGTCGTATCACCGAAGGTGCGGCAATGATCCGCTCAAAGGGTGAAGCAGGAACTGGTGATGTGTCGAACGCCGTAACTCACATGCGCACTATTCGCGCTGAAATTAATCGGTTGAAGTCGATGAGTAAAGATGAACTCTACGTAGCCGCCAAAGAACTTCAAGCCCCTTACGAATTAGTTACGGAAGTTGCCGCACTTGGTAAGTTACCTGTGGTGTTATTCACTGCCGGAGGTATTGCTACGCCAGCAGATGCCGCAATGATGATGCAATTAGGTGCTGATGGTGTATTTGTTGGTTCTGGAATTTTCAAATCTGGAAATCCAGTACAGCGAGCAAAAGCAATAGTTCAGGCTACTTTGCATTACGAAGATCCAGCCAAGGTTGCTGATGCATCACGAGGTTTAGGTGAAGCAATGGTCGGAATTAATGTCGCAGACATTCCAGTACCACATCGGTTAGCAGAGCGCGGCTGGTAAATATGTCTACCCCGAATATTGGGGTGCTCGCCATACAAGGCGATGTGCGCGAACATGTTAATCACTTAGCTGCTTGTGGAGCACAGGTTTCCCTGGTGAAAACGGTTGAAAGTTTAGCTAAAGTTAATGCCCTTGTTATTCCTTGTGGTGAATCAACCACAATGAGTATCCTTGCGGTAAAAAATAATTTGATTGAACCGCTAAGAGAAGCAAGCAAGAAAATCCCCATGTACGGAAGTTGCGCCGGTCTAATTATGCTTGCGGATCGAATAACAGATGGTCGTGATGATCAACAAACGATTGGTGGACTCAACATAACGGCTCAACGTAATGCATTCGGGCGTCAAGTTGATTCATTTGAAATCGATCTAAAAATAAAGCAAATCGGCGAGCCTGATTTTCATGCCGTTTTTATTCGAGCACCACTTGTTTCGCAGGTAGGTTCAAATGTTGAAATTCTGGCGACCTTGCCAAATAGTGATCAAGTGGTTGCAGTTCGTCAAGATAACTTGATGGCCACCTCGTTCCATCCAGAAATAGTCCCAGACTTTAGAATTCATAAGTACTTTCTAGATATGGTGAAAGCAGCATGAGCGGTCATTCCAAATGGGCAACTACTAAGCATAAAAAAGCAGTTATTGATGCACGACGTGGAAAACTCTTTGCCAAATTAATAAAAAACATTGAAGTAGCTGCCCGTACCGGTGGCGGTGACCCAGCTGCTAACCCAACTCTTTTTGATGCAATTCAAAAAGCTAAAAAAAGCTCAGTTCCTAACGACAACATAGATCGTGCAGTTAAACGTGGCTCAGGACTGGAAGCCGGCGGAGCTGAATATCAAACGATTATGTATGAAGGTTATGGTCCTAATGGCGTAGCACTGCTCGTTGAATGTTTATCAGATAACCGAAACCGAGCGGCATCAGAAGTTCGAGTAGCAATGACCAGAAACGGTGGCAACATGGCTGACCCTGGATCTGTTTCATATTTGTTTAATCGAAAAGGTGTGATTTTGGTTTCTGGTGCTGGAACCACAGAAGATCAGGTACTTGAGGCAGTTCTAGACGCTGGCGCTCAAGAGGTTAACAATTTAGGCGAGACTTTTGAGGTTATTTGTGAAGCTACAGATTTAGTTAAAGTACGTCAGGCCATCCAGGCAGCCGGACTTGACTATGAATCGGCCGAAGCCACATTTGTGCCTGATTTAACCATCCCGCTTGATGCAGCTGCAGCCGAAAAGATGTTTAAATTGATTGAGGCTCTGGAAGATTCTGATGAAGTCCAAAACGTTTATGCCAATTTCGATGTTTCAGATGAAGTTTTGGCGAAATTAGACGCCTAACCTCAAGTCGAAATACTCAAGATAAGTATGTGAGCCTGCTAGGCTTTCGAACAAATGTTCGGAAAGGCGATCTGAATGCGGGTACTAGGTATCGACCCTGGTTTAACTCGGTGTGGTGTGGGCCTAATCGACATAGACGATCGGGCCAAGCCAACATTTGTTCATGTCGATGTAGTTCGAACTTCTAACGAATTGGATCTATCGGCCCGCTTAGGTCTGTTACATAGCCAACTGAAAACTGTAATTTCTGATTTTGGCCCAGATGTAATTGCTATTGAACGAGTATTCAGTCAGTTAAACGTCAAAACCGCTATGGGTACCGCACAAGCAAGCGCTGTGGCCATGTTGATCGCCAACGAAAAAGAATTACCTGTCCATCTTTATACGCCTACTGAAGTGAAGGCTGCCGTAACAGGATCAGGTCGAGCTGATAAGAAGCAAGTTACCCAAATGGTTACCCGACATTTGAAGTTAACTCAGTTACCTAAACCAGCTGACGCAGCAGATGCTTTGGCATTAGCGCTTTGTCATGCCTGGCGCGGAATAAGTCAAGAACGGATTATGGCTGCAGCCCGAAAAGTCGGAGTAACGTTGTGATTGCTGTAGTAAGTGGAAAAGTTCTAGAGACCAGAATAGATGGCCTAGTTATCAATGTTGGTGGAATTGGACTTTTTGTTCTGTGTGCTCCCGATTTAATTGCCCGGGCCAAGATTGGTGAAGAAATTTCGGTAAATACTTCACTTGTTGTTCGAGAGGATTCGTTAACTCTTTTCGGTTTTGAATCTGTGCTGAGTCGAGAATTATTTGAAATTGTCCAAAGCGTGTCTGGATTTGGCCCGAAACTTGCATTTACGATTTTGGCTGCCATGTCGCCGGATGAGTTTCGCGAGGCAATCGCAAATGAGGATGTTAATCGGTTGAAGCAAACTCCAGGAGTTGGGGCGAAAGGAGCTCAGCGCTTGGTTCTTGAACTTAAAGATCGGATTGGCTTTTCAAGTAATCAACTTAAGTCAACCAACGCCACGAGTAATTGGAAGATTCAATTAGAGCAGGGTCTAGTTGGACTCGGATGGTCAACAAAAGACGCAAATAAAGCCATTGCGACTGTGGCACAAGAAATAAGTTCAGATGATTCGAACGGTGAAGTTGAGATTGCCTTGTTACTAAAACGGGCGCTACAAATATTGGCTAAATCATGACCGATAAATCTGATGAACTTGACCAACGCTTAATTAGTACTAAGAGTTATTCGGATGAACTAACAGCAGAGTCAGCTCTTCGACCAAATAATCTAAGCGAGTTCGTTGGCCAAGTCAGAGTAAAAGAACAACTCGGATTAGTTTTAGCTGCCGCTGCCGGTAGAAATTCAAATCCTGATCACATTTTGTTAGCTGGACCACCGGGATTAGGTAAAACAACGCTGGCAATGATTATTGCTAATGAAATCAATAGTCCACTGCGGATTACCAGTGGTCCAACAATTCAACATGCTGGAGATCTTGCCAGCATTCTTTCGAGTTTGGTTTCCGGCGAAGTTTTGTTTATTGATGAAATTCACCGAATGAGTAGAGCAGCGCAAGAACTGCTCTATGTGGCGATGGAAGACTTCCGAGTAGATGTGATGGTAGGTAAAGGTCCAGGAGCCACTTCGATTCCACTTGAACTTCCACCATTTACTCTGGTGGGCGCAACAACTCGGTCGGGATTACTACCTGCACCGCTGCGGGACCGTTTTGGGTTTACTGCGCATTTGGATTTTTATGAACAAATTGAATTGATCGCGATTCTGAAACGGTCTGCAACACAACTTGAACTAGTCATTGATGAAGACAGCGCCTATGAACTTGCAAAGCGATCACGTGGTACGCCACGAATAGCGAATCGGTTACTCAGACGCGTTCGAGACTATGGACAAGTTCACCATTCAGGATCATTAAGTTTGGCCAGCACCAAGGCAGCCTTAGAACTTTATGAAGTTGATGATTTAGGTCTGGATAGATTAGATCGTGCTGTCCTTACAGCGTTGATTGACAATTTCAATGGCGGGCCAGTTGGCTTATCAACTTTGGCGTTAGCGGTTGGTGAAGAACCAGAAACTATAGATTTCGTCTGTGAGCCATTTTTAGTAAGAAATGGATTTCTAACACGAACTCCACGAGGAAGACAGGCAACAAGTTTGGCTTATCAGGCACTCAACCGAAAACCACCTGTTGGGTCAGAATTATTGCTAGATTTCCAGCCATCGGAAGATTAGACGTTTTCGAGTAAATCCTGTTTATCGACTAGGGTATAAAAGTCCAGATAAGCATTAACTAAAGGATTTTCGTGGCTTCGTTTTACCGTCCGATCCGGTCCATTTTCATTTTCTCTTTAGTTGTAATTGGGCTAGGTGTTTGGTCAATAGTTGGAGGCGAATCTCTTTCACCACGTTTGGGATTAGATTTACGCGGCGGAACCCAAATTATTTTGGCCCCAAAAACTGCGTCAGGGCAGATAAGTACAGAGCAACTTGCTCAATCCGTTTCGATTATTCGCCAGCGGGTTGATGGATTTGGTGTGGCCGAAGCTGAGGTTACTACGCAAGGCCAAGGTAATAGCGCAAAAATTATCGTCTCGTTACCGGGTGAAACTGATCGTGGAGTGGTTGACGAATTAAAATCGACCGCAAAGTTAACTTTCCGCCAAGTTATTACATTTGATTTGGGCAGTCCGGCACCTGTTCCAAGTAGTTCGGCCAGTGAAAGTCCTGCGCCACTTCCTTCTGTAGATCCAGCCCAATTAATTCCACCGATCCAGTCGGCAACACTTGATGATCAATTAGCTGCAAGATTTGCGGCCTTGGACTGTGCTAAATCAGATGTCTTAAGTGGTGGTGCTATTGATGACGAAACTCAGTATTTAGTTACCTGCGATGAAGAAGGTTTATACAAATATGTTTTGGGCCCTGCGGGATTATCTGGAACTGACATCTCAAATGCCGTAGCTGGATTACCTCAACAAGGTGCAGGTGGCTGGCAGGTTGACTTAACCATGACATCTGAAGGGGCCAAGAAATTTGCGGATGTAACAACCCAGTTATCAAGTCAGCAAACTCCGCAGAATCAATTCGGTATCGTGCTCGACGGACTTGTTGTCAGTGCACCGCAGGTAAATGAGCCAATTCTTGGTGGTAGCGCAACCATTAGTGGCACTTTTACCGCCGATGAAGCTAGGGCCTTAGCTCAAATACTTAAGTATGGTGCTTTGCCGATCACCCTTAACGTTGATGAAGTTTCACAAATTTCGCCAACGCTTGGTAACGATCAACTTAGAGCCGGTGTGCTAGCAGGAGCGTTTGGCTTATTGCTGGTAGTTCTTTATCTCTTGGGCTATTACCGGGCCTTGGGGTCTGTAGCGGTTGGTAGTTTGATTTTGGCCGCACTAATTCTTTATTTCGTTACCGTAATTTTGGGTAATGAAATCAATTTCACCATGACGCTTTCGGGTATTGCCGGTGCGATTGTTGCAATAGGTATTACTGCTGACTCTTTCATTATCTATTTTGAACGTATCCGCGATGAGTTACGTGAAGGAAAAAGATTGAAAGCTGCGGTTGATGCAGGTTGGTTACGGGCGCGCAGAACTATCTTGGCAGCGGACTTCGTATCTTTACTCGGTGCGGTCATTCTGTATTACTTATCAGTGGGTAACGTTCGAGGATTTGCCTTTGCTTTAGGCATAACAACTTTGATCGATATCTTTGTTGCCTTTTATTTCACACGTCCACTTGTGGTGAAAATCGCTCAAACAAAGTGGATGGCCAAAGGCTCAACAATGACTGGAGTTTCACCTAAACGGTTGGGATTCGTAGAAAATACCCAGGAGGTGGCTCTATGAGGGGACTAAGCCAACTTGGTAACGAACTTTACCGTGGCAGTAAATCTTTCAACATAGTTGGAAATCGCAAAGTTTGGTACACGGTCAGCGCTTCACTTTTAGTCTTATAATTCTCTGTTCTTGGGATTCGTGGACTCAATCTTGGAATTGAATTCAAAGGTGGCGCAGAATTTACTGCTCAAGTTGCAAATCCAACTACCCAAACTGTTTCTATTGCCCGCACAGCAGTAGCCGAAACAGGTTCTACTGCAGAATCAGTAACCATTGTTGGTGGCGACAAGATTCGTGTTCAGACTCTTTCGCTATCGACGGAACAATCTGTCGAAGTCAGTAAAGCTTTGGCAACAGCACTTTCGGTGAATGAGCAAGATGTAAAAATTCAGTTAGTTGGACCAACATGGGGAAGTGAAGTTTCCCAAAATGCTGCCAGAGCTCTGGTTGTCTTCTTGGTTTTGGTTGCTATCTTTTTGGCAATATATTTTGAATGGCCAATGGCTGTTGCTGCATTAATTGCACTAGCTCACGACGTAATTATTACGGTGGGAATATATGCATTGTCTGGGTTCGAAGTATCACCGGCAACTGTAATTGGTTTTCTAACAATTCTTGGTTATTCGCTTTATGACACTGTTGTGGTTTTCGACAAAGTAAAAGAAAACACCAAAGGTATAACGGCTGGTAGTCGGATGACATATAGTGATGCAGCAAATTTAGCGGTCAATCAAACTTTGGTCAGAAGTATAAATACGACCATCGTTGCAATTTTGCCTGTGGCAGCTATTTTGATCGTCGGGATCATTCAACTTGGCAGTGGAACGTTAAATGACCTTTCGTTAGCTTTATTTGTTGGCATGATTGTTGGAACTTTTTCATCAATCTTTATCGCCACACCATTCTTGGCTCAATTAAAAGAACGCCAACCTGAGATGAAAGCGTTACGTAAGCGGGTAACTAGCAAGCGAAGTAAAGATGACGAAATAACGGGAAATTTGCTACCTGGTTCACCTATCGTTAAGTCAACAGGTCCAAGGCAACAACGCGTGAAAAGACCACGTTCATCTCGCAGAGGCAAGTAATGCAAAAAAAAGATGTGGTGGCTTTGATAGCGCAGATCCAGGATTATCCAAAACCAGGAGTGCTCTTCAAAGATGTAACACCTATCTCAGCTAACCCTCAGGCTGTTAAGTATGTTAATGAACAAATTGCAGATCACTTCAAATCAAGCGAAATCAATAAAGTTGTTGGGGTAGAGGCGCGCGGTTTCATTTTAGGTGCGTCACTAGCCACTTACCTAAATGTTGGTTTTGTACCAATTCGCAAACAAGGTAAATTGCCGCGCCAGACTTATCGCCAAGAATATG
>JACCDL010191670.1_pt1 | contig 19133 bp, 28 predicted proteins | sample 7441931 | NCBI WGS metagenome assembly JACCDL01 (sample SAMN15323437, study PRJNA562643) | freshwater metagenome | isolation source: river surface water | place: USA:Blue River Watershed | collected 2017-08-16 | reverse complement strand
CTACGACATATCGACAGCGTGTCCAAACCACTGTTCGATGAACAGGAACCTCCCAATATACTTTCATTTACGCTTAAACCCGTGAAAAAACGCTCCGTACATTGAACTACTAGTCCTGATGATCTGAAAAGTTACTTATATATATATTATTGTATTCCTATTTGAACTTTTGTAGTATTCTCGTGTCTACAAATATTTCACATTAAACTCTATAACTTCTATCTCAATATTCTATAATCATTATAATCAAAGTCACCTTTTCTTTTCGAACTACATATACTCTTGATAGTAATAAAATTATCTTTTTTAGAATTTATGAATTCCATGATGGTTCCATATGCTTCTACAATTATCTCAATATTGTCTTTAACACTTATTATTATTTGTCCACTCTCAAATGTTAATACTGTGTAGTCTGGGGTTTTTAGTATCACACCAGCATAATGGTCTGCGTCATAGCTTGTATAATAATTTGTATATTTCTTCAAATTTCTATGGTAGTCCTTAAGTGAAACCTTTTCATTGTCATCAATATCCATTTTGAAACATACATTTACCAATTCTATCTTCAACTTCTCCATTTTATATATTGTTTCAAGTCCACTACCTCCATTACATATCTCAAGAAGTACACAAATAACATTACTTATATATATTATATCATTCGCCTTCTTATATCCAGTTATATGTAAATTACCATTGGCAAAAATCTTTATTGTTTGTTTACCAATTCTCAATAATAAACTATTATGAAAATTGTTGTTTTCTTTTAGTTTGATGTGTCCTATCACATCTTTGATAAATAACTGACTATTATCTAGTTTGATACCACTTTGAACTGTATTAAGATTTACTCTTTTGTTCAATGTAACTAATGCTGTTATTGTTGATATATAGATGCCATCGTGTAATCCTTCTATAATTTTCAACTTGTCATCTAATACTTTAGCTTCAGTCTCCATCTTCATTAATCAATAGTTTGTCGTTATTACAATATATTTATATCTGTCAAAAATAACACAATTATAGGTTTATAAAGACCTCTATATACATTGTTCACTACTCATTATATTATAACACTACTTAGAGATAAATATAGATATATATATTAACCATGATACCAGATTTAAATAATATCTATGAGAATGTTAATCTTTCTGAAAAAACAAAAAGTCAATACATAAAATTACTGAATCTATGGAAAACTAATTTAGGTAAATCATTGGAAAATATTATCAAAACACCATCAAAATCATCTCAAGTTATATATTCTAAATACCCTGAGTTACAAACGAGAAAAGCATATATATCTGCTATTATTTCATTATTTAATGCTATCCCTGAATTAAAAGTACAATATGAAGTTTCGCATAAGAAATGGATTAAGATGGCTGTGCAGATAAATCAAGATGTGAAAAATAGATACTCAGAAGGATTTGCTACAGCTAGACAAACATCAACTTATATACCTTGGACTAATGTAGTAGAAAAATATAAAGAACTGGCAAAATTAGAATACGGTAGTAAAAAACATTTATTACTCGCTATGTATGTTTTAGAAGCTCCTAAGAGACAAGATTATGGTAATGTACAATTTATAATGAGTGGAAAACCTGTTATAGATGGACAAAATTATATAGTTATCTCCAAAGATGGTAGTGGAAAACTCATCTTATCAAAGTATAAAACCGAAAAACATTATGGAACCCTGGAATTTGAATTGTCTAATGAGTTAATGCATGTAATCCTTACTAGCATTAAAGATATGCCTAGAAAGTATTTGTTTGAAACAAGACAGGGAACTCCTTATAGTGATGATGCATATATCAAGTTTACTTCGCGAGTCTTTGAAGATATATTAGGTAAAGGTGTCACTGTTACAACTTTGAGACACTCCAAGATTAAATATGAATACGAAAATGGTATGACACATAAACAACGCGAAGACTTAAGTAAAAGAATGTGTCATAGCATTGGAATGCAGTCTTCATACTCTTTTGAAATTGGTGATAAATCTTGTAAAGTGATTTGTAAATCTTGATTTTTTTTGGGGTTTCCAGAAAGTTTTTGAAATTTGTTTGATTTTTATAATGAAGAATTATATTTTTAAAATTTTCCCCCCCCCCTTAAAAATGTAAAAATTTATTATTACTTTTTAAGACTGTCAGTCTTATTGAATTTAATATTTTTTAATAAAATACATGATATTTCAGTGTAATATCTTTTTATTTAAAATGTAAACATTTAGTACTAAAAATTCAATAAAATGTCAGTAATAAATGTTTACTTAAAAGTTTGTTATAATAAAATAATTATGGTTGAATATACTTGTGATAGGTGCGGATATCATACATGTTTTATTGGTAATTATAAAAAGCATCTTTATAGAAAAAAGGCATGTGAGGTTATTTTTGATGATACAAATATAGAAACTCTCAGAGATATTGTAGAGAACGTTTCTAAAGGTTTTAAATGTGAATTATGTTTGAAATCCTTTTCATCCAGGCAATCAAAATGGTTTCATAAAAAGACTTGTAAAGAGGTGTCTAGCAATTCTTTATTACTTGAAAAAATTAAGGAATTAGAGGAAAGAATAAAGACGCAAGAAACTAAAGTTTATGGTCATACTATAAATAATAATATCAATATTCAAAATAATTTTAATATGAAAACCTTTGGTCGTGAAAATATAGATTACTTATCTCATGATTTTCTAAACTCTTGCTTGCTTATGAATAATATAATTCCTTTGATTGAAAATATACACTTTGATAAAGAACATCCCGAAAATCATAATGTAAAAGTTAAAAGTATAAAACAAGAACTGATGGAGACTTTTGTAGATGGAAAATGGATTATTACAGACACCGATGATACATTAAATGAATTGATAGATAAAGGTTATCGTGTGTTGAATTATCATTCACGAAGAAATAAAAATAATATACTTAATACTGAAATGAATGAAGATGAATATGACGATGTCTTGGAATGGTTGGAAAAAATATATGAAGACAAAAAAACTAGAAAACCAATAAAGAAGCAATTGCTTTTACTCTTCTTAAATAATAAAACTATGCTTCTTGGAAAAGAAGATGATTAAAAATATATATAAGTTTTTCGTTCATTGTAATACAATATAATGTTTGGGGAACTCATTTGGATTAACTATATATGCTTTGTTTTTAATACATTTACTAAACATACATTGAATCTTGATCAAAAACCACGCCATAAACTTTGGTATAGTTTCACTAATAGTTTTTTTTTATATAATATAACATATATTTATTCTGTTCATCCTGAACTAATAAATTTCCAACGTTTGATTCATATATCATGTAATAGTTGTTTAGAGTTGGGATATATGTATTTGGCTCTAATACTCTTCAACCATGCATGGAAATGTCTTGATATAGAAGTAAAATATAAAAATAATGATTTTGTATATTCTGTAGCATCTATTGTAACAGTGCACCTTTTATTAACAAACTTACTATTATCACAGTTATATTTTTTTATGTTTTGTCAAAGTTTAATAGGCTTCTTTAAAGGTTGTGGTATTCTCAAAAGAACAAGAAATAATATTCGTATATTATATCCTTTATTTCTTATACGTAATACATATCATCTGCTTCCATGGCCTATTTTCGGAAGTTTAGTGGCATTCTCGTGTATCTCATGGAATACTTCATAGATCTGCCTCCCATTTTACAATCTTCTTGAGATTAGATTTAATCCTTTTGATATCACTACTTGTGATTATGAGATTATCATCTTCACCATATACTTCAATAAGTGCTCCTTCTAGAAAATCTATTGCATAAGTATGATTATCCTTAATGAGGGGATCCGTGAGGTCTCTTGTAGGATTCTTGTAGAAGAATCCTGTAACAAACCATCTCATGAGATTTCCATCAAGTTCGCTACGAATTTCTGTTATGGTTAGGACCCAGACAACATCCTGACAACCTGGAATTTTGAACCAATAGTCATCATTATCATCCTTTGGAGCAATTACCACAAGAATATCTCCAGGAAGAAGATCACCTAGTTCAAATAAAGGATTGGTGGTAATGTTAGCCATATTTGTTTTGATAGCTGATTTGTTAGCTGGTTTGATAACTGATTTGTTGTTGGCCTTTGGTTACTGATTTAGTATTGTATATATTATGTTTTGGGATACATATCAATTTTTAAAAGCAAAGAGAAAAAATATTTTTATTTTTATTGATAGGAATATATCCTCGTAGTTTGTAGTTTTGTTTAGTTTGTAGTTTAAAAACACTTTATTGGTTTATTTTTGCACAACCCTTGGATTTCTTCTGTCTAGAACTCCAATAATTATCACCATAACTTATGAATAATTCATCTCCTTGTTTTATATCCTTTGTTGCTGTTAAAATTATTTTTTTTGTATCTCTGTGTACAGTCCAGCCCACATTATAATCATCATTATGATTAAACATTGAACAATACCCAAATGCTATTCCCACCTCAGAGCTATTGTCAGATGAAAATACATAATCATTAATAATAGTTCCTTTTGAAATATTTTCTCGTTTATCAAATATCATAGGACATACTTCAACTACCTCACCTATTTTTATATCTCTCGCAGCAAATGCCCCTCTATCACCAACACAAGATTTTCCTATAATTACACTTTCATTACTAAAATTTATCATATCATCAAAATTCTCCTTCTTGATAGTTTTTTGTTCGAAAACTCCAAGAAGTATTATCAAAAACAATATTATTATAAAAATATATAAGTATCTCATTTTATATATATAAAACGTCGAAATTTTTATAAAATTTCTACATATATATATAAATGAGTCCTAAACATATTTCTGAACAAAATATGAAACATATTGAATCTTTAAATAAATGTTACACAGCTTGTAAGGAAACATATATTAATATGAAACAAAACCAAATGGTTTCTATTAAAAAAATTTTTGTTAAACATTCTTCTAATATTCAAAAAATCGGAACAGCAAAAATTATCGTTGCTTACATGAATAATGATCTATTATCTGTTATCAAAGCTGTTAATGAATTACTCAAAAAACCTGAAACTAAACCACTTATTGTAGAAATCCTAAAAGATATTAGGGAAGTATATAAAGATAATAAAGAAAATATAAATGCAATTACACAATGCTATTTAAATAAATGTGATAATGAAGCCATTGAAATTACAAAGCAAATCACTGAATTATCAATTAACATTATTAGCATGATGGAAGATAAAGCTGTACAAAAAGAAATTAAGCTTTTGAAAACACAACTTCTTAAAAATATAATTGAATTTCAAAAATCATTGAATAAGACCTAAATAATATATATAATGAGTTTGTGTAGATATAAACATATTTTTGGTAAAGAAGGTGAAGGTGTACACTCTATTAGATTTATGGGAATTGCTGTTGTAGATCTGACTATCACTATTTTAGTTTGTGTAGGAATTAGTATTTACTTCAGATTAAATTTTATATTGGTCTTTATAATTGCTATTATTGTAGGTATTATAGTTCATAGAGCTTTTTGTGTCAATACAACTATTAACAAAGCTATTTTTGGAAATGTTTAAATTTGTCATAGTAAACTACTAGAAAATCTATCAAAACTTCTTCGCGGTATATTTATATCTCTAGAATAATAATTTATATATTCTTCAAGAGTTTTATTTTTATGAAAAGAATTTGGACATAATCCAAATTTGTAAAGAACCTCTGATACAGATTCATTATTCTTGTTGATATATATATCTTCTTTTGTATTCATATTTGTATTCATATTTGTATTCATATTTGTATTCATATTTGTATTCATATTTGTATTCATATTTGTATTCATATTTGTATTCATATTTGTATTCATATTTGTGTATATCATTCTATTTTTAATTTCATTACATCTTACACAATCCCAATAATATCCAGTACTGTTTTCCAAATCAAAGGAGTTTTCAAGATCATTTTGGTTAAAAGTAGCAATTATTCGTCCATTCTGAATGACGTGATATTTAGTCTCACAATTCTGTATACCTGTACCGAGGTATTTAGTTACCAAAAAACTCCGTAATAAATTACTACATTCATTTCTTATTACAGAGACATTTGAATCGTGTACTACAATATCTAATATATAATATGAATCATGTATACTAAATCTGTAAATATATACACTTATTAATGGAATATCCAATATATTGGTCAATATGGCACATGTCAGAAAATTATTATCGTTTAAAACCTTCTGAAATAAAGTCATTTTGTTCTTCAATTCAGATATATTCTTATTGTATTTCATTTTTTTTTATATATATTACTTCTAAAATGTATTAGAAACAAGATGTTTTATATAATTCATTATAATAATAATGAATTTTATTTATATATTCTTAAGTATAATCTTTATAATATTATCTGTATGTGTAGTATGTTTTTTAATTTATGCCCATGTATATGGTGTGGATTATGAGTTTGAAACTATGCTTGATAAAAATGGTATAAGTAATATTTATAAAGACTATTGTGGATATATAAATTTTTCTGATAAATATTCTACCAAGTATTCTACTGAGTATGGAGAAATACAGTATAAAGGTATGCAAAATATATATAAAATAGCAAAGAAAAATGATATAAGTACGTTTTATGATATAGGATGTGGTGTTGGTAAATCTTTAATAATGGCTGCAATTCTAGGATATAAAAAGGCTATAGGTATTGAATTGGTTGATGCAAGATATAATAAAGCATGTGTAGTATTAAATAGATGTTCTCCAAAGATAAGAAATAAAATAGAAATATATAATGGAGATATGATGGAGTTTGATAGGGTTTTCGAAGAAAGAAAACCTATAATCATTTTTGCATCTAATTTGACATGGCCAAAAGAAATTACTAAGCAATTTTTCAAAAAATATAGTAATAATCTTCCTAAAGGATCCATAATTGTTTCATCACTCTTTAATTGTTATAAGGAAGATGAAGATAAATTTACTAGAAGAAAAATAAAAATCCCAATGTCATGGGATTATAATAGTATATGTAGTATGGTTTTTATAAAATCATAAATGTTTTATTGAAATTTGGTTTCTCGCGATTTTCGGAGTCATCACGATATTCATTGGGATATCCAATGGGATTCACATGAAACTTTCCTTTTTCAATAGGTATATGTGTATGACCCGCTATCCATGCTTTAATGTTTGGATGATTTGATATTGAAATATCCGTGGCATAAGCACTATTAATTTCGGGTTTGATATTCAGGTATCTTTCATTTACCAATTCATAAGATGGTAAATGATGCGAAACTACTATTATTTTCTTAGATGGGTTTGCTTCTATATATTTAGATAGCGTATTACATGAATATTCGTGTTTCTTAATTCCTACTTCCATTGAGAAACCTGGAATTTCTCTATAATCAATCAAATATTGTCTTACATTTGAACGTTCTTCCGGTTTAATGTTTGTCCAAAACGTTGCTCCATAAATGGCTAAATTATTATCTGAGAATTCATATATATCATCTTGTAAATATGTGATATTTGATTTAGAACGACATATATCATATATCTTTTGATCTACTGATTGCATCCACTGTATTTCTGGTATTTTCAATGTTTCAAAATAGTTTGTCTTATAATACTCATGGTTCCCTGATGTAATGAATATATGTTTATACTGTGGAGATAATAAAGTTAAAAAATCATCATAAATTTGAGAAAATGGATGTCCAATATCACCTGCTAAAATCAAATAAGGTGCACATGGTTTGATATCAAACTTTGTTATTTTTTCAGGATTTGAGGTATACATCTCACAATGTACATCTGAAAAATATTGAAACTCCATTGATATATTTATATAACTAAAATTGTTATTGTTAAATATAATTTATATATGTATTACCATTTAAGGTAATAATATTATAAAAACATATAAGAAATATAGACAATATCACATTATTATATTAATTAATATGAGTTATTTTGGAGATAGATCTACAAGATGGGTCAGGTGTGGACCTAGTTCAAAGAAACGCAAAGTTCAAGAAGTGGAATTAGCGGATGAAGAAGATGAAGATACATCAACTATTCCATTCATCTTTCCGAAGCCTGGTTCACAAAACGTTTATAGTACTTTTAATCATGTTTATTTCAATGACGATATTACGTATGAAACTATGTTTGCTTTGAATAAAGAACTAAGGATGGTAGAGAGCAAGCTTAAAACAACTGCAACGGCTCTTGGAATTGATCCTCAACCTATTTATTTACATATTACTACACATGGTGGTGGAATTCATGCTGCATTTTCTGCTGTAGATTGTATTAGTCAACTATCACTTCCTGTTTACACTGTTGCTGATGGTTTTGTAGCTAGTGCAGGTACACTAATCACACTTGCGGGTGAGAAAAGATACATTACTGCAAATGCATATATGCTTATTCATGAGCTGAGATCGGGTGTGTGGGGAAAGATGACTTCAATTGATGAAGAATACCTTAATCTCAAAAAAGTAATGGATCATATTACAGGATATTACATGAAAAGGACAAATATCACAAAAAAAAGTCTTGAAAAGGTATTGACAAAAGATATTATTTGGAATGCTGAAGAATGTATTGAAAAAGGTGTAGTTGATGAAATTTATAAAAAATAAGTTTTAAATTTTATATCTTTTAATTATAAAATGAGTCATTCATCCCCTATGAATAGATTTTACGGACCAGAATCTTTTTATAATGATACAGCTTCTGCTGCTACGCCATCTGTTGCCCCTCCAGTAGCTGTGGCACCTCCAGTCGCTGTTGCACCTCCAGTAGCTGTGGCACCTCCAGTCGCTGTTGCACCTCCGGTAGCTGTGGCACCTCCGGTAGCTGTGGCACCTCCAGTCGCTGTTGCTCCTTCTGTTGCTCCTTCTGTTGCTCGTCCTGTTATTATGCCTCTACCAGAACCAGAAAAACAAGTATCTCCTTCTCCAATAATTATTACTGCTCCAGAAACCAAGGAACCTTCTTGGAAAACTACAACATTTATAGTTATTTTCGCTGTCATTGCTATTGTATTTGTTCTTCTAGTAATTTACGTTATTTCCACAAGATCTAATAGTCAGATGGGTGGTAAATTCAAAAAACTAAAGTTGAAGTTTAAGTGAAGTTTAAGTAAAGTTTAAGTAAAATTTTCATTATCTTTCTAAATCATAATTTTTTCTATAGCTATTTATACTCGTACCAAAAGTATATAAGTGGCGTAATAATAAAAATCATACACGTACATAATTACTATGTGTAGGTGTTACTGTTGCTAATACAGTGAATCCTACATAACTCTCACCATTTTCTGATAAAACTGTAGCGTTAGAATCGGATGAATAGAAACATGGTTTAAATTGGTCTCCAGCTAAAAGAAAACAAGTAGTATTTGTAGATACTAAAGATCCAGATTGTATATTTGCAACTGTTCTGGCATTTGAATATGAATGGTTTAAGAATTTATAATAAACACCATTTTGTGGATTAGATAAATTAGCATTATTTGAAAATGAGCCTTGCATCTCAAGACAATAAAAACCTGATGTTGGAACTGTTATTATACCTGTTGATCCATTATATACTTGATATGGTGGTATTATCATTGGTATGTTATTATTACTCATTGCACTCATATCAGAAGATGTCATATCCATTGATATATGATTGGATTTGGCCACAACCTCGTTTGTATTTTCAAATGGAATATTGGAATTCAATCTGAATTTAGCAAAAATAGTATTTCCCATATCCATTCTTCCATTGGTGAAAACATCACCTTTAATATCTAAATCACTATTGATTGTAATATTTGATAGAGCAGGTGCAGTCATACTGTTTGTATATAATGCAGGGAAGTTGCTAATAGTTCCATTGACAATAAAATTACTTGTAATAATAGTCATTTTATTATATACTTTGACAATAAAATTGCTTCAGGTTTTTCTTTTCTAGATTTAGATAGATTTACAAAAAATTAGGAACAAAAACTACCATACATATTATCCATAAATGTATTAAGCATCTTTGGATCAACATTTCCATCAGTATTACATATATTTTTTGAATAAAAGTTATTTATTTCATTTACTGTATTTTTATGAGACTGAGAATCGAACCCAGGATAAGATATTTCTTGAACCAATTGATCAATATCTTTCATAATTAATTCATTGTTCGCCTTACATGATACAGGATTCTTTGTGAGTTCATCTATATATTCTTTTCTAAAATTATCCATATCATCTTTAAACATTTTGCAGCCTTTCTTTTGTAATTCATATATAGAACTTTGTAACTGTTTTATAAATGATTCCAAATAATTATCAGAATGGATAGAAGCACCAAAATACATATCTGATCCTGACTTTGAAAGATTCTGTGTGCAAAATCCATTATGTAATGAGTTTAATAATTTCTCTAATTGAACTGGATCTATATTACCATTATTGTCACATAATATTTTCTTTGTTTCTATCCATAGACTCATCAATGCATTTTCTATTACAGGATCACCATCTATCATGGATGCAAATTCCTTAGCTAGTTTATCAAATTGTGAACATTTTAATGGTTGAGCTTTAACAAAGTTGATTATTTGTGCTTTTTGTGCATCTATAATTTGTTTTTCTTTTAAACACTCTGATATTTGCATATCGTTCAACAATTTTTGAGTAAGTTGTATTATATTTTTTATATCATCATTTTTTGCTTGATATTTTAGACCTATATAGTTGACAGATAGTGGATGAGTGGGCATTGGTGTCGAGGTAGGTGTTGATGTTGGAGTTGGGGTAGATGTTGGGGTAGATGTTGAGGTAGATGTTGATGATATTAATGGAGTTGCTTTAGGGACTATAATGTTTTTTTGATTATCTATAACATCAGTTGGATATTTCATTACCATTTTTGATATTTTATCCTTGATATCTATATAAGTCAAATATACATATAATATTACTGTTATTATCAATAACAAGCTTATAAGATTTATAATTCCTAACATTTTATATATATAAATATATGTTTATAAACATGAATATATGCTTATAAACATGATTATATCTATATAAGTCAAATATAGATATAATATTACTTTATTATCACTAACAAGCTTATAAGATTTACAATTCTTAACATTTTATATATATTTAATACATTACGTGTTGTAAATACATTTTGTAAATACATTTAGTAAATACATTTAGTAAATACATTTAGTAAATACATTTAGTAAATACATTTAGTAAATACATTTGAAGTATATTTCAGATATATATTTGAAGTGTATTCATGAGATGAATACTCCTTGGTTCAGATGTTCTGATTGTGGTGGTGAACGTTTGGTATATGACAACGATGGTGACTTCGTTTGTACAAGTTGTGGACTTGTAAAATATGGACATGTTATCGATGAAAAACCAGAATGGAATAATTATAAAGATGAAGACAGTTCTGAAAATATGAGATGTGAATATCAAGATAATATACAAAATATATCCAAAATACGATCTATCTTTATTAAAGATGATGAAGATATGGTATCTTTATGCACTACAATATATAATATAACTATTGAAAAGATTCATACAAAAGGAGATAGACATCAAGCTATGATAGCTGTTATAGTATATTATGCAGCAAAGATCATGAAAAGAGGTTATTCAACAGCTTATATAATAAAATCCCTTGGTGTAAAAGACTCAGATTTCTGGGATTTTTATAAAACTCTACCTAACTATTGGAAGAATGAGAGGTTTTATACAGACATACTAGAAGTTGATGATACAGAACAAATATTAGTGCGTATGATTCATAAGTTGGATACTCTTGATAAGTTTCCAACAAATCAAAAACAGTATATTATTAAGACAAGCAATAAAGTATACTTGTTATGCATGAAATATAATTTGTTTGATAGCTTCAAGACCAGTAAATTACTTGCTACTATAATATATGTGTCTTGTAGAGTGAATTCTATAAAAAGTATTAAGATAGATGAAATAAGTATGCTTTATGGTATCGCTGTTAGTACAATAAAAAAACAGGAATCCATTATTCAAACAGCATTCCTAGAAGAGAAAAAAAATGTGAATAAATAAATGCCACCACTGAATAATTTTATATTTAAGTTACAAGATAATATACAGTATGAATTTGAATTGGATAATTATTATCCAGCTACGTCTGTAATATATAAAGGTATTCCACTTTTTAGATATATATATACTCATCGTAATAATAATTTTCATATGGAGGTTTTTATGCATCATGGTATTGATAATAAAGTTGATATGCTACATACATTTATTTTAGATCCCATTGATTTTATACCATTAATATCTGAGTGTAAAAAGGAATTATTAGGTAAACCCAATAAAATTATTATTACAAAATGGAACCCCAAGTTATACCATACATATAATTTAGAATTCCTATATTAATATACTTAAGGATTTTAGATATTTTATAATGTAATAAAGTAATTAATATGATCCCATTTATTAGATTTAATTTTGATGAATCTACAAAATCTATTCATGATGTTTTTCAAACTTCAATAGAAGCTTTTTATAAACATACTTCTATTCCTGTTAATGATAAAGTACATCTTGAAAGATTGCTATATACCTGGATATCTATAATTATAGATAGACATACTACATGTGAAGAACCTTTGAAAACTAATCAATGGCTTGAGTATTATAGTTCATTTACATTTCCTAATTACCAAATCAAAGCTATGGTACATATAAAAGGTGTTTAGTTTAGTGTAAATATAGTATATATTAATTATATATATATTGTAAAGAATAATGGATAGCCAAAATAAAGACTGTATAAATATTCCTGGATATCAACCTTTAAAAGATAACCCTTACTTGATCACAAATATTGATAGAGTTTCTTCGTTGAATAATAATATGAAATGTGGTAAAGATAAGGTTTGTATAGATGAAGCAGCTAGTACAGAGAAAGATATTATTTTTTATATTTTTATGGGTGTTATATTCTCTTTATTGATAGCTAGTATTATTCTAATTGTGTTTTATTTTCAATCTGATGTTCCTTCGGCATCGGTATCTAATTCTACTCAGAATTAAATGTACCAGGTCCCTCTAAATGTAACCCTAAATGTAATTTTCATACAAAATTTTCAAATACAACTGTATATACACCGGATAATTGGAAGAGTAAATGAAAAATTGCAAATTTAATTACCATTACTAAAAACCATGGTATGGTTTTTTTTATTTTTATATTTCTTGTTTTAACAAATATAAAAACAAATATCAATGATGGTACAACACTAAAGAAAAGTAATTCCCATATAAAGTCATAAGGATGCTTTATTATAAAATCGTAATCACGTACTATAATGGATGTAATTACCAAAAATATAAATGCTATTATCATTGTCCATAGTATAACTTTATTTACAAATTTACTCAGCCTCATTTAATTATAGGTAATATAAATAAATTGTTTTGGTATATCTTGTATATACTTTCGATATAGATATATAAAGTGTTCCATAAGTGATTCTTAAGGGATTTAGTTTGTTTGTTTTTGTTTAAATTTTTTTATATAATTCATTCCAAAAAATTTTTTTACTAAATATTTTCAAACTTATTATTATAAATTCCCCCCCTGATAAATTAATTTATCATTTGGCTATTACTGTAAAATTAAAAATAGTAATGTGATAATACTGTTTATCGTAATAAAATTTCTTTTTTTTTATGAATTTTTTTATAAGTTATAATCATGGAGAATTCATTATTTTCATGTAGACGTTGTGGATATAAAACCAATATCCGTTGTAATTTGGTTTCTCATTAAAAAAAAGCAAAGACATGTACTGCGACTCTTGAAGATATTCCAAGAGACGTTTTGATATATGGTATACCCAAAGCAAGTTCCAAGAATAAAACTTTCAAATGTAATTATTGTGATGCTACATTTACCGCTCAATCAAATACATCTAGACATATGAAAACATGTAAAAATAAAAGTATTGAAGAATTAAAAGACATATGTAAAGATTTACAAGATAAACTTAATCAAGTGCAAAGTTTTACTATTAATAATATCAATACCATAAATAATAATATAGTTGTTACAGCAGGACTCAACAAGGATTTAAAAAATTTTGGATTTGAAAATATGGATGCACTCCCTGTAAGTCTTGTGAGAGATTTGTTTATGGATCTTAAGTTCAGAGATCTATTAGAAAACTTACATTGTGATCCAGACTATCCTGAAAATCACAATATACGCATAAAAAGCATAAAACGTAATGTAATGGAAGTTTACAGAAATGATAAATGGGATATTGTAAGCTTTGTAAATGGTTTAAATGAACTATTGCTTCAAGGTCATAGAATATTTAAACATTTTTACAAAAAAAATAAAGAAGTCGTCTTAGAAGATATGTCTGAACAAGAACTTTCAGAAATACTATGTAATCTAGACGATATAGAAAATATGAATAAAAGTGCTCTAAAGCCTCTCCATGAAGAACTTCAGTTTATGTTAGAATCTTTCAAACATAAAACCAATAATGAAGTTAATGTAAATTTGTGCAACCAAACAGATTTGTCACATGTTATACTCTGATAAATGAAATACTTTATATATGTAGTGTTCCTATGTTTTTACCCACAAAGAAAGATAAATATATGTTTTCTTTTTACTAAAATTATACGCTTTTAAAATTGGCTGAATCTGTTTCAAGGTGACAAAGTCTGATTCTATAAAAACAACCTTTGCATATTTAAATAATTCTATATACTTACTTATATCAAGAACTAATTGTTGTCCATCAAAATGTATTACAATACTTTTAAATGCTAATATGGAAGGCCGTATGTCTTTGAAATCCTTATAATCTAATAACTTAAATGTAGAATTTGTAACCTCTTTGTTTTTTTCTAATATATCTTTGTCTTTAGAATCAGGAGGAATTATAATCCAATGTTTACTCTTATCTCTTAACCTTTTATTCAAATTTATTGATGAAGTAGTATTACCAAAACCAATCTCTAGAATATTATGTGTAGGTGGAATATAATTGAATGTCCATGCCTGTTTCACTCTTTCATCCCAGCGCGAATCGAAATTGTTTTGTTTTCCATATATTGTATAGTTATCAACTGGTAAGTCATAATAATGACACAAAATTGGCTCAGACATTATATATACAAAAATTAAAACTATAAACAAAAATGTACTAAGAATAATAATATATAGTGTATTCATTATAATAATTCTGTATAAAACAATCTGAAACCTGGGACGTATCCTTTATTTGATAAGTAAATGATGGAACACCTATATATAAAATAGTAAAAAATGCATTTTAATGATATGATTCGATTCGATACAAGATATTTCTAAACTAATAAAATATAATATACATAAAAGACCTAGGGATTTTATATTTTTTTTGTGATTTTTTTTGTTTTTTATATTTTTGGGTTTTGTTTTTTTACATCTCAGAGTGAGAGCAACGTACGTGCTTAGAGAAACTCTTTGCTTCTCTAGTCTTAGTCTTATCACGTTTGATTGATCGAGGCTTAATCTTGCAGTTCTTACTTGACTTGTTAGATTTAAGTGCTTGAATCACAGGCAATACATCTGAAATATGCTTATGCTTGGGTACATCAACCTCCAAATCAACGTACTCGGGAAAGTAGTATTCGGCCATTTTGCTTGTTGGTGGTTAGAACTTGATGAGTTGTTTGTTATAGATCTCTATTATACTCCAGATAATATCAATTTTTTTGAAACAAGACTACAGATCTATAACAATTTTTTTCAATAAAAATATACTAACAATCTCAGAATTGGGATGTTTCTCCCATATCCAACAATGTCTTATAGATGTTGTATACGCTTTGGCATTTAATCCCCTAAAAGCTAATGGAAATATAACCAAATCATAATCTTTCGATAAACAAGGATCATACTTTGAATGTATGAATGATATATTATATTTATTATAATTGTTTATATACCTTTGGGCTAATTCAAGAGAGTGTTCATTCATATCAAGAACATATAACTTAGCTAATGGATAAAAAGCTTGGAATATTATTACGCTTCTTGGTAATATACCTCCACCAACAATTAATATTCTCTCAGGTAAAAAATCAGGTATATGCTTCTTGATAATATTATAACTAGCATTATAATGTATCTTTATAATGATGTTTGTGAAGGACTTTATATACAATATAGATCGTTCTAAAATATCAAGAAACGTGGGTATAATCATCATATATAAAAAACTATCTTATTATTTATATTATATTCAAATCTGTAAAAATTGATTAAAAGATTTAAAATATATATATCACGTTTATCAAGCACTTTAAATATGACAGACTCTGATTTCGTGATCAAGCGTTCTGCTATTCTACGACCTCTTCCTGTACTGATAAAATCTAAGTTGGATATCTTGGTACTTATAATGAGTAATGAGACAACAACCATAAAAGCAATTGTCAAAAAATGTCAACAGATTCACAGTTATATCGATACCTTGACTAAAATAGAATATTTGAATGCCAATGATGTGGAACAAATTCAACATTATATATTCTTGGCTGAATTACAAGTCTTGACGGGAATCAAGAATATAGCAATAGATACAATAAATGATGCCATCAAAGTCATTACAAAAAAATTAATAATCAACTTGATTATTAGAAAAAGACTTGAGTCATATGATAAAGATGATTTAGGAACTTTGGATTGTCTACCTTGGACAGCCCGAGAAATAATTATAAATAATCTTATTTAGTTCTGTTTTTATAAATAAATGGGAACAACTAATACAGTAGTAGAAGTTGCTGCAGCTATAGGTACCTTTGATGCTATAATTACCTTAGTAATTGCTGGGTTTGTTTCTCTTTTATTTATCATAATAGGTATTTACCTATTTGCAAAGCGTAATATAATAGGTGGTGTGATACTTGTGGTTTTGGCTTTTTTAGTAATGTTGGTAGCTTACTTATATTACTATTTTGTCACATCAAATCGTAATATAGCAGCTGCTGCTGGAACAATTGCAGTTGCTAATGTTCTTGTTGGCGGATTTAAAGATAAGGTATTAGAGAATGTAAAAAATAAAACAACTTAATAATCATAAAACTCGCTTTTACATGGTTTTCTTGGTCTAGGAAGATGGCGTTTTTTAACAATTACTTGCCATTTAGAGTAAATAACATGTATATCTTCTGCATATGCATTTAAAAAAGCATCAATGCCTTGTTTGGGACACCTATTATCATGCTCTTTACTATATGTATAGTCATCAAATATTAGTAAACCACCTTTTTTCAATAATGGGAATGAAAGAATGGCACTTTCTAGTACTTGACTTGAATGATGGTCTGCATCAATATATATTATATCAAACTTTTCCTTCAAAATAACAGGAAGTTTTAACATTTTTTGACTGGTGCCTTTTAATATTGTCACTTTATCCCTGAATGGATATATATTTTTCTTAAATGTGGAGAATGTACCCTCTTGAAATGTATCAACGCAGAATATATGAGAGTCATTGTGTTGTAGAATATTTTCAAGTGCCCAAATAGCACTACGACCTTCATATGTACCAATTTCTAAAAACTTTATTGGTTTTTTCTTATACTTTAATAATTCTTTTTCCCATATTGGTATATTGTTAGTAAACCAATCACTAGAAAAAGTATATTTACTCATTTTTTTATTTTTACATAATGTTTTAAATTTTTACAATATCACATAATGTAGATGTCTCAGAAATATGTTTTAGTAATCTATTATAAAATTCGTTTATATCATTTTCACTAGATCCTGATCCCTTTATTGTAAGTACATTACGATTTAATGATATATTATCAGATTCAAAGTCTGTGAAATATATATATGGACCTTCTAAAAAATATTTTCCCTTTTTAAACAAATAATTGTGCCATTTTTTTACAAACTCATTTCTATTGTCCCATTCATAGTTCATTATATAATGTGAAATTAATGGTAAAAATTGTTCTTTTATTACGCTTCTTATTACATACATTATATTTTTACTATAAATATAATATTTAAATAGTTTAGAAAGATTTATTATATATAAAGGATGTCACATAAAATGAAAAAATTGAAAAGTTGGTAATATAACATTATATCTAATGCCATCATTTTAAAAATGATAAAAGTTTTTTTTCCTAAGGATTCTAAAAATTTTGGATATTTTTTAGAATACAAATTATATAATGAGTTATCTTCTCTTAAAATATTTGATGATATTATAGTTGAAGATATACTTATAAAACAATGGGGGTGGATGGCATCTGGTGTAGATCAATTACTAATTATAGGTGATTATGCTATAGCTATTCAGACAAAATGGAAATGTACAAGAAGAAGAGAAGATCTTTTTATAAAAAACTTCTTGAAATCTCTTGATTATACAATCGAAAAAAGTGGTAAGAAATTATTGTTTGGTTTATGGGTGTCACGTATAGAACCATTTGCAGATAATATAGAAAAATTATCATCAAAGAATGTACATACAATTCATTGTTTTGATTCAATTGATACATTGGTAAAGCTTACAAAAGAAAAGATTTTGAGTGAAGTAAATAAGTAGTAAAGTTTTTTTATTTTTTTTATGTTTTTTTTTACCTTACCTTATTATTTATACCAGTGGTTCACTCGTAGTCGTTGTCGCTTGTGTTGTCGCTTGTGTTGTCGCTTGTGTTGTCGCTTGTGTTGTCACTTGTGGGTTCACTGGTTGGGTCAATTGTCTTCTTTGTCTTCTCCTTGGTCTTCGTCTCCTTTGTCTTCGTCTCCTTTGTCTTCTTTGTCTCCTTTGTCTTCTTTGTCTTTCTGTCATCATCACATGTGTCATCACTTGTGCCATCACTTGTATCATCACTTTCAATATCAGTTGTTTTAGTATTTTTTGTGGTAGACTTTACTTCAATCTTTCCAGATGACTTATCCTCATTCCATGCATCAATCGCCATCTTCATGAGATTTCCCTTGTGACCAGCTGCCTTGAATTCTGCCATCTTTTCCT
>JACCDL010221428.1_pt1 | contig 19136 bp, 14 predicted proteins | sample 7441931 | NCBI WGS metagenome assembly JACCDL01 (sample SAMN15323437, study PRJNA562643) | freshwater metagenome | isolation source: river surface water | place: USA:Blue River Watershed | collected 2017-08-16 | reverse complement strand
TGGTGAGTCCTCATATTGATCTAATGAATGCTCATACCAACTATCAATTGAATCTTCATCCACGTCGCTAACCTGCCCGAAAGCGAGAAGAGAAAAAACTTTGGACTCAGGATCGGCTGCGGGATTTGAAGCAAGGAAAGCTGCAAGTGCAGGATGGTCAAATTTTTCAAGATTCCTAAGCGTCTTGTCATCGATACCAGGATTCAATGCGGAGGCTAAGTAAAACTTTTTTATCTTCTTGTTGAGCAGGTCTAGGTCAGCAAGAGGATTACATGAAGCAGCAGCCGCGACTAAAAACCTCTGATCTTGCTGAAATTGAGTAACAACATTTGCATCAACACTAATGAAGGCACGAATAATGTCTGCGTAATAAGAGTATCTATCATCTTTTTCGATACTCTTTAATTGTTCAGCCAGGAGTGCTTGGTCAAAGCCATCTAGTGTCGAGCGTAAATCTAAACTCATCTCTGGTCCTCTTCTATGAGAATCTTCTTTGCCCACACTGGTGAAGTACTTAAGCTTTCAGCAACAGTCAGACACACAATCATGCTTTCGACTCCCTTCGGCAAGGCTTCAGGCCATCCCGTGTAACCATCGGTTAGAACAACAATAATCTTTGGAGTAGGTCTTAAAAGCCCAGCAGCCGCAATTCCAACTCCCATGTCGGTTCCGCCTCCCCCATGCAAGCGTAAGGAAGCAATTGATCCACGTGATCGAAGCTTCTGAATCTCACCAACCTCCATATCGCATGGAATGACAGTCACCCCTTGTGAAATCCCGTTGGCCTTAACGATCCCATCTACCTCTGACAAAAAGATGTTGATCTCCTCAACACTGATACTTCCACTCGTATCAATTACGATTGCGATTGCAGGCGGGGCGGGCTTTCTCATAGAAGGCAAAATTATTTCGTGACTGCCAACCTTCATCGCACTTTGCCGTCTTGAAGGCCTTGTATAGACATAGTCGCGTCGACCTAAGACGGTTGCCAAAGAAGAGCGAAATGCCCCCGCAAGAGCTTTTCGCCAATCAATCTTGGGTTCAAGCAAATCTTGCGCCCAGCGAAGCAAGAATCCTGGAAGCGCACCAACGCCCTTGATTCTCGCAAAATTGATCACATCCTGTGCAACTTGATCGCGAATAACATCCTGCTGATCACTCTTAATTGCTGGATTACTTGAATCTGAACGGGCAATTTCATAACTACGTGCTTTTCCGCCAACAATACTTCCGCAGTCACTTTGTTCCTGGAACTCATCAGGATGTTGATTAATGTATTCAACTATCGTGAAGTAAATCTTCTCAGTTGCCATCTCAGGATTAACCTCAAACTTTGCGAGATGAGAAAAACGTAATGGTACAAACTCACCCCAGGGCATATGGGCTTCATCAAGTGCATGATTAATGCCGACATCGCCTGCACTGTTCCAGGCAACATGTCGTTCTGATGGTTGTGTCAGGGCTCTAAATCGCGGCCCATGCTGATTGACGCAGTGCAGAGCTTCATGCAAAACCATTGTTGCAAGGGCCTCTGGTGGTTGATTCATGACAAATTCTGGCGAGTAATACATGCGCCAACCTTCATCGACTGCGAGGGTAGGAACGTCATGACTTTCAACTATCTTCAGGTTAAACAATAGAGTTGAAAGGTATGGCCACCTAGATTGAGCAACAATTCGCGCAGCCATGACTCGAAGTCGGGCATCCTCGGAAATCGCGGCAGCGGTTGCGGTAGACATTAGTAACTAAATCATTTTCGCTTCTGTGAGTAGAGGGACGAGCGAGCGCAGAAGCGTTTTCTCAGGCGTAGCACCTTGCGGACGTTCACGGATCCAGTCGCGTGCAAAAGTCACTGCCAAATCTGGATGACCTGAAGATGCCATGCGCTCCAACACAACTCCAACCGCGTTCCAACGCTCCAATGTCATCTTGTATCTGATGGCTGCCATAAGTGACGCACCAACCACATAGATCTTGTCCATACGGTTTGGTAAAACAAAATCTTTTGGATTTGCAAGGATTTCTTCAGGGTTTGGAAGATCGATATTCTCGCGATAGGTGATGTATTCAGCGGCAGGTCCTGGTCCTACACAACCAAGAACCGCAATACGTCTAACACTTGAATCCAACTTACATGCGGTAATCCAACCAGAAAGGATTGCAACCATTTCCCATGATCGGGGAGTTGGAAATGCTCTTCCCTGCTCTGTTGCAGACTTTGGAAGAACAGTTGTTAAATCGGGTCGAGATGCCAAGAAGCCAGAAAGTGCAGCACGTTCTGCATTAAGCGCATTCATTAAATCCTCAGCTTTTGGAGTTGGAATGGAGTATGAAACCCAATTACCCGCTAAACCATCTCTAACAACCTCAGCAGGCAAATCCCAATTCAAGTGACAGAAGCGATTTGCAAGAGGTGGCGCAAGATCCCAACCGTCGGCTGCCTGCTCTGGCGGGTTAGCTGCTGCGATAACACTTGTGTCATCACCTAAATGACAATCTCCTGCCACCTTGTCTAAACAAACTCGAAGCAAGGCTGCTTGAACACTTGGAGGCGCGGTGTTTACCTCATCTGTAAATAGGATTCCATTATCAACTTCTGAAAGTCGCTTCGCCCAATCAGGTGGCATTAAAGATGCAACACCATTGGACAACATAGGTAAACCTGCAAAATCCTGTGGCTCACGAATACTTGCCAAGATAACCTCAAGGTGGCGATTTTGATCTGAAGCTATCTGCTTGATGACAGAAGTCTTCCCTTGCCCAGGAGGCCCCCATAAAATTACTGGGATACGTGCTGCAACGCAGGTGATTAGAACCTTGTACGTTGCTGCATAGTCATCAATAGTTCCCATTGCTCCCCCTTGGCGTCAGGCTGAATTATTGCCGAAAAGCCCGCCTTGCGGAACACTCTACATATGCCAATCCAGCGCAACGACATTGTTGATGAAGCTTTCGAGTCACAGCTTCTTGCAATGCTTGAAAGTGCAGGGTTTGCCCCTCGACGCGAAAATGACGTAATCCATTTAACTGGCGTAGGGGTGGGCCGTGGCAATTCATCGGTAGATATAGAGATGAACCTCGTTGCAATGGATGGTCATCGCATTATTGAGGTGATTGCACCGCTTCGCATGCCACCCGTTAACTTTGAGCTTGCATCCTTGATGTGCACTCAAGGAAACATGACTAGCCTCATTGCCAAGTTCAAGCCTGTAGAACAAATTGATGACAACGCCTTTACTGTTCATGCAAGCATAGTAATTTACGCTGATCAGATAGCTGAAAACGAGTTATCCAGAATGCTATATCTCTTCATCAAGGAAATTGACAGAATTGATGATGAACTATTCAAAATGATTAGTACACACAAAACGCCAACGCAATAGACTGGTTGAAGATTATGCCTAAGAACTTACCTGATCCTGAGAACCTCGAAGCTTGGCTTGAGGTAGTCGATGATGAATCTATGGCCCAAACAGCAATACGCAATGAGAAGTGCCCAGTAAAGGCCATGGAAAAGGCCATTCAAAAATTTCCAAATCTAGATGGACAAGTTGTTTATAACTCTGCAACTCCCTCACATATTTTAGAAAATGTATACAACAGAGCAGGATGGGGTGGAACTCGCTCCACAATTGTCGAACATAAAAATGTAACTGACAAAATTCTAAAATTAGCTGCAAGTGACCCTGATGAGTATGTGCGGAGTAAAGTTGCGGAGAGAACAAGTAACTCCACAACTCTAGAACTTTTATCTAAAGATAATTCTGATTCTGTTCGATTTAATGTTGCAAGAAATCCAAATAGCACACCGGCAATACTTGAGAATGTACTAGATCCATATAAGCAGAACATTGCCGCAGGGGTAATTGCAAATCCAAATTGCACACCTTTACTTTTTGAATTAATAGCAAAAAGACCAATCGAGCCAGGCTGGATTGCAGAACAACTTCTTGCTTATGCCCCTCAAAATATGATTGAGGAGATCTACTCACGCGTTCCGGAGGATGAAAAGCCTTACGTAATGAAAAACCTCAATGCGCCAATTCATCTTTTGCTTTCGCTATTTGTAGGTCCGAATTCAAAACGATCCTCATTTCTAATCCGTGAATCAACCCAAGTCTTCTTGACTCGATTAGACCTGACGGATGAACTTCTTATCGCAGGATTCAACGCATCCGAGTCCCCACTATTTGCAAGATTTAAGCCCATGACGATCGCCCTCGCCCGTGCAATAATCGCTCGAAAATCAGTTGACCTGAAGGTTGCTCTGATTGGTAATCCCACCGCCTCCGGTGAGATGCTGATGGACTTAGTTAAAGATAAGTCTAAAAAAGTTCAAGAAGCACTTAAGGCGCGTTCGTACTATGGTTATGACTCATCAAAAAAATATGGGCAAATTCCCTTTGAAAATAGGGAGAACTTGTGGGATGCCCTTGATGGTGGCGGAGAGTCCAAAACGCTCAAGAGTAAATTAAATCAAAAGAGTGCTTTGGAGAAGATTTTTTCTTCAAACTTTACTCATGACGATCTAGTGCAAACTACCCGAATTTATCGGGAATCCCTGAAGTCTAACTTTGCCCCTACCTCTGAAAGTGAATTGCTCGATGCAGCGGCTAATTCCGATCAAAGGGATCGCATTTTTGCCTGTCTTTTAATTAGAGCTGCTCAACTTGGTTTGATACCACCCTCTAAATTAACGGATAATGAAAATCATTCATGCATGTATCGAGTTGAAGGTGCAACTCTAGATTATGTGGTTAAACCATTTTTTGAAACATTTGATGATCTTAACTTTGAAATTATCAAACAGCTTGGTCAGCTTCGTAAACTCTTTGGACACTATGAGATAACCCGGCTTAGCCCTAACCAAGTTCTAACCTTAATTGAATATGCCAATGATGCTTATTTCAATTGGAAAGTGGCAACCACCTACCCACTCTCACCTGAAATCCTCATCGCTCTCTCCACATCTCCTGCTTACCGCCATTCAACATATAAGGAGAAGAAAGAAGACTTAAAGCTTTCTTTTGGAGAATGGACTTTCTACTCGTCTAATGGGTACCGTGTTGAGTCTCACCCTGCAGCGATAGTGGCCGTTCATCCACTTACTCCCGCCGAGATTGTTCAAAAAATATCAAAGTCTAGCAATCAATACCTAAGGGGTCTTTTTATTGAAGATGAACGACTCTTTTCTGAAGTTGCCCTAAAGAAAGCGGTGAAGGATAAAAGTGAGCATGTAAGGTCACTGGTGGCTTCTCACCCAAAATCTTCAATTGAAATGCTTGAACACTTGGCTGTTGATGAATCAGCAGAAGTCAGAACAGCGGTAGCAAATAATCCAAATACGCCAATTGAGATCAAGGCGATGATGGCGCTGATCAAGGATTAGCGCTTAAACGTGTGAGATAACATTTTTACACGTTGTTTGAAGGTATAACAATTACACTTAGATCATGACTGAACAGATCGACCAGTTCTTCCGCCCTGATGGCACCCTCATCAGCATTCCTGTAAAGCTCCACAAGAAGCTCGCAGTCCTGCGACACATCGCCTCCGAGCTCTCCCCCGATACCAAGTACCCCGAGAAGCAACTCAACGAGATCATCGCCAAGTTCCACCCTGACACCGCTGCATTACGCAGGTACATGATCGAGTACGGGATCTTGCAGAGGGATGGAGAGAGTGTTTATTGGGTCAGTAAGGGCTAACTGGCTTTGAAGATACGGGCCCGATGGAAAGACAAGTAATCCTCTTGAGATGAGGAGAAGTCTCCAACATTCTTGGGAACTTCTATCTCCCAATCATCTAAAACAGAAGCATTTAATTTGCTTGAAATCAGCAATTCTCCTCGTTGGGTAAATGAGATAAATCCCCTGTCAAATAAGTGATCAATGTGTGGGCTTAGCAATAGGCCGTTACTTCCATCAAGTTTTTCCTTATTGTCGGATTGAATCCAAGGCTTTATGTGACTTGCTCGAAGATGCTTGATTTCAGTGACACCTGTTACGCGACAACCCTTTTCGAGCAACCGAACATTAGCTTTGAAGAGCCCTTGGCCTCGACGTGCCTTAACTAACTGAATCTTTTCCAGATCACCCTGAAGATGCTTCTGCGATATCTCTAAATCAATCTCATATTCGGAATCTTCATCTATGACTGGCTCAAACTCTTTTTGAATATCAATAATCGGAGCACTACTCAAAGCAATGAGTAATCGACCAAACTCTTCTGAGATCTCCGTTAGATAAACCCCCTGAAGGCCAGAACCGTTTTCCTGTAGTGGTGCGTACTTTGGGTATAGGAGCGGAACGATGACGTCCATGTAATCTTTAGGTTTGAATTCCACAATCTGCTTTGAGAACTCGACTTCTACCAGCCACCCCGATTGCGCCCAATTCTCACCCTGGCCACCAAAATCTGGCTTTGGAGCTTCATATGCCGCTTTTTGAACAACGCCAATTGCCTTGATGTACGTGTCTTTGAATGAAAAAACCAAATCGCCTGGAGCTACCTCTTTCATACATTCGTAAAAGTAATTCTTGGCACCATCGATGCGAGTTTTTGGAGACCACAAGAAACCACCAGGCACCTCATACTCAAAGGTTTGGTTTTGGTTGACCCACCAATATCTCACCTATCTAGATCCTCACCATCGGATTGGTCACATTCAGTTAGGTAATGTGGTCCAAATTTGTTTTAGCCGCAAAGTTGCTCGTATCTCTTCTGGTAATTTCTCCCAATTAGCGGTGACATGATCAATAATGTCGTCAGAGTTCCATGTATGAAGTGAAAGGAAAGTTTTTCGCGCATCCTTGATGGCTGCTTGATTGAAGCCACCCCAACTCACAACCAAACCATTTGTTGCACCAAAATTTGTCATAGTTCCTTGAAGTTCGCGCAAGGTGGGAGCATCGACTACGACACTCCCTGATTTCACTTGTACTGCAATCTTTGGTTCTTCAAAACCTGTGACACCGCTGCCAGCAAGAACATCCACGCCTCCATCAGGTCCTGCCGGAGAGACTAAAACTGTAAAACCTTCTGCCTTGAGAATCTCGCCAACCAGAATGGCTAAAGCATGTCCACTAAAATTTTGCTCGATGACCTTACGAATCTGGTCGCGACTAAATTGCTCAACATCGAAATTATCAACTAACTCTTGATCTTCATCGGAATTCAAGTTTTTAGGAGTTTCAGAGGTTGGTAGTTTCGCTCCAGATAACAATGCTTGCACCCTAACTTCGGCATCATTTCGCTTAACCTGGAAGACTGTTAGAAAAGCTCCAAACGAAAAAAGCAAATCTTGATCCATCGAGCTCCTTGGTACTTCTCTTATCCATTCAACGCTTCGCTGATGTTTCACAAAACTGTGAGCATTAAGAGCAAATTTGTATTCGCCTTTTATTATTCCGATGGCGATACTTGGTGAATTTTTCAATGGGAGTGCAACTAAATCTCCCTTTGCTATGCGACTTCTAAATGCAAATACTTGGGCAACCTGATTTTGCTGTGATTTTACGGATTCATCCGGATGAGTTCGTGCATACAGCTCTTGCACTTCTTCTCTAGTTGAAATCTTAGACAAATCCCCGAGTTTTCCCCAACCAATCCCAACAATATTCTCGGAGAGAGCATCTTGCTCAAACGACCCATCGCCTCCGCAACGAACTACCCAAAGCGCCATTCGTGGTGCCTTCCTCAATCGGTGGTGATCGGATTAGTGGATAAACCTTATGGTCATTCGATGCACATTGGCAAGCAATCTGACCTAAGACGCCCGCAAAACAAACTCGAAATCCAAAGCTTCTATCACTTTGCTTTCTTCAGGCGTTCTCTTGTCTCAAGTGGGATCTCCATAATTTGAAAGACCATCTCATCTATCTGATCTTCCAACTCTATCAATTCGTGACTAGAGCCCTCTCTTGCCGCATCGATGGCTAAATCTACGAGCGCCACAACTTGATCTTGAAGTGCGACACTATGCCTAAAAGGTAGGACCTCAAGCAATCCAATTTTTACTTGAGCTAGAGTTTTTCCTTGCTCGGCTGATAAATACTGGTATACATAATGATATAGGCGACTATTTAAAAAAGCTAGAAAGTACTTTAGGGGTATTTCATTTTTTGAAAAACAGGAAAACAATGTATTGTCAGTATAGAAATGTCCATCCATTTTTTCGGAATGAAAAGCAGCAATAACTGAGTCGCTGGTTTGTCGAACTAAAATTCTTTCTGCTTTATGGTGATTTTGAATATCACCTCTGAATCCCCAATATTCTTTTTTCTTACTCTCTTTGCCGCCTCTTCCAATTCCAAGTGAATCTGTTGGGACGTATTTTGGGTCACAATAAAGAAACTTAGCATTAGAGGATTCCCAGTTCACAATCCAATTTGAAATCTGACGCCCTTGAATTAAACGTTCAGAAAACTTGTCGGATTTACTTTTTGAAAATAGTTTCTCTCTAACATTACCTGAATCAATACCAGTATCAAGGAAGCTCATATATTGTCCTATTTTTTCTTCTGATAGTAATGAGAGAACCAATTCATCTTCCTCGGTAACTAATCTTGAATTAGGAAGTGAATCAATGAAACTCTTGCTAACCTCATTTAATGGAGTGAGAGAAAAATCAGGAAAAGCGAAACTCCGAGCTTGATACGATGTACAAACACCCGAGCTTGGTGAGGCGAGAAATACTGCCGTATAAATCGTCGCAGAAAAGGTTTCTGGAGGACAAAGAACAATCTGACTTAATCCTGACTTAACTAAGATATTGCGCGCTCGCTCTTTCGATGAAAGACCCAAGAAGCTGTCATTCGTTATATAACTCACAACACCGTATGTACTTACTAGCTCAAAAGCTCTGAAAATAAAGTGTACGTAGAGATCATCAGACCAAGATTTCTTTCTGTTTAAGGGGCCTTCGTGGTAACACAACTCAAGTTCTTTAATCACAGACTCATCAAGGTGCTCCTTCTTCACATAGGGAGGATTACCAATAACTATCTGGAAGTCACTGCACCCAAACATGTGCTTAGGGTCAAAAAATGATGCGCTCGTAGAGGTATCAAACGGATGATAAGACTTCAACTGAGCTGTCCGTCGTGACTCTCCGAATAAAGATTCAGCACTGAAAATCAGTTTTTCATAAGCTGTTCGATGTTTCTTCTTCTTTGCCAAACTCTCAGTTGTAAAATATTGTCTTCGAATCTCTTCCAACTTTAGACTCAATTCAGGATCTTCACCGAACATCATTGCCTCGCTTTGATCAAGAGGAATCAAAGTATTGGCACAAACAAATCTAAAATCTAAATTCGGTAGCGGTTTTATCTTCTTGGTCTCAACCTCGAGGTCAACCACAAGAGAAAGCCAAGCTCGCAAACGTGAAATCTCTACTGCCATCGGCTCTATATCGACCCCAAATACGTTGTTGCTAATTATCTTGAGCTTCAATGCATATGTGTCTTTACCTAATGCTGGGTCAAGTCGGTCATAAACCTTCAATAGCAATTGCAACATTCCCATTGGATAGGCGCCGGACCCACAGGCCGGATCCAAAATCCGAAGTTCATCCAAGGCTGCAATAAATTTCTCTTTATAGGGTTTCCAGTCTCGACGCCAGTTATGATCCTGATCTTGAAATTCTCGATCACTTCCATCAATCAGCTGGACTAGGCGCTGTTCAATATGTGCGTCTGGAACAACGGATGATCCAAGATACTTTTTTAAAGTTTCTCGGCACATATAATCCACGATTTCTCTTGGGGTATAAAAAGCACCTTTTGCCTTGCGAGCCTGTTCGCCAGATTCGTCAGTCATTTCTGCAAGCAAATTTTCGAAAATGCGTCCAAGCATTTCGGGGTCGATGGCAACCTGCTGAAATTGGCTAGTGCTTTCATCTGTTGTAAAGTTGTAAGAGTCCAAAAACCCGAAAAAATCGTCGAAATAATTCTTGGGAAAACTAAGTTTAGGATTTCGAACCAAATCTTCCGCCTTTTCCTCAAAAAGCCCTCCGTTCAAGTATGGGGTAGAAAGATCACTAGTATTTCGCTCGTTAACTGGCTTGTTCAGAACATCAAAGAATAGAACTTCCAATTTCTCTCTATAGTACTTCGTATCGTCTGCGAAACCGTTAGAGGAAAAGTATTCGAAGTTCTTTTCAATAAAATCCTTTTTCCTTAAAAACCAACAGAAAACTAGGCGTCCAATGAGACGGTTAGCAAACTGTGAAGCATGTTTTTCATCCAAAATTTTCTCTTGAGTAAGGAACTGACGCAAAGACACGAATCTCTCTGCAATTCCCTCATAGAACTTCTTATTAATTGGATGTAGATCAAAGCTTTCCCACAAGAGAGTATGCACATATTTTTTGTTAGAGAAGTCATCAATCGAATTCCACTTCGCGAAAATTTCCTCATATGTTGCAGTTAAGTCACCATGTAACTCGAGAATACGAACTACGTAGTTGCTGCTTAATGCCACTAATACTCGATCGAATGTTTTTGGAACAATAAAGTCAATTCCGATCCGCAAGTCCTCGTAAAAAGGCTCATCTTCGAAATTTGGAGTAAGGGCTTGTGACCATGAAATTACTCTTTTGCTAATGTTTTGAACTCCAAATAGCTTAAAATCTATATTCAATTCATTCTTCTCGTGAACCTGATAAGTAGCCTTGTGGTCCTTAACTTTTGAATCACTTATAAACCAGGATGCATTCGCTGCGAGTTTACGACCATCATCTGTAAATAGCTCAAACAATTTCAAGTCTTCTGTATTGATCTTCGAATCTAAAAGCTTAATTATCGATAATATGAGTTTTTTGCATCCATCAAGGCTCGGCGAAGTTTCAACTTCCTTGGTCCGTCTACGCACTTCTGAAAAATTACTCATTCTGTATCACCTTTAACATAGATTAAAGAAACTTTGGCAGAAACTACAGATTTGTTGATCTTTTCATCTTTTTCAGATTCTATTTTTGTTGCAAGTTGAATTAACTCATCAAGATACAAGCTATATTGATCTCCAATTCGCTTTGCGGTCATAATCTTACGCTTAAGAGAGTCAATTTGTTTTCCGTAATACAGGTCATTAGTCTTAAAGGCTAACCGCACGGCATTAATGATTCCAGAATCAAACTGTAAATTATGTAGGAGCCGCAAAACATCGCGCTCTTGACCAATAGGAGCTCCTGTAGCGGCTTTGTTTTGATAGACCTTTGCACTTGATGAGATTAATTCAACGATTGCTGCTCTATCTTTCTTAACCTCGTCGACTTTGCGCAGGTTGTCATCGGGAGTGGTCTTCAACCACTCCAATGCTTGCAAAGTTGACAATGCTCTAATCGACATGTCTGATTCTTCAACAGAAATGAATTGGTGGGCAACTCCGCTTGGTTCAAGAGCCATCTCCACCAGGCCAAAAAGAGCTTCGGTTTCGCTAGCGTGCTTTTTTCCAGTCGGCATCTTCGCCCACTTGCCAGTCGGAATAGAGTATATCTGCTCTCTGTAACTAACATTTGCGCTATTGTTCTTGTGAAATTCTAATAAATCTAAAACATAGTCATCTTCTGCAAGCAGAAAATCAGCTGCCTTCTCTGCATCCTCAAGCGCCTTTATGCGCTTCTGTTCATCTGAATCATAAATGTCTTTAATTGCATCACCGTACTCGATCGCGTTTTCAGGCTCATCCAACACAGGAGTATCTGTGCCGATCGTGTTGCGGATCATGTCAATTTTTCCCTGAAGGCGCTGGACCAGATTCAGGTAAGAATCAAGCTTCTTCTCAGGTCTCATGTTGTGAATGTGAACTGTCTTGAACTTGGTGCCCAATCGGTTAACACGGCCATTTCTCTGAATCATGCGAACGGGATTCCAGTGAAGATCATAATTAATTAATATTCCAGCATCTTGAAGATTCTGTCCCTCTGAAAGTACATCGGTTGCTACAAGGAACTGGAGCTCACTCTCTCCATCCTTTAACTATATTTCTTGGAGATTGGAGAAAATCGAGATGCCAATCTTTCTGAATCAGATCCAGAGCTCGAAGAGACAAAACCAATATTAGAATCGGTGATGTGAGGTGTCATAGATACTAGATTCTCTTGAAGATAGGAAATAGTGTCGGAGAAATAGGAGAAGATCAATACCTTAGTTCCGGCTTTTGATGCTTCTATATCTTTTAAGATTTTGACTAAACTTCGAATCTTAGAATCATCATCTTTTAGCACCTTGAGTTGCTCACTTATTATTCGTACTAATTCCTGCTCGCTTTTAACATCTTCGAGAAGCTCCTTGCTCGCAAAGTTCTTAGGGTCAAAACTAGCCACTATGCGACTATCCAACTCAGAAGGTGAATATTCTTCGTCATCATCGTCCCAGCTTGACTCTAGGGCAGCAAAATCCGTAATTGAATAGATCTTTCCCTCACTTAGACCTTTGGCAAAGAAATCAAGTTTCTTAGAGTAGGTGCTTAATGAAGTCTCGAGCGCACTAACTGATGATTCCATGCGTTTCAGAAAAATTGTTCGTAAAATTCCAAATATTCCCACTTGCTGAAGCAAGCTCTTACTCTCATCGGCAGGCAGGCCAAGTTCGCGAATTTGATCCTTTGTTTTTCCATAAAACTTTGTTTCGTAAAGCCGCCATCTATATGGAAGAAAGCCCAGCATGAGGATTAATTGGAAAACATAAAACATGGCCGAATCCTTGGCCACATTTTCTTCGTCGAGCTTAGTCATTGTTTCAAGCTGTCTCACTGAGTGCTTAAAAACTTTTGCTGCGTTAGCCAAGGACTCTGGATCAATAGAGTAAATCAAATCCAAGGGTAAGGACTTGCTAGATATCTTCGACACTTTTTTGGTGCTATCAGAACTGAATTCATAATCATTTACATATGGCTTAACAACTGGGAAGGTTGTTGGTTTTCCATCAATTAATAGTGAGCCGTACTCCTTTTGAATTCCCTGTCTAGTTCTGCGCACTACAAATGCACGAATGATTGGAGTCATCTGACGACGTACATACTTAAAGTCAATTTTATTGTCACGCTTGAGGTCTTGATTTATTTTCTTCATCAGGTTTTCAACGGCTTGGTGGAACGTAATTTGAATGGTCTGCCCATTTTCGTCAATGGTCGTCACTTTCATAATTTCTGAGTTTCCTGCGGCCCCCAAAAGAATTTGAGTTGTGATGTCCATCAAGCTGTTGTTGATGGGGGTAGCCGTAACTAACAAAACATGAGCCTTGGGATTATTTCTGATCCAATCAAGAAGTTGCTGAAATCTGACTCCTCCCGAATTACGCAGGTTGTGTGACTCATCGATTACAAATAGTGATACCGAAGCAATTGAATCAAGCTCTTGCTTACGTTCAATTTCCGCACTATTTTGAAGAGTGATCGGTCTGTACCCCAGAATGCCTTCTTCAGAAAGCTCCTTCTCCCATTGACTCACGATCGACTTCGGGCAAATAATTTCGACTCTCTTCTTGCCCTCTGGATCATTTAGATACCTCTTGATCACACCAATGGAGGTTGAGGTCTTTCCAAGACCCACAGAGTCCGAAAGCATAGCAACGCCATACTTCTTCAAGCGTCGGGAAAGAGCATTTATATTTTTCTGTTGAAAATCGAACAAGGTTCTACCTTTACCTGATTTATCCGCGAACTCCTCCTCATCAAGAAGCTCTTCCTGGTAAAGATCGTGCAAAGTTTTTATATAAGTTTCATACGGACTGAAGAAAAGATCACCGAGTGGGGAATCTTGAACAATTGAAATGAGTTTTTCGTTCCAGGGCTCAGTTAATTCATCATTCCATTTGGACTCAAACCAAGATAAGTGGCTCGCTTGTTGCTCAGGAGTCTGGGGCTGAAATAAGACAACTCGTTCATCTGATTCCAATTCGTTCAGTTCGGTATTAGTTGTCAAACCGTTGAGCGTAAAGTTTGAAGATCCAATTAAGCCAACAGCTTTTTGTGAATTAAAATTGCCGAAAATATAGGTCTTTGCATGTAGGAAGGTGCGACGATAAACTCGCACTTCAAGCTTTCCGTTTTCCAGCCACTCCTTTGTTTTCAAAGCAATCTCACGAAGCTCTGACTCGGGTGAGAGATTCTGTAAATCAATCTCGATGTCATGTGCAGGAAAATCTGCCTCTGGAGCATCTACTTGAACTCGAGGAATCTGAGGTTCTCTACCAATTAAAATTCTTACCTTATCGAAATTCTCAATCTCCTCCTTCAGGGCGAGCATCGCCTTTAAATCCCAATAACCAGTGGCAATAGATAGATCCTTAAAGTCGCCTGAAACCTGCTTAAGTACGTCAAGGAGTTTGAAGCGTTCATTGTCGATAATCTTTGGAACTGTCATTCAACTGCCTCCTTGGGGCTTTGTCTCATAAACCTATCTTTCAAAACCAGCTTTTTACCGAATGTTGCTCTTGGACTCTTCATAAAGGAAAGTCCATATCAATTGAATGGGAAAGACTTTGGATCAAGCGCCCAATTGGTAATCTCTAACGTGAGCTTTTTGAGCTCCTGATTACGGGACCCTGGTGCCGTAACAACAGCACCAGCGGCAGGACTTGGGAAAACCCCTGTGGTGAGCCACTTATTACCGGTTTTGATCGGTAGTTGCATATGGGGTGCTAATGAAGCAAAAAACTTGGTTGCATCTTCCACGCTCATGCGTGGTTTTATTGCTTTACCTTGGGCATTTGTCGAGCTTGTAAGTTCGAACCAAACACCCGCTAAGACACGAAACATTGTGCCACTGCTCAGCAAGCTAGTCTTTCTAAATTCAATGGCGGGTTTTGCAAAGTCTTCTTTGAAAGCTTTTTGCATTGTGTCTAGGAACTTTCGAGTGCGCTGCGCGACATCTTCATCTGGCCACTCAAGCTCTTGTACACGACTAATGCGACCTGTTATTCCAACACTCAATGCGCGAATTGAATCTGCGAGAGTCTTTGCTGAGATAAGCATTTCACTATCTCCAGCGATGCGATCCTTATTGAAGTCAACTTTGCCATCTAGCAGAGGGTGTGGGAAATCTGATGCCACATTGCTGGTGACACGGTTTACCAACTTAGATTGATCAAACCCAATTGCGAGCGCCTTGACCATTCCTTGGGCATTGTTAGCAATATCTGCGAATATTTGTCGTGCCTCTTTTGCAGATGAACAAATCAAAATATCTATTCCGATAGATTCCTTGATACTTCGTTCGATATTTTCTGCTGCTTTGGCAACACGTTCCTTTGCCAATTCAATAACCTTAGGTTGTCCTACCTTTGTCGCTTCAGACAAACTTAACTTTGAAGTTTGGAGCTCTTTATTCAATTGATCCATCCAAAGATGAAATCCTAAGATTCTGTGTTGCCCATCAAGTATCTTGATGCTTTGGCGCGAGTTTCGTGGAACTGAAAGAACACCCAGTACGACTGAAGGATCATTGACCAGATCATTGATTTGTGGCAACGCCTCGAATTCGAGAATCCCTATAGGACACCACAACAGAAGGCTTGGACTCGCCCACTCTCGATTTGAATTCACGTAGTCACGAAACAGTCGGCCGCGGCTTTCCTTAACAATTCGATTGTCCTCCTGGGCAACTCCAACAGGTGGAGCATCTACACCCGCGGTTAGCTGCGCGATGCACATGTCTAGGTGGAAAACAGGGCGGCCGCCCATGTATTTGCGGGTAGCAATAAAAGTGTCTTCACGGTGATAACCAGTAAGGACCTTGCCTTTAAGAAGATCTGCGGCCATTTTGTTACTCCCTGTAACTAGTAAATTTAATATATTACGTAGAGTAATAAATTCTTAAATCAATGTCAAGTACCTTAAATGATATTTAAGAACATAATTAGACAAAAGCTAGCTTAAATGCCCTGGGAACCATGTATTAGGCGTGACTTTGGCAAGAAAACCCCATGCTTCCCCGAAATAGGCAACCACATCGCCTTGAGCTGTAATGCGGAGCCTGCCACCGCTGGGCTTTCTCGCCAAAAGCAGTGCTCCAATAGTGTCCCCGTCGGCGATCAAGTCGCCCAATAACTCATCTGTACCCCTATCCCTCACGCTTCCATTCATGTGGAGCGTGTATGAATGTGACACAAAAGGTCCAGATAACGCGGTTCCGATTGGGGTCTCGTCATCGCTCGTAAAACGGCCGAGCTCGGCTGCAATTTCAGATGCAGCCTCCTTTGGTTCAGGAGCCTCCACGGCTACCTCTGTTTCGTCAGGTGTGATGTGATCAAGAATCGCCTGGCACTCCTGCACCACAGACAACTCGAGTGTCCATGAAACCTTGCTAACAAGAACTGCGAGCGACTTAAGCTGCTCGGCATCTGCGGTGATCGAATTGTGAACCCATAGATGACGCTCCCCCAGAAGATCCTCAAGGCGCTTATAAAAATCCTTCCAATTTGCTTGCGGGACCAAGGCGCTGATTGGTGCTCGTAATGGCGATCCTCCTTTATGAGCTAGCTCCTTAAGTAAAACGGATGGGTCACGATAGTTAACGTCTGCACCCACACTTTGGATCTGCATTTCTGTGAGCCAATTTTGACCTTTAGTTTTTTTTAGGCCCTTGTCTATAAAGTCAAAAAGATCTGAGGCGAAGACGTTAATGAGTCCACACCCCGAAGAATTAACCTGGGTCGGGATGTTCAGATCTGGAAGTGCAACTCTGCCTGGCATAAACCCTCCGATGATTTTTCATACGATAACTCAAAAATGAATAGTAATCCATGCTTATTGTGGTCAATTCCTCGTAAAATGGCACTCTCTAAGATCGGGGTTCTACATGCGACTTCCACACTCCAGCGAGAACTTGATACCAGGGCTTTACTCCCCCAATAATTATGGTCTAGTTGGATTATGTAGATCTGCAGCAATTACAAATCTAGCGAGAGATGCGCTGGTCTCGTTATTACGAATGGCAAAGTGGATAAGTTATTATCTTTTTGACAGGATTTCTTTTGCCTCCTCAACAAGTTCGTTGTTTTCTCCCTCATCAAAAACAAAGTGTTCAGATTCAATTATTGATTGCAGAAACTCAATCGGGCAATTTGGATTCTTCAAGATCGCGCTTAAGTTTCCAACATCCCCCGAGTTTTCGAACTCATCTGCCAAGATCTCAAGATCTAACGAAGGGTTACGAAGGACTTGTTCCCTTAAATTGAATATTCGATGTCCCAAGACTTGATTTTCGTACCAATCTTCATCTGTTTCATCCAGAAGGGCTTCGACCTCTTTAGAGACTACATTTGGTGTAGCTACCCCGCCGAAACTGTAGAAGCACTTGCTTAAGAGGCTGTATCGAAGCAGCTCTGGCAGTTTTCGTAGGTCTCTATCCAAGGAGTATGAGAACAGCGGGTAACAACTCATACTCAATAGGAATAGCTTCTTCTGCGAAACTAAATCGATAGGTTCTGGACTGCTAAATAATTGATCGAGTAACTCTTCAAGATCCTTCAAGTTACCCTTCAGGAAGTAGCCATCCGAGTTTTCTTCAATATACCCGACTAGTTGATTTAGCTCTTTACTCATTCTTGGCTTTCCCTCGCTTTCAACTGGTTAAATTGAGTGGTCCCCAACCATTCGGCTTTGAGTTTCAAAGAGTTCTCTTGAGTTCTTTCAAATCTGCAGTGGTCATGTTTTTGATTAGTCATTAATCAGCTTCTGACCAGATTGCGTGTCATGAAAAACTCTGAGAAACAATTTTTGAGGAATCTCATTTTTCCACCATTCTTCAAAAACGAGTGTGAAGTTGTCCCACATTTTGGGAGTTAAATCTTCAAGATCAGGAAGCATAGAATATTCGATGGACATCTTGACCGCGTATTTCATAAAGTCATCGAAATCACTGAGATCCTTCTCCCCATCCAGTAACTCGATCGCAAAATAGAAACTCTCTCTAATAAAATCTGACCATGATGAATTGACAAATCTTTTCAAGAGCACAGAAACATCAAGATTTAATTCTTGAGCTGTCAATTCAATACTCTCTCGAAAGTCCTTGATAGCACTGCTGAGGTAATCTGAATTATTTTTCCACCATTCCATACCAATTTCAGCTTGTTCTTCAGTTAAACCGTTCATAAAGTAAACCGAATCTTCATCATCAAGTCGACCATAGAGGTCTTGTTTGGCCTCATTACTAACAAGACAATTCATTAGCCGCGTTAAATTAAGAGCCATTTGTTCATCCATTAGGAAATCCCATTTGAAAACAAGAATGCTGCAGAAGGGTTTTGTTTTAGGGCATCTTGAATCTGCTCATCCTCAAAATCTTCAACAAAATCAATTTCAGAGAGTTTCTGAAGCACGTCCTTTGGAGTGTTGGGATTTTCGGCCAACATTAGGCCAACGGGATCACCGATGTTTGCATTCTCAGTTTCATCTACCTCATAGATTATGCGGATAATTTTGGGGTCTTCGACCGCTTGTAAGAAATGAGTGAGAACGGATCGATCCTGCAGGTTATAAATCGCGAAAAACGCTTGTTGGATATTGTGTTCGGAAGCCTTTATGGACTTTACGTATTCAGCGCAACCCACAGCCAGCTTTTCAAGTAGCTGCGGATCAGTAGCCTCGTTCTCGGGTCCAGCGGCAGCATTGGTGACCTTTACCCAGTACTCGTTGTGATCCATGGTCCAATCTTGCCCCAAAGCGCCGACAAGATAAACCCTGGCCATCCATCTGAATGTTGTTCTTTGCCTAGTACTAGTCAGAGCCAGACAGTAGGTTTTGCACATGAGGATTCTGCACACTTCAGATTTGCACATCGGCCGAAGGCTGCATGGGGAATCCCTGGCGACTTCCCATGAGAATTTTCTTAACTGGTTACATTCCGAGGTCATCGCACAAACCAGGCCTGAGCTACTTGTGGTTTCGGGAGATATTTACGATAGAGGGGTTCCCCCAACAGAGGCTATTGATCTCTTTGAAGATACTTTGGCTGAGATCAACAAGTATGGAATTCAGGTATTGATCACATCTGGCAACCACGATAGCCGTGTCCGCTTGGGAAGTAATACAAGATTTATGTCTGGACTGGGTCAGCACTTTAGGACGCGACTTCATGAGGTGGCAAAGCCAGTGATAGTTCCATCCGATGATTTCGATTTACTCGCATA